>ERZ838839.3004-NODE-3004-length-11486-cov-3.007348_pt1 | contig 11486 bp, 5 predicted proteins | sample MGYA00519909_ERZ838839 | MGnify/ENA primary metagenome ERZ838839 (study PRJEB31850, sample SAMEA3708843) | human gut metagenome | biome: human gut; feature: human-associated habitat; material: faeces | place: China | collected 2014 ... | reverse complement strand
AAAAATTGATTTGATTGGACTGGCCAATCAGGTGGAAAACATGGTGCAGGAATTTCCTCTGGACATTAAGGTGGCCGTTATGGGCTGCGTGGTTAATGGACCGGGGGAGGCAAAGGAAGCGGACATTGGAATTGCCGGAGGCAAAGGAGAGGGCCTTTTAATAAAGAAAGGCGAAATCATCCGAAAGGTACCGGAAGAAGAACTGCTTTTTACTTTGCGGGAAGAACTTGCAAATTGGAAATAAAGATGGAGGCAATGCGGTTATGGAAAAGGAATTTCTGGATGTGTTCCGGAATCTGGAATTAAACCCCAGGATTCGGTGTATGCTTCCTATACCGACTATTTGGATGCATATGGACATATGCGTTATTTCATTGAAGCCAGGTTTGAGATTCCATCCGTACCGGAACCGACTTTTTTGCCGCTTGCCAGTGCCTTGTTCACCAGATTATCCGGCGATTGCGGATCACTGTCATCACTGCTATCAGAATTGCTGTCATCTTCACTCGGTGCATCTGCTCCATTGGCACCGGCAATGCTGATGGTCTCTGCCGAGTTTCCGCTTTCTGCTTTTACACTGATGTCCTTTGCACCTGTCACCTTACGGTTCATGTACGCATACTGATGAAGCTTTCCTGCGGATACGGTCACGGCTCCGCCCACTGCCACGCTGCTGCCTGCAGCCTTTCCGCTGGCCCTGGTGGATTTCTTCTTATTTGATTTTGCGTAGACCGTCAAATTTCCGACCAGTGCGACTGGCTGACTGTTCGCTGCAACCTTTGCTCTTGTGGTTCCATTTAAAATGTTTACTACAACCACCGGAACGATTGCCTTGCCTCCGGCTGCTCCGGCAATGGCTTCCACAGTAATCTCACCCTCAGATTCTGCTTTCACGGTCAGGGAGTTAAACTTGTTGCTGTTTCCTGTTCCGTTTACTACTGTCGTCTCTTCCAGATCTGCGGTTGTAGTATTGCTGACTACACCAACACCAATTGCCGTTCCGACACCGGTGGACTTTGCAAATTCTTTCTGGGAATCATCGGATCCGGCTTTTGTTGCTGCGTTGCTCTTACTGCTCGCTGTAATAGAAAGATCTCTTTCTATATTAATAGTCGCCTTGCTGATGTAGGCATTTGTAATGTCATTTACTACATTTACTGAAACAGCTCCGCCCAGTCCAAAATTGCCCGAGTTAAATCCTGCTGTTGTACTTACAGAAGACAGATTATCGTAGTTCCTGGTTTCTGTTTTTGTTGTTCCATTTTCGTCCACTTCCACCTGGACACTCTGTCCGCCTGTAACTGCCGCAACCGTAAGATCATTCGCGTTGATCGTTGCATTTGAAATATAAGCTTCATTGCGGTTATTCACAACTCCAACTCCGATTGCCACGCCTGCTGAAATGTTGGTACCACTCTTTCCGGAGGTATCACCATTGGCTTTCATAGTGATCAGCTGCTTTAAACCTTTTACTCCATTGGTGTTGTTTGCTGTTAAAGTAATATACATGGTATATACTTTGTAAGTAGTTCCATTTTTTGTTTCATCCGTAACTTCGATTCCTGTCATATCCTTCGGAGCAAAACCGAAACTGCCTGGAAGTTTGAATACCAGCTTGTATTTTCCTGCTGTTAATTGCTGATTTCCATTTATTGACTGGTCTTCATTCTGTGTGGCTCCGTTTGTAAATTTAATCAGTCCGTCTTTGTCCAGGAATGTCTGATTATATGGATTGCCGGTATCTGTCTGACCGTCCTGTGTTACTTTCGTCAGAGTTGCCGTTACCGGAAGTGTGGTAGATCCATCTTCTGTCACTGCCGCAAACCGGAATTCATTGTCATCCGCGTCATCCTCTAATCCGCTTGGAATGGTAGATGCGTCTGCAACTGTTGTATTATTGGAAACTGCATTCGCGAGCACTTCTACCTTTCCGTTTGCATTAATTGTGCCTGTTGTTGTAATAGATGCTTCATTTGTGGAATTTACAATTGTTACTGCGATTGCTCCAACCAGCTGATTTTTAGTATTACTTGTCTTTGCCAGTTTCACAATTCCGTTATACCCTTTTCCGGAAGCAATCTCGATTACCTGATCTGCCGGAACTGCATAACCACTCGGTACAATGATGGTTATGGTATAGGAACCATTCGCAAACTCCGTTCCTTCATAAACATTACTCTTATCCAGTGTCCAGAGTCTTGGAGCTGATGCAGTCCCTTCGTTTGGCGTAATCTTTACGGTAACGCCTGTTACATCTTTTCCAGTTGTGTCTTTAAATGTAAGTTTGATTTTATTGCTGATTTCTTTTTCTGCTTCTTCAAAAAGGCTTCCCACTCCGCTGTCTTCGCCGCTGGCTGTTTCCAGAGACTCGCTTAACTTGCCTTCTACTTCATCTTTGTGGAACCAGCTGCTGATCTTCGTCTTGGCATCAGAAGCCATCTCGCTGCCCTTCTGTTTCAATCTGGTAGTCAGCTGAATGTTTTCCAAGGAATTGTTGATGATTCCAAGGATCGTATTCAGGGCTGTTTCCTTTACAGAAGAATTTTTCTCCTCCGACTTTACAGATTTTACAGTGGTGCCATTCACTCCATGCTGCGTGGAGGAAACCTTCAGGTTTTCTACTTTTGTAACATTGACATTTCCGCCAATATTTGCCAGCGTATCATAATTGATCACTGACACACCTGCAAATGCTCCGCTCTGGCTGGAATTGGTTTTCTTTCCCAGCGCATTGGTTGCTGCTGCAGCATTGCTTTCTGCCGCCAGAATCAGGTCGCCGCCTGCAGAAATGCTGTTCTGTCTTGTACTATCAATACTTACTTTAGTAGTTCCGCCGATGACAGAAACGCCAACTGCAATATTTCCTGCTTTTGCATCTGCATTTACATCCGATTTGATCACGGATTTTGCTGTCATTTCAATGTTTTTGGTGGATATGAAATCACTGTTCTTTACCAGAACTGCTGAAGAAACATTCGCTACATTGACTGCCACTCCAATACCAACACTCTTCGTGCTCATGGTCAGATCATTCATAGAAGATAAGGTGATCGTATCTGCGGTAAAACTGCAATCCTCAATCTCAATGATGGTCTCGATATTTTTTACATTTGCCAGGTATCCGTCAATATCCTCAATCTTGCCATTGACGGATGACCATACGCCTGAATCACTGGTATCTGCATCGGCCTCTTGTCCTGCCGATGTGCTGTCCGCCGCTGAAGATGCTTTGTTTGTCGCTGTAATGGTGATCTCGGATCCCTTGTCTTTATCGTCCGTATCACCACTGGCGACAATCGTCATATTTTTTATGCCGGCATATGTAGTATCCGAATCATACACCTTCTTCACCACATTCAGAAATACATCCCCCGCTGTGGCAGAGCCGGTATCCTGAGCTGTCAGTTTCAGTTCTTTGACTTTCAGCGTCACGTTCTGACTCGGCTTCAATTCAATCTGCTTAGCAATCAGTTCCATAATGGCTGTTGCCAGATCCAGGACTTTATTCTTTGTATTCACTGGATCCCGGAAGCTGATCTTCGTCTTTGAAGCGATCTTTACTGAGGTGATGTTTGCATTCGTGTAGGCGGTTTTCTTTGTTGCTGCCCCATTCTTCACGATAACGGTCAGCTTTGAGTTATCACCGATGGAAATTTCAATGGCTTCATCACTTCTGACATCAATTGCCGTAGAGTTTGCATCCTCCACTTCCAGCTCATTCGCTGCCTGCACTGCAGGAGCTGCTTTCGGAGCCGCCTGTGCTGCAATCTCCTGCTTCTGCTCTTCCGGTATCCCTGCGGCAGTTTTTTCTTCAGCTACAGCTGTCTCCGGCGATTCCGGTGATTTCGCATCGACTGCACCTGTCTCCGGCGATTCCGGTGATTCCGCATCGGCTGCACCTGTCTCCAGCTGACCGGCTTTGGTCTGTTCCGCTCCATCCGGATTTTCTCCAGCGCCCACTGTATCTGTTCCAGATGTTTCAATGCTGCTGTCCTGGCCTTCTCCGAACATTCCCGTGTCCTGCTGTGTATTTCCAGCGTCTGCACGGTTCTTATCTTCCGAATCTGCACCAGAATTCACGCTTCCGTCAGAAACGCTTCCCTGCTCCGGTTCCTGTATATTTTCTGAACCTGTTCCAATTCCAGGATTACTCTTGTCTGTGGAATTCTTGTCATTCTCAGAACCAGTGCCTGTCTCAGAAGTGCCGCCAGACTGATTTACAGATTCAGATCCTTTTTCGGAATCAATTTCCGAACTGCTTCCATCCTCAGAGTTTCCACTGTTATCTTCCGAGCTGCTTTCACTATCAGAACTGGTACTTTCGGAACTGCTGTCTCCAGACGAGCTGTCTCCGCTGTCTCCGGAATTTTCCCCGGCTTCGCTGCCGCCGGAACTGCCGCCGACTTCAGAACTTCCGCTGTCACCAGAAGCATCCCCGCTTTCGGAACTTCCGCCCCCGCCAGAGCCTCCTCCGCCCGAACTGTCACCGGCCTCAAAGCTTCCGCCGCCAGAATCTGCGCTGTCTCCGACCGCAGCATCCTGACTGCTTTCATAGCCGGAATCTGCAGTGCCGCCGGCCGCATAAGAAACCGATGTCCCTGTAACTGCCATACACAGTCCCAAAACCGCGATCATTCCTTTTGCCCGTTTCATGGTCTTTCGGTACTCTAACATTGCCTTTTCCTGTATACCCATAGATTCGCCATTCCTTTCTAAACGTAACTGACTCGTCCTTTTTACTATATGTATCCGTAGCTTTTATGTTTTCTGACTTTTTTGTCATCCTTTGGAAAAATACAGTTTTCTACTTTGATTATACAGAAATAGACTTCTTCATTCAATGTTTTCTGCATGAAAGGCATGAATATTGACATCGAAAACTTATTTTTGAAATTTTCCTACTGCAGCCGCTCTAACAGCATTTCTCTGGTTTCCCGGTACTTCTTCACCGGAATTGGAATCCGCGTCCCGTCGATCAGTACCACCTCATATTTCTTGATCCGGGAAATGCACTCCGTGTTGATAACATAGCTCCGGTGCACTGCCGCAAACCTCTCATCTGCTTTCTCCTGAAACTCTGTTAATGTCATACGCACTGGTATTTTCGCTCCGGAAAGAAAAGCAATGATGCTTATGCGTCCGCCTGCCTCCACATAAAGAATCTCAGATAAAAGAAAGATGTGTTCCCAGTCCTCCAGATCTGCAGCCATCAGCTTGGTTTTATCTGTCAGTGTACTAAACCGGCGCATTAGATATTTATGCGCCATTCTGCCCATGGTGCTGGGAAACATCTCATCTCCCACTGTTTTCAGTTCGCCCAGCGGATTGGAAATATGCATATGACAGATTTTCAGTTTCCCATCTCTCTGCTCCCAGACAAACGTGCAGCGTTGCTGCACCTGAAGGAAAAATTCCACACGCTCATCAGTCGTGACCAGATAACGCCCTGCCACCGTACAGACATTTCCACTGTTTTGCACTACAAAAAAATCCTGTTCCATTAAATGGCATGGTTTTAAATCCCGCATAGTACCCCGCAGATCTTCCGCAGTCGCTTCCCTCCCGACAATAAACTGCTTCTGCAGTGTCCCGGTCCATAATACATCCTCATCACAGTAAGACAGTACCAGTTCCGGATTCAGCTGCCAATACTGCATCAGGCACTCCCGCGTCAGTTCCAGTGCCTCCTGCGCCACCTTTTTTTGCATAAGCATTTCTCCTCTCTGTCCTAAAAATCCGCTGTTGTTGTCATAAATTATAGCATTTTGCCAGCTCTAATGTCAAAATTTTGCTATTTTTATTGAGTTTTTAGATTATTTATGATACTCTGAGGTTATTAATCCATAATTTTAACCCTTATGAACCTGCATAAGAGAAAGGGGCATTTATGAAACATCATTCTACAGGCCGCCGCGGTCTTTTCTTTAAAATCAACGCACGAAAAAAGGGGATTGCCTTGATTCTCATTGTATCTCTGGCGCTCCCCTACGTGTCCACTGCATTTCTGGAACAGTATGAACAGCACCGGTCGCATCAGGCAACCGAACAGCTTCAGGAAAAGCTGCAGCTGTCACTGGACGAGCAAAATGCTGCCCTGGATCATTTTTCTGAACTTGTGACCCAGAGCAATTATGATGAAGCACTTGATGAAATCAATCATCTGCTTGCACTGGACAGCGCTAATCCCCAGTATTACCTGAAACGAGCCGGACTTTATGTCCTGTTAAACCGGTCCGATGAAGCCATGGCCGATCTGGAAACCACTATCCGCCTGGCCCCAGATCTCTACGATGCAAGACAGCTCCGGGCACAGCTTCTGGAGGAAAACGGCAAATACGCCGAAGCCCGTACCGACTACGAAACCATGTACCAGATTGATCCATCCCAGACGGATGTACTGATGTACATCGCAGACTGTTACCAGCAGCAGATGGACTACGAAAATGCCATCACCGCTTACAACAATGCGGAAAAAGCACTCCCGGAATATGCCGATGCAATTGCCTATGCCCGCGGTGTCTGCCGTTATTCCCTTGAAGATTTTGAGGGTGCTCTTGCCGATTTTCAGAAATATGCCGTCGCAAAGCCAGAGGACGGAGAACTGAATTTCCTCATTGGCTCTTCCTACATGAACCTGGAACAGGAAGAAGCCGCGGAAAGCTATCTCCGAAAAGCCTATGAACAGGGTGCTTACCTGGCTGAATGCAATTTCTACCTTGGTTCCATCAGCATGAACCGGGAAGACTATAAAACGGCTATTCCGTATTTCACTGCCGCAATCGAGGGAAACTGCTTTGCGGATTTTGCCTTCTACAACCGAGGAGTCTGCTATCTTCATACAGATGAAGCCAGTCTGGCCAAAGCTGATTTTGAGTATGTGATGGAACATTCCACGGATTCTCAGCTCATGTCCGATACCAAAGATATCCTGGACCAGCTCAGCCGATAACCCGCGGCAGGACCAAACACCAGTCCGGATGCAGCAAAAATACCGCAAAAGCCCCTGCTAATCGCGGCAAAACACGGCAAAACACGAAAAAACAGTTGAAAAACAGCGGTTTTTAGTATAGAATATAGTAGATTAATCGCGAGTACGCAAATTCAAGGAGGAATATCACATGATTTCAGCAGGTGATTTTAGAAACGGAATTACCCTGGATATGGATGGAGCTGTTTATCAGATCGTAGAGTTCCAGCATGTAAAACCGGGTAAGGGTGCTGCTTTCGTAAGAACCAAAATCAAAAATGTTATGACCGGTTCCGTAGTAGAGAGAACCTTCCGTCCGACCGAGAAGTTCCCGTCTGCAAGAATCGACCGTGTTGATATGCAGTATCTGTATGAAGATGGCGATCTGTACAACTTCATGAACATGGATAACTACGAGCAGATGGCTCTCGCAGCAGACGTGATCGGTGATGCATTAAAGTTCGTTAAGGAGAATGAGATTGTTAAGATCTGCTCTTACAATGGTAAGGTATTCTCCGTAGAGCCGCCGTTATTCGTAGAGCTTGAGATCACCAACACCGAGCCGGGCTTCAAGGGTGATACCGCACAGGGTGCAACCAAGCCGGCTACCGTAGAGACTGGTGCTACCGTATATGTACCGCTGTTCGTAGACAACGGCGACAAGATCAAGATTGATACCCGTACTGGTGAGTATCTGTCCAGAGTTTAATAAAAATTTGATTTTGTGAAAAAAGACCCTTTGGGAGACAGGCTGTTTTCCGAAGGGTTTTTTTGTATGGATGTGCCAGGGCATATTCTTTTTGTATGACAGGAAATTGCAAGTAAACTGCAAGTAAATGGCAGATAAATGAGGGGTTTTGCTTATGGAAGAGAATGGAGAGAGATCAAGAACGATGCGGATTCGCGGTGTCGTGGAGCGAATCACCTACCAGAATCCGGAAAATGGCTACACCGTCTTAAAGTGTGCGGTCAAGAATTACAGCGATCTTGTGACGGTCGTCGGAAATCTTCTCGATGTCAACGTCGGCTCGGTTCTTTTAGTCGACGGAAACTGGAAGATTGACAGCAAATACGGGCGACAGTTTCTGGCGGAGAGCTGGGAGGAGACGATGCCTGCGACCGTTTTCGGGATTGAGAAATATCTCGGTTCTGGTCTGATCAAGGGAGTCGGACCCAAGTTTGCAAAGCGGATTGTGCAGAAGTTCGGGACAGAGACGATCGAGGTGATTGAGAGCGATGAAAAGCGCCTGCTGGAAGTGGAGGGGATCGGCAAGAAGCGAATCCGGATGATTCATGAGAGCTGGGAGAAGCAGAAGGAGATCAAGAATATCATGCTGTTTCTTCAGGATCATGGGGTCAGCACAGCATTTGCGGGGAAAATCTATCGTCAGTACGGAAATGAGAGCATCCAGATCGTGAAAGAAAATCCGTTTCGCCTTGCGGATGATATCTGGGGAATCGGATTTCGGACCGCAGATGGGATTGCGCAGAAACTGGGATTCGAGAAGGATGATTTTGCGCGAATCCGGAGCGGAATCATGTATACACTCAGCGCACTCGCGGATGAGGGTCATGTCTATGCGGAGCGGGAACAGTTGATCAAGAAGGCGGTGGAGCTTCTCGAGGCGGATGAGATGTGCATTGCCGGGGCGATTGAGAAGATGCGGGAGAATAAGGATCTGATCTGTGAAGTGTGGAGAGAGGAGAATAGGAGTTCTGCGGGGGGAGATTCTAGTAGTCTGGGAGGTTCCGGTGGTTCGGAGAACTTAGGTTTAGGGGATTTAAAGGAAGCAATCTATCTTCCACCGTTTTACTATGCGGAGACAGGTGTCGCATCAAGACTTCGGCGGTTGACTCAGACTCCGGCTAATGATCGTCTTTGGACGTCTCTGATGGAGGCAAGGCAGAAGACAGGAAATCCAGATCTCTCCGTTGATGTCAAAAAGATTCAGGAGCGTGTGCACATGGAGTACGACGAGGTGCAGACCGAGGCGATTCGCCAGTCGGCGGTTTCAAAAGTCATGGTGCTCACGGGTGGACCGGGAACCGGAAAGACGACGACAACGCAGGGAATTATCACGGCATTTCAGTCGTTTGGATTAAAGATCCTGCTTGCAGCGCCGACGGGGCGGGCGGCAAAGCGAATGACCGAGGCGACCGGACTTGAGGCAAAGACGATTCACCGACTCTTGGAGTGCAAACCGCCGGAAGGATACCAGAAAAACGAGGAGAATCCGCTTGAGGGCGATGTGCTGATCGTCGATGAGTGCTCGATGATCGACATTGTGCTGATGAACTCGCTACTGAAGGCGATTCCGCTTGGGATGCGTCTGATTCTCGTCGGAGATATTGACCAGCTCCCGTCTGTCGGAGCGGGAAATGTCCTGCGTGACATTATGGATTCCGGGACCGTTCCGGTGATCCGGCTGACGCGGATTTTCAGGCAGGCACTCAGCAGTCGAATCATCACGAATGCGCATCGGATCAATCAGGGACAGATGCCCGACATCTCAAATGGAGCGGACACGGATTTCTTCTTCACATCGAAGGAAGAGCCGGAGGAGGCAGCGGAAGAGATCGTGAAGCTCGTCAAGACAAAACTGCCAAAATATTATGCGGTTGCGCCGTCGCAGATTCAGGTGCTCACGCCGATGCAACGTGGTGTGGTCGGCGCAGGAAAATTAAATCTGATGCTTCAGGAAGCCTTAAATCCGCAGGGCGACCAGCTTTTCCGAAGCGGATATGCCTACCGCATTAATGACAAGGTGATGCAGATCCGCAACAATTATGAGAAAGAAGTCTTCAACGGGGATATTGGACTCATCGTGTCTGTGGATATGCAAAATCGAGTCCTCAGTGTGGATTTTGATGGACGGATAGTCTCGTATGAATCGACGGAACTGGATGAGATCGTGCATGCCTACGCGACGACAATCCATAAGGCGCAGGGCTCGGAATATCCGATTGTGGTCATGCCGGTGCTGATGAGCCATTTTGTGATGCTCCAGCGCAATCTGATCTACACAGGAATTACCCGCGCGAAGAAGGTGCTCGTGATTGTCGGCACAAAGAAGGCGCTGGCATACGCAGTGCGAAATGTGACCGTCACAAAACGCAATACGCATTTGAAGATGCGGTTGTGGGAGAGTGAGAATGCGGGGGCGGAGTTCTCGTTTGGGGAGTTTTCAAGTGAGGAATTTGGGAGAGATTGGAACCTTTAAATACTAGGATGCTGATTTTATATAGATTTTAAATAGATAGGTCTGAGATTCTTATTTTGGAAGATATTTATTGTTAAGACTAAGACTGCATTTGATAAAAACAAAATAGAGATATAAAATCTATTTGCCTTTATGGGGCGCAGTGGCAGGCAGGAGAAGTCCATGCGAACTCGTTTTCACTCCAGGCAAATCAGCGGAAGCGTCACTGGCGCTTCCGCGATACGCAGAGCGAGCGCAGCGGTGCGTAAGACCGCAAAGTACGCGGTCTAAACACCGGCGCTTCGCACGGGTTCGCATTGGACTCCCTGCCACCCCTGCGCCCGCTGAGTTGATTTGGCAATATGAAAGTGTGATGTTTTATTTTGATTGCGTAAAAAACATTAAAAAAATTAACAAGGAAAAGAAAAATAATGGTAAAATAAATTTGATTTGCTCAAAAGAGATTATAAATGAAGTACGAGAAAGGGCACAGTTAGATGGTAACAGGAGAACTGAAAAGTAAGATTGATAGTTTATGGGAAATTTTCTGGACTGGTGGATTGACGAATCCGCTGGATGTAATTGAACAGATGACCTATTTGATGTTCATTCATGATTTGGATGAAACAGATAACCGTCATGCGAAGGAAGCAGTGATGCTGGGATTGCCGTATACAAGTGTTTTTAGCGAGAGTGTTCAGATTGGTGATCGTGTAGTAAATGGCAATCAGCTGAAATGGAGTATATTCCATGATTTTCCTGCGACACAGATGTATAAAACTATGCAGGAGATGTTTTTTCCATTTATAAAAAATCTCCATGGAGATAAAGATAGTGCGTATGCAAAATATATGGGAGATGCAATCTTCAAGATTCCAACTGCATTGATGTTAGATAAGATTGTAAATGCGATGGATGGAATTTACGAACAGGTAGCACAGTTGAAAGATATGGATGTTCGTGGTGATATTTATGAGTATCTTCTTTCAAAATTAGCAACCGCAGGCGTAAATGGTCAGTTCCGTACTCCGAGACACATTATTAAGATGATTGTGGAGCTGATGCAACCGAAGGCAGATGATGTGATTTGTGACCCGGCATGTGGAACAGCAGGTTTTCTTGTGGAAGCCAGTGATTATTTAAGAAAAAATCGTAAGCAGGAAGTGTTCTTAAAGAAAGAGAATAAAAATCACTATATGAATTACATGTTCCATGGATTTGATATGGATCGAACTATGCTTCGAATTGCAGCGATGAATATGATGACACATGGTGTAGACAATCCGTCGATTGAGTATCGTGATAGTTTAAGTGATCAG
>ERZ838839.2991-NODE-2991-length-11543-cov-5.239815_pt1 | contig 11543 bp, 6 predicted proteins | sample MGYA00519909_ERZ838839 | MGnify/ENA primary metagenome ERZ838839 (study PRJEB31850, sample SAMEA3708843) | human gut metagenome | biome: human gut; feature: human-associated habitat; material: faeces | place: China | collected 2014 ... | reverse complement strand
TGCAATACGCCCTTTCCTCTGCGGAGGAAAGGGGCTTTGCGACACGCAAAGCCCTGATTGCCCTCTTGGTCGGCGTTCCGCTGTGCGTGTTTTACTGCACCTTTGGGGACATCCTCTCCAATCTGCTCTGGTGCGGTATGATGATCGTTGTTTCCTATCATGCGATCCGGGGGCTTGCTTACGCCCGGACGCAGGCGGGAGCGGCGCGTGATATGCGATATTTCCATATTGGGGTACTGTGCTATGTGGCGGCAGAATATGCCCTCTGGACTTCCGGCTGCTTTTGGCCGGGAGATTCCATTTCCAGCCCCTATTGCTGGTTTGATCTTCTGCTGACGCCCTGTATCTTCGCTCTGCTGCCCGCTACAGGAAAGGCGGTGGAGGGATGACCTATATTGAAAATATTTTTATCTGTATGGCGTCGCCCCTGCTGATCGCCGCCCTGTGCATGGGAAAGCGGCAGACAAAGTTTTTCCTGTTTTGCCTTGCGGGAATAGGTGCGTGTCTGCTCTCCGCTTACATCAATACCTTTCTCGCCGCACTTTATGGGGCGGACACCTTTGGCGCAACTGCGGAGATCGCCCCGGTGGTGGAGGAAGTGATGAAGCTCCTGCCGCTGCTCTTTTACCTCTTGGTATTTGAGCCGAAAGCGGAACAGATCAAGATTGCCGCTGTGATCACCGCTCTTTCCTTTGCCACCTTTGAAAATGTCTGCTATCTGATCCAAAACGGGGCCGGACATTTTTCCTTTATTTTCTTCCGGGGCATTGGGACGGGAGCGATGCACGTCATCTGCGGGGCCATCGTCGGAGGAGGGCTTGCGTATGTGTGGCGGCGGACGTGGTTGAAGATTGCCGGAACCTGCGGCCTGCTGGGAGCGGCCATCACCTTTCATGCGATCTATAATCTGCTGATTGCCTACGGCGGCGCGGCGCAGTATATCGCCTATCTTCTGCCTGTGCTGATTCTGACAGTGGGAAAGCTGCTTGCCCGCCGTCTGACACCATAATGAAATAGATTTTTTCCTTTGGGAGCTGCCTTTGCGCGGCTCCCAAATTTTTTGAAAAAATATGATTTTGGGGTGAGAGTTTTTCCGCGTTTTTGTACCTATATAAATGAAAGGCTTTTTAAGCTGAGTTTTCAGAGAGGAGGTTTTGCGTGTATGTACGATACAGAAAAGCGTGTTGCGCTGGTAAAAAAGCGAATAGCGGAACACCGCCGCAGACAGGTGCGGCGGAGCATCCGCAGTCTGTCTGCCCTGTGCGTCCTGCTGTTCCTATCCCTTGTGGGAACGGTAGGGACGGTGCAGGGCCAGCCGATGGACACCGCAGGAATGTACGGCGCAATCTTGCTGCATGAGGGCGCGGGCGGATATGTGCTGGTGGCGGTGGCGGTGTTTACGCTGGCCGTGGTGATCACGGTCATCTGTATGCGACTGCATGAACGGGAGAGGCAAAAACAAAAATGAGAACGAAAAGATAAGGAGGACGCAATATGAAAAAATTCCTATCCCTGCTTTTGACCCTCTGCCTGCTGCTGGGCATCCTGCCCTCGCAGGCCCTCGCCTATGTGGGGGACATCCTGCCATCTACCGGCTCGACAGTGACGACGGAAACACGGGCCGATGGAACACTCGTCCTGCAAAATGACTATATCCGCGTGACGCTGAACAAGCATGATGGTTCCCTCACGACCTCCCCGGCTGCGACGGCGGACAGCGCAAACTCAATTGACAGGCAAAAACCATACTGTGAGTTCATCATTTATGGAAGTTATGGCTATGGTAAGGCGCATCCTGCAACACTTCGCCTAAAAAGCGCAGAATTTGTGGATACGACACCGAACGGAACGGCGAAGGCTATCAAGGCGGTGTATGATCTGACGGTCAATCTATCCGGGAAATCCGTTGCTGCGACGACTGCGGTTTACTATGAGCTTGTGCAGCTCAAGGAAAATGAAACGTCGGCAGACACATGGGGCGTGCTGACGTCCATTGATAACATAAAAATTAACAATAATAGAGATGACCTATTCGGTTCCTTGACTGGTGATATGGGAGTTATATGGGGCTATACCCTCGACGCCTTCAGCGGCATGGGCCATGCGAACGCCACCGACGGCCCTGCCATCAAAATGAGCCGCACTGTCTACAATTACGATGAGCAGGTAGAAATATCCACCGAAAGCTCCGTGCTCACGAGCAAGGTAGAAAATCTGGATACATGGCAATCTTTCTCACAGGGGACTGATTGGTGCTACAACTACATCACCGAGGTCTATGTGGACGGCTACACTTGGGCAAATCCTTTTGTGGGACTGTCGGGCTACTATGAGAATAAGACCATCAAAGCCTATCTGCCCGATACGGTCAGTGTCACGCCGGGCAATAACCCCAACAGCACCCGCGTGGAGTGCAGAAACGATATTGGTTACTATTTCAGCGATGGCGAGGACTATCCAAATTCACAGCGCTTCCTCTGGGGCTTCCGCAACCTGGCGAAAGGCGCAGAGGACGTTCCGTCAGAACCGGACAAGGTAGATATTTCCATTAACGCCCAGCGCTTAGCCGCCTTTGCAAACGGGAACGGCGGCGTAACGGTGGAATATGTGGCTGACGATGCGGCGCTGGACGCGCTGAAAAAGCAGTATGGAAACCCCGTCGCCCTCATCAGCGGCGAGTACGAGAGCAAAAACGGCGCGGAATTTACCTTTACCGGCGGGGCGGCGCTGCTCTCGCCCTCCGTGACGGCGACGTGGGACAAATCGAATGGCAAGCTCATCATCAAAAAGGATGGTACGATTGAGCATAGCGGCCTGAGCCTGAACGCGCCCAGCTTCAAGTTCTATCAGCCAAACAGCGGCAGCGGCAAGGACTTGGAAATCAAACTCACGCAGGACGGCTTTTCGTTTGAGATCGACCCCGGAAAGAACGATGCCGTGATCTATGTGGACATCCCCTATGCCACGGCGAAGCTGGAACAGGCCACCGCCGACGCGGCGGGAAATCTTGTGTTCAGCGGCGAGATCGGCTTCCAAACTGTTTTTGAGGGCGCGAGCTTTACCCTTGAGGAACTGGGCTACGGCTTAAATGAGAAAAATGAATTTACGGTCAACGGGGTTCACGCCACGGGCGAGTTTGACACGGCAAAAACGCTGTCACTGGAGCTTGCAAAGGTCGAGGGCGAGGTCAACACCTTTAAGGGCAAGGAAAAATACGCTTTCAGTCTGGAGTTAAATGCCTTTGACCTCTTTGAAACGGAGGCGGAGCTGGAACTGACACGTAGCCAAAAGGACGGCAGCCTGCTCCCCAACACACTGTATTTCTATGTCGCGGCCAGCCCCGGCATCCCCCTCATTCCGCCTGTGCCCGTTGGACAGCTCAACGGCGGCGGCGCGGGCTTCAGCAACCTGGCCGACACGGTAAACGGCGATTATTTTGCTATCCCACCTCTTAAACTGCGTGGTACGCTGAAAGGCACCTATCTTCATCTCATTGAGGGCAAGGGCGACGTTGTTATCGGCCCCAGCGAGATTTCCCTCACGGCAAGCGATGTAGGTATCGTTGGCACGAACGCCTCGATTATCGACAGTTTCGGATATTCCCTCAAGCTAAACGGGCAGGAGCGGACTTATAACGGAACGGACTACACGGGCATCTACTTTGTCGGCTCCGAAGCCCTTGAGCTGGATCTGCCGAACACCGAAATAGATGTGTTTATCCTGGATACCTCCATCGAGCTAGGCGCGTTTGGCGGCACGGGTACGAAAAATGATAAACAGCATTTGTATCTCGCCATCGGCGCCAACGCTGTTGTCAAAAGCAAAGTGCAGGTCCCAAGCGATGTGCCTGTGATCGGCGGTTGGAAGCTTGGCAGTTGGGACGTTGACCTCATTGTGGGCGGACAGACGGAGTTCCCGATTAAGGATGTCAGCGTTGACGAGGGCATGAAGCAGGCATTCAGCAATATCGACGTGTACCTCGGCGCGATGACCGGCGTGTATGCCGGAATCATCGACGCGCGGCTGTGGGTGCTTGTGCCGAATATCGTGGAGACCAACTTCCGCAGGGGTGGCGGCTGGGATGTGGAAACCAAGTGGTTTGGCAGACTACCCGAATGGGATTGGTCGGAAAAAGGCGTTGAGCCAGTGGCGCAGGCTATGTCTTTGGAAGATAGCGAAGATACCGTCCTGATGAGCAGTCCGAGCCCCACTGAACAAGCTGCGTCTTTGGAAGCTGTTGGGGAATCTACCCCGACAAGCAATACGAACTCAACCGAGCCGGCTGCGTCTTTGGAAGATACCGGGGAGTCTGTCCCTGCAAACAGTACGAACTCAACCGAGCAAACTGCGCCTATGGAAGATGCCGGGGAGTCTGTCCCTGCAAACAGTACGAACTCTACTGAACAAGCTGCATCTTCGGAAGATACCGGGGAGTCTGCCCCTGCAAACAGTACGAACTCAACTGAAATTACGGTCAGCGCCGACACAGACGAAACGCCGTACATTCTGCTGGCGTTTGAGAACACCGTCACCGAAGAGCAAATAAAAAACAGCCTGTCTGTTACGAAGCAAAACAGCAGCGACAAACTCGAAATCCATTGGGTGAACTATGACACAGAAAACAGCGAAGATGGGCAAATCGATGAAAACAAGGACATCAACGCGACCACCGACATCATACATAACAAGACGGACAATAAGGACTACCGCGTGGCGATCCTGCGGCTGAAAGATGCCGGAACCTATCAGGTCAACACGGGTTCACTTTCGCTTGACACGCAGAAATCCCAGGGCGTTTCCATTGCTCCGTTTGAAGAACTGGAGTTGACTTTGAACAATCAGCAGGTGTCCGGTGAGATCAAATACGCCGAGGAAAACACAAAGTATGTGCTTCGCACCTATTTTGCCAAAGAAAAGGGCGGCGCGGATTATCTGATCGACGAGCAGGAGATAACGAACAGCTCCAGCATCTCGGTCAATATTCCCTCCATGGGTGCGCTGGCCCCGTCGGGCGAATATTATGTGACCTCTTTCCTGATGACAGAAAAAAGCGTGGAAAGCATCGACGAGAACGGCGAAAAGGAAACCCTGACCGGCCTTGTCGCCATCGACCATCAGCAGTTTAATACTCGGGTAAGCTATCAGAACCAAAACCAGCCGACCGCACCCCAAACTGTTACGCTGGAGCTGGCCGGAAACGAGATCATGACGGCGACATGGGGTGCCGTGACTGATGCCGACGGCTACGCCGTGACGATTTATCAGAAAGACGGCAACGACTGGATCGACACCGGCTTTGGTTACGACCTCGATAAAGAAACGACCTCCATCAATATGGCGCTGACTGTGGGTGGAGAAGAAACAACAAAGTCTAAAAACCTGTCTGCAAACGAGACTTACAAGGTGGGCGTTAGTGCCTATAAAACCATCGAGGGCGGCAAGTATTACAGCGCGGAAACCGAGTCTGCGGAGAATGGTGTGTATCTGCCTGAATATACGCCGCTGGATATGATGCTCTTCGTGAATGGAACGACCTGCACAGCCGATGAACATGGCGTATATCGCGCCTATGTGGACGGCAAGGACGATGTGCTGACGGTAAGCTGCACGACCGAGAACGTCACCTACAAAGTCACAAGAATGGACAAGACTAGCGACAACGAGATTTCGACGGATTCTGACGGCGCTTATCCAATTCCCAACTTTGAGGGCAACCTGATGTTCAAAATCGACGGCATTTCCGAGATTGAGAACAGCACCGCAAAGGATGTGACCAGCGTATTCCTGTTGGTGAGCGTGGACAAAACAGCACCCATGCTGACGCTCTCCGATCCGGTATTCTATGCCGATATGACCACGGGTGCGTATCAGATCACCGGCACAGCGGATGCGGGAAGCAAAATCATTTACGGAGATGATGGTGCATCGGTCAATGCAGGCAGCGACGGAACCTTTACCATTCCCGGTACGCTGGATGAAAACAGCGGTGTTCTCTCCCTCTGCGCACAGGACAGCGCAGGGAACAAATCCACATCGCGGTTTGCGCTGATTACGAAGCAAAACACCGCTACCGAGTTCATCGTCACCTTTGACGGAAACGGCGGTATGCCCTCTGTCGGCAGCATGACCACCACCGATCGGAAGCTGACCTCTCTGCCCAGCGCCTCCCGAAGCGGCAGTTACAGCTTCTACGGCTGGTACACCGAAAAGAGCGGCGGCATAAAGATCACGACGGATACCATATTCCATGCAGATACCATCGTCTACGCTCACTGGACGTACACCGGCGGCGGTGGAGGTTCCTCCTCCGGCGGCTCATCTTCCAATGATGGGGAGGGTTCCGTTAACAACGATGCCACCATCATCCAACGCCCCGATGTGAACGAACCCAATGTCCCCACCACGGCGCAGAGTGAGAAGGTCAAGACAGACGCTAAGGGCAATGTGACCATTACCAATCCCATGGTGTCGGATGCCATCAAGGCTGCAAAGGATGATGCGAAAAAGCATGGTAATCAGAAAAATGGTGTTGCGGTGGAAGTCCCTGTGGAGATTGATAAGAAGCTGGACGGTGTACAAATCACGCTGAAAGCGGATGCACTGGATACTTTGGTGAAGGAAAATGTCAAGCGCTTCACCATCGACACAGACCGGATGACCGATTTCGGCTTCACCTTGGATACCCTCAAGGAGCTGAACCGCCAGACCAGCGGCGACATTATCTTGAAGGTGAAGAAAACTACCGTTTCCTCTATTGAGGCAAAGGTGACTATCGGAAATCGCCCCGTTTATGACATCTCCCTGTGGGAAGTCAAAAACGGCAAGGAAACCAAGCTGAGCAACCTGAATGGAAAGACTATCAGCATTGCCATTCCGTACACACCGACAAAGAACGAGCAGACCGGCAACCTCTATGCGGTTTCTGTGGATGGAAATGGTAAGCCCCAGTGGATCACCAAGTCCAACTATAATGCCGACCAGAAGGCAGTCATCTTTGAGCTGACACAGCCCGGTGTTTACGGCGTGGGCTATGATGCTAAAATGCCAGCCTTTACCGACATCGAAAACCACTGGGCTAAGGATAACATTCTCTTTGTGGTCAGCCGTGGGTTGCTGAATGGCACCAGCGAAACCACATTCAGCCCCAATACCGGCATGACCCGAGGGATGTTTGTCACCGCTCTTGGACGGCTGGCGGGTGTTGATCCTGCTGATTACCAGAGTGGCAAATTCACCGATGTGAAAGCCGATGCCTACTATGCACCGTATGTCAACTGGGCGGCAAAGACCGGTATCGTCAGCGGAACAACAGACACCACCTTCGCCCCGGATACCAACATCAACCGGGAGCAGATGGCGGTCATTATGAAGAACTACGCTGTCAAGCTGGGCTACACAGTTCCGAAAGCCCTGGAAGCCGTGACCTTTGCGGACAACGCAAGCATTTCTTCCTGGGCAAAGGAGGCAGTTGAGTCCATGCAGCAGGCGGGCATCCTGGCGGGCAAGACGAACAATCGCTTTGACCCTGCAGGAACCGCCACCAGAGCCGAAGTCGCCACCGTCCTGTGGCGGTTTGTGGAAATCATCATTGACCCGCAGACCGCAAACGGCTGACAACAGAATGACAGCGGCCAGTGGAGCTTTCTCCGCCCACTCCGCCATAGAGACTCAGCGGTTCTACCGCTCTCTGGGCTGTGTAGATGCGGCCCAGCCCCTGCAAAAGCATGTAGAGGCCGAACCGTTCGACTGCCAGCTGGAATACAGACTGTAAAAGCACGAGCTGCATGGAAGTAAAACATAAGCTCCCCCGGAAGGCAAACGCTTTCCAGGGGAGCTTTGTGGTTACTTGGGAGTAGTATGTATTTCCACTTATCCACAGAGCATGACTTTGGCGGAGAAAGCGCCATTCTGATGGGTAAACGTACTTGTTCCGCCGTTTTTTTCCGCAATATGGTTGACAGCCTGGATACCAATTCCGCTTTCTTTTCGCTTTGATGAGAGGAAAACGCCATTTTTTTCGTTGACTTTACCGTCAAATGCATTTACGACCTCGATCAGAAGAAGCCTCTTGGCATGCACATATGCTGTTATTTCGATTTGCCGGCGGGCGGGTGCGGTGCGAAGGCTGGCTTCCAGCGCATTTTCCAGTAGATTGGATAAGATCAGGCACATATCGACCTCATCGATCGGAAGCGATTCCGGCAAATCGAGCTTGGTGCGGAAGGGAATGTCCTCGCGCTTTGCAAGAGCGCAGTAATAGCCGACAACACTGTCCGCCGTACGGTTTTCACAGAAGCACATATCGAGATTCGGGATGCGGGAGACAGTTTTTGCAAGGTAGCTTTTCAAGTCCTCCAGTTCACCAGCCTCGGCCAGCACAGAAATATGATTTAATTGATGGCGCATATCGTGCCGCGCCCGCCGGGCCTCTTCAATGGCGGTCTTGAGGCTTTCATAGCGCTGCTGCTGCATGGAAAGCAGCTGGTTTTCCTGCTGTAATCTTGCGTTGCGGTTGAGGCTGTTCGCCATCAGAAGGAAAATCGTGTTGAACCAGAGAAGCAGCACCAGAAGCGCGATGCTGAGCACAATGTAACCCTGCAGGACCCTTCCTGTCTGAAGTGTTGTCTGGTAACGCGGGATCATGAACAGGTTTAAAAGGATGAACCCCAGCGGTAAAACCCAGAACACATACCATGTCTGTGCAAAATTGTCGTCCTCGACCATCGCACGCACCGCATGGGTCGACGGATAGGATGCCGCCAGCACAAAAACCCAGCAAACTGCGTTATAAAAAACGCAGGCAGCAAAGCAGAACCATGGCCCATCCGGCGGCAGCTGCATATGCAGGACAATCGCCGCGCTGACGGCTCTGGAAAGGCTATTCAGGCAGGCAAATACCGCGCAGATCGACAGCGCGATCGTTCTGGATTTCCAGAGGGATATCCGGAGCGTTCTGGTATACAGGACAATCGCAAGCAGCGTGATACCCTCAAGGACAAAAACAGTAGAAATGCGAAGCCGATAGCAGACGAGCCCGCCGCCGACGCCCAGGCCCGCCATCAGCGGCAGAAGCCAGGCGGCAAGGTTTCTTGGCGACTGCTTCAGATAGGATTTTACAGGGAAATATGCAAGCAAAAGGCCAGGGAGTGCGACGAACAGTTCCAGCATCGGACGCAGAATATCTTTCATCTCATACGCTCCCCTTGCAGCAGAAATTCCATAAACGCCTGCCGGGCAGGCTTCAAAAGCTCCTGGTTGACATAGACACGGCTGCCGTCGGTCATACAGAAGGCGGCATCCCGGAAATCAGCGGCGTGCTCTAAATTGACGATCACACCGCGGCCGCAGACGAAAAAGCGTGGATCTTTTTTAAGCGGCTCGGTGAACGCCTTGAAGCTTTGGCGCGTGGCCAGCGTTTTTCCGGCGGTGGTGCGGATGTTGATCCTATGAGCAAAATGCTCGGCGGAAATAATGTCCCGATAGCGAAGACGAACGTCGCTGCCGCTGACTTTCGCAGTCAGAACCGGCTCAGGACGCGGCAGTTTTGCAAGCATTTCGGTAAGCAAACCGGAGAGTTCTTCCTCGGAAAAGGGCTTCACGAGATAGTGAAGTGCCCGTACCTGAAAGCCTTCGAGCGCGTGATCGGTAGACGTCGTGGTGAAGATCAGAAGGCAGTCTGTGTCCGTCTTTCGAAGCTCCTTCGCTGCGTCCATGCCGCTTAAGCCCTCCATGTAAATATCGAGAAACGCGGCCGAAAAGCGCCGCTCTTTTTCTGCCGCGAGAAAAGCCTCGCCGCTTTCAAATCCCAAAATATCCGCTTCCACACCGCGAAGCGCCAACTGCTGCGATAAGCGTTCTTTCAGCAGTGCGCGTTCGGTCTTGAGATCATCCACAATTGCAATCCTCATGCTGACCTACTCCTCCCCTCCGTAAAAAACTCCAGTATGATTATATCACAGATGTCCTGCCCCGGCACACCAGCAAAGCCAGATTTCGTGTCGGAAACGGGGCTTTCGTGCCAAACAGCTTGAAAAGCGTGTGCGCATTCGTATACTGACAAGCAGAAAACGTCAACGACGGCAGAAAGGAGGAGCGCTGTGTACCGAATTGCCGTGCTGATAAATAGTGAAGCGCAAGAAGCTTTTTTTACAGAGCAGATCTCGCAGTTCTGCGCCGAATGTGAACGGTTTCCCGTAATTGAAACATTCCGCGATCAGGAACAGTTTTTTGAAACCACACGGAAAACGCCGCCGACCAATGCGGTGATCGCCCTGCCGGGTGTCGACGGATTGAATGCGGTGGAACATCTGCGTGCGCTTTACCGCAATACGCGCATTATCTGGTGCAGCGATCTGGATTTTTCGCTTCATGCTTTCCGACTGCGTGCAGATTATTTTCTGCTGGAGCCGGTAACAAAAGCAGCTTTCCAACAGGGGCTTTACGTCTGGCTGAACGAGAAAAATTCGGTTGCGCAGCTCCGGCCCAACTACGCCGAAACCAACAAGGAGGACTATTCATGAAAAAGAGAAGCATCATCCGTTCTGCGTTATGCCTTGTGCTGGCAGCAGTATTGTGTCTGTCAATGGCCGCCTGTGGTAGAACACAGACACCCGCAGACGAAGGTACAACTTCAGAATCTTCTGCGCCGTTATCCAGCGCGCTGCCCGTGAAGGCTTTGCAGCCCAAACAGGTGGAGGAAAACCCCTACATGGCAAAGAGCGACGCGAATATTCACCACGACGGGTACAACACCGACTCCACGGATGAAATTCTGCCGCTGGGCATCTATCCAGAGATCAATGTCTCCTACGAGACGACGAACGCAAACGCCTCCCCTGCCATCTACTTTGACAGCTACGGTCATGCGGTCGTGCCGCTGCTCGGCGGCATCGCCATCCGCGATCTGAACGCCGAAGAGACGAAGACGCTCGGCTATTTCTCCCCGAAGCAGCACGACGGCGGTGGTTACGTCATCCAGAGTTCCTACACGTTCCTTGACTCCGAAAACCGTATCGTCTGCCCGACCAGCAATAACCATGTGCTGATGCTGCGTGCGACGGAGGAAGACGGCAGCGTCATTCCGGAATTTGAAAAGGTTCTGGACATCGACATCAAGGCTGCAGCTGAGGCTGCGCTCGGCAAGGAGTTGACGCAGAATCTTCTGTCTGTGGTCTTTGACTACGACGGAAACCTTTGGTTTGCAACGGGCGGCTTCCGTATCTACCCCGAGCGCCAGCAGCAGGGCGTTCTCGGCTACATTGCCCGTCCGGCCATCGATGCGATTTTAAGAGGCGAACAGACGGATCTTTCGAAGGCAGTTTTCGTCTATGAGCTGACGCCCGGCGAGGGTGCGGAAAACGGCATCGCCGCTTCCCGTGACGGCGCAGTCATTCTGACCAATATGAACTGCTATCTGCTGCGCGCCGACAATGGCGTGGACGTTGCGTGGTGCACGCCGTATGAGAGCGTTGGTGCAAAGGTCAGCGGTGAAGGCGATAAGACCACCGGCGGCGGTCTTGCATGGGGCGGCGGTTGCTCGCCCA
>ERZ838839.2986-NODE-2986-length-11559-cov-17.189065_pt1 | contig 11559 bp, 8 predicted proteins | sample MGYA00519909_ERZ838839 | MGnify/ENA primary metagenome ERZ838839 (study PRJEB31850, sample SAMEA3708843) | human gut metagenome | biome: human gut; feature: human-associated habitat; material: faeces | place: China | collected 2014 ... | reverse complement strand
GTCGCGAAGGCAAGGTGATGACCTACCTCCGTCCCGACGCCAAGAGCCAGGTGACCATCGAATATGATGACAACGGCACACCCGTACGCATCGATACCATCGTAGTTTCCACCCAGCACGACGACTTCGTACAGCCTGCCGACGACAGCGATGCCGCCCAGCTGAAGGCCGACGAGGAAATGCTCGCCCAAATCCGCCGGGATGTAATCGAGATTCTGATGCCGCGTGTCATTGCTTCCATCCATCATGAAAAGGTGCTGGCACTGTTCAACGACCGTATCACATACCACGTCAACCCCACGGGCAAGTTCGTAATCGGTGGTCCTCACGGTGACACCGGGCTGACGGGACGCAAGATTATCGTAGATACCTACGGCGGCAAGGGTGCCCATGGCGGCGGCGCTTTCTCCGGAAAGGACCCCTCTAAGGTAGACCGCAGCGCAGCTTATGCAGCCCGCCACATTGCCAAGAATCTGGTAGCTGCCGGCGTTGCCGACGAAATGCTGGTGCAGGTAAGTTACGCCATCGGTGTGGCACGCCCCATCAATATTTTCGTAGATACTTATGGCCGCAGCCACGTCAATATGAGCGACGGTGAGATTGCCCGTAAGATTGACGAGCTGTTCGACCTTCGCCCCAAGGCAATAGAAGACCGCCTGAAACTGCGCAACCCCATCTATCAGGAGACTGCCGCCTACGGACACATGGGCCGCGAGCCGCAGACCATCGTCAAGCATTTCAAGAGCCGCTACGAAGGCAACAAGGACATTGAAGTGGAACTCTTCACCTGGGAGAAGCTGGATTATGTGGACAAGGTGAAAGCCGCATTCGGTTTATAATCAGCATAGCTTTACGGCTATTTATATAGAAGGCTGCCCTTCTGCAGATACCGATGTTTCGGAGGATGCAGAAGAGGCAGCCTTTGTTGTTTTGGTCTTGCTCTTCAAATGGATTTTTTCACCGGCAGTACAAACACGAACCTTGCCCCCTCCTTGTACTCCTTGTCCAGCAGCACTTTCCCTTTCAGCCGTTCGGCGATGAGGCGGCAGATATTGAGTCCCAGACCGGTGCCTTGCCCGAAGTTGTCGGCCTTTTCAAAGCGTTCGAAGATGGTTTCCGAGTATTCCGGGGGAATGCCGGTACCGGTATCGGTGACGGAGAAGGTGACGTATCCGGGATGCTCTGTGAGGGAGCAGTGCAGGCGGATTTCGCCTTGTGTGGTGTGTTTCTCTGCATTGGTAAGGAAGTTGATGAGTATCTGGCACACACGTTGCCCGTCGGTGCTCAGTTCGTAGCAGTCGTCCACTTCGGAGGTGTAGTAGAGCTTCACGCCTTCGGGCTTGCGGTGTTCAACGGTGGTTATGGCTTCCCGGCAGAGCTTGTTGCAACTGTGCGGCGCTATCTTCATGGTGTATCTGTTGCTTTCCAACTCGGCTGCGCTGAGGATGTCCCCCACCAGTGTAAGGAGGAGGTCGGAATTGTGCTGTATGAGATGGCAGAAATCCTGCCTTTCCTCTTGGGAAAGGTTCGCGTCGGGGGAAGTGATGAGTTGTGAGAAGCCCACGATAGAGTTGAGCGGTGTCCGTATTTCGTGACTCATGTTCTGCAGGAAGATGCTCTTTGCCTTGTTGGCTGCTTCGGCTTGGTCGCGCGCTTCGGAAAGTTCCTCGTTCTTGTGGCATAGTTCGAGGTTGACTTTACGTTTGCGGTGGAGGTAGAGCATCAGGAAAAGCAGGGATAACAGCAAAAAGCCGGTGACAATGCTGAAAAGAGTGATGCGGTAGCGCGAGGTGGCCTGTATGTTTTCCATTTTCAGACGTTCGGCGCCTATCTGGGTGTTCAGTTCGGCGATGTCCGACAGTTGCAGGAGATTGTTCGTCGAATCCAACTGCTGGTGGTATTTTTTCAGATATTTGATGGCATTGGGATAGTCTTTGGCGCATTCGTAAATGTAGGCATGTTGTTGCAAGCCTTTCTCGGACAATTGGTCAGCGTGGGCATGGGCCTGCTCATACTGTTTGTCCAGTATGTTCTTGCTGATGTGGGCTATCAGTAGGGAAACGCTGGCAGAGAGCTTGCAACGGTCCGCCATTTGTACGGCTTCTTTATAGCAGTCGTTGAATTCATCTATACGTCCCTGCCGGAATAGTACCAGGCATTTCTCTATCATGGCTTGGGCTATGTTCCGTTCTGTTTTGGCGCTCTTCAAGGCTTTTTCGCAATAGTCCAGTGCGGTGGCGTAATCTTTTTGGGTGTTACGGTAATATTCGGCAAGGCTTGAGTATAGTTGGCTGGGATCTTGGTCGGGCATATTCTTCAGCATATAGTCCAAGGCTTCCTGATAGTATTGGGCGGAGAGGTCGAAGTTTCCGCGTGATTTGTAGATATGGCCCATGGTTCGGATACAGCTGAAGATACCGTAAGGGTATCTGTCGGCAAAAGCTTGCTTTTTCATTTTTTCCGCTTTCTGCAAGGCGAGCAATGAGCGTTGTTGGTTCAGGAAGTAGATGATTTCGCTGCTCCAAGCGTGATAATAATATTGCAGATAGTTATTGGCACGTGAAATCTCTTTCAGGTCAGTGGATGCCTTTTCTATTTTGCTATCATCTTTTTGGGATATATAGAACTGCAGGGGGATGATGTATGCCAGGCATTGTGCTTTTTTGTCACCGAGCTTCAGAGCCTGTTGATACAAAGTGTCGGCCACCAGCAACCCCTCCTGCTGGCGTGCCTGCTTGGAAGCCCGCTGGTAGATGGGGTAGAGTGCATCGTCTATCTTGTAGGGATTGTTCTGTGCTGCGGAAGGTAGGAACACCCATACTGAAAGCACTAGAAAACATAACCTTGAAAGAATGCACTCCCTCTTTGTTCTATTGGATGGAATAAGCATGTTTTTTTCCGGATACTTATTATTATGCCTATGGCATCGCAAAAATAAGATAAAAGAATAAATTACAAGCTTTTTTTGTATAATTTCTCTGTTTGCTTGTTAAATAGTCCTTGCCAGGAGCTTTCTTACGAAATTTCCGGTGATAATGCCGCCCTCTACATCATCATATTCTTCCTTATCGAGAACTTCACGATGGCCATTGCATTGACTGCCACCAGCGGCAGGTCCATGGGGTCGTGGTGGTTGTTGTAGCTCACCAGACGGATGCAGTCCGGCCGTTCCGAGTGGTTGACGTATTTCACTGCCAGGTATTCGTCGCCGCCCCGTTCGAAGGAGACGAGATACATTTCACCGTAGATGACGTCGGTGAAGTCGCGGATGGACTTAAAGCCTACGATGTCACCGGACTTGAGGATGGGATACATCGAGTCGCCCGAGACGTAGACGGCACCGTCGCACACAGGGATATTGGGAATTACAATCCGCCCCAAGGCGTACTGCGGGCGGTCAGCCAGCAGTGTCTTCAGGTTGGCGGCGGCAGAGATGTCATAGAGGGTCACGCTACGGTCGTCCATAGGGTCGGCTGTTTTCGGTGTGTGAAGTATTTCCACTTCACCTTGTACCAAGTCATTGTCACAGAATTTTGAATGATGTGCAGGCGAGCCCTTTCCCGTCAGCAGCCAGTTGTAGTCCACGTCGTCCAGGCTGCCCAGCAGCAGGGGGAAGTCGATGCTGTTGCGGGCGTTCCAGTTGCTCAGTGTGGAGCGTGATATACCCAGAAAGGCGGCAAGTTCGCTGTCTGTCTTGAATTCTTTCGCCAGTTTGGCACGTTTTATGATGTCTGCCGCACAAAATACCGGGTCTTTGTCATTCGCCATATTCTTCAGTTTTTACGTGTAAATTATTCAGAAACTATTATCTCCTCATTTATACTGTCTTACGTCTTATTTAAGAATTTAATTCCCGATTTGTTTGTTTTATAAATGAAAACAGCATTATCTTTGTTGGGACAAAAATACATATCATGTTTTATAAATGCAAATAAAAGGGAGGGATTTATGGAAAATACACATCTGGTCTTTTATCCGGAAGCATCCGAATTTAGCAAAAATACTTACGAATTTGAAAAAATGGGCATCCGCCTTGCCGGATGTATAGATGAGGTGCGTTGGAAGTATAGATGCAACGCGCTGGATGTATAGATAGAATACGCTGGATATATACTTCCAGCAAACAGCCCCTACAAGCATCTTTGGCAGGGGCGTGCCGAAAAAATATTATTGTACTAATTCTTAACAAAAAATGGTTATGGAACAGATTATTGAAAAAAATGTTCGTTTCTGTGGATGTTGCCACAGAGAACTGCCCGTTGATTCTTTTTATGTAGACAAGCGTACGCTTGCCCCCGACAATTATTGCAAGGAATGCCGTAGGGCGATGAGCAACGCCCGCTACCGTCGCTCACTTCCAGCAAGCAATCCCCTCCGTTATCCGGTCATCACTGAAATTTCGGACTGTACCCTTCGTATGTATCTTATTCTGAATGCTTTGAAGGTAGTGCGCGAAAGCGTGCTCCGCAAGCGGAAACGCCTATGCGAAGCAGGTGATATAGAATGATACAAGCCGCTCTCTCCCCCTAATCACTAACCCCTAATCATCAAACCATGTCCAGAATCAAAAAACGGGGACTTGACTATTTCCCCTTGAACACAGACTTCATGCACGACCGTCTGGTGCGCCGCATCATGAAACGTGAGGGTGACGGCTCCTTTGCCATTCTGCTGGGCGCCCTCTCCTGCATTTATGCCGACGAAGGCTATTACGTGTGTGCCGACGAGCTTTTCTACGAAGACCTTTCCGCCTGCCTCTATGAAAAGACGGCTGCCGACGTGAAGCGCATTCTTGCCCTGGCTGTGGAGTACGGCATTTTCAATGCCGCCCTTTTCGGCAAATACGCCATCTTGACTTCTGCTGAGATACAGCGGCAGTATCTGTTCAGTACCAAGCGCCGGAAATCTTCCGCCATAGACACACGTTATTGTCTGGTGGATGATTCTCAGAGCGATGACGAGGCCGCGCCGACTGCCGCCGGGAGAGTGCCGTCTGCCAATGGAAGCGTGCCGTCCGCTGCCGAAAGTGCAGCATTTAAGCCCGAAAATGCGACATCGGGTACATATAGCACAGCAGAGCATAGCACATCACAACACAGCAAAGAAAATCCCCTCCTCCATAGTTCCCCCGGAACCGGGGGCACTGAGGGCGCGGATGTGCCATCCGCGGAGGGGGAATATCTTCGGAAAATAGAGCAACTGCAACCGCCGCAGGATGGCACGGACCGCAACCTGGACGGGTTGCTTTTCAATCTGAAGCAGTTCCATATTCCTCCGCAAGAGCAGTATGCCATTATCCTCAAAAGTAATTTCGGTGCTATCGGCCACCCTTTGTGGAAGGGCTTCTATGCCTTGCGCGAGAGTCATGGCAAGATACGGCAACCGGGGCGATACCTGCTGAGCCTGTGCTGTAAGTAAAGTTTTCGATTTGTGAATAATTTCATGAAGAAAAACGGTTTTTTTAATTTGCACACTTTTCCGGATAGCGTTATCTTTGCAATGTGGTTAAGCTTAATACACGAAAATAAAACAATGTTGTTTCATTTGAAAAAAACGAATCCTTGAATTTCAAGACAAACTATTAATTTTTAAAACAAAACTACTATGCCAGTAATTTACAAATCATTTCAGTCGGTTCTTGCCAACAAAGAGGGCAAGAAGCTTTTCTATCCCCGCGTGGTGCTGACGGGGAATGTGGACACCGAGCAGGTGGCTAAGGAGATTGCGGAGTTGTCTTCCCTCTCTACGGGTGACTCGAAGAATGTCATCGACAACCTGGTGACCGTGATGACTCGCCACCTGCAGTCTTCCGAGAGCGTGACGCTGGACGGTCTGGGTACTTTCCGCCTTACGATGAAGTCCACCATGAACGGTGTGGAAGACCCTCTGAAGGTGTCGGCTACCCAGTCCACACTACGAGTGCGTTTTCTGCCCACCTCCAAGCGTAATCTGGACCATACGGTGTCTACCCGTTCGCTGGTGACCGGGGTGAAGTGCGTGCGCTTCGACCTTCAGGACACGGCAGGTTCGGGCGGCAACGACGGCGGTGGCAGTGATGGCGGCAGCGACGGAGACCAGGGAAATAATCCGCTGGGATAAGGGGATTTACGATTAGACGATTTACGATTTACGATTGAAATTCGTACTGCTGAATAATCGTACCTATGCAGGCATTTGTGATACGAAGAGTAATCTCAATTGTAAATCGTCAAATCGTAAATCACTACTAACTACCAACTACTAACTACTCACTACTTATTCATGCGAAAAATCAACTACATCGTGGTGCATTGCAGCGCCACGCGGGAGGGCCATGTGCTCACTCCCGAGGCTTTAGAGTCCGAGCACCGCCGTCGCGGCTTCCGCACGACGGGCTACCACTACTATATCCGGAGAGACGGTACCGTGCTCGGAACCCGTTCCCTGGAACTGCCCGGTGCGCATTGCCGCGGTCACAACAAGTATTCGATAGGTATCTGCTACGAAGGCGGGCTGGATGCCCGGGGAAATCCGAAGGATACCCGTACGCCGGAGCAGCGTTCGGCCCTGCACCTGCTGGTGTACCAGCTGCTACAACAGTTCCGGAACGCCCGTGTATGCGGCCACCGCGACCTCAGTCCCGATTTGGACGGTGACGGGAAGGTGGAGCCGTGGGAGTGGGTGAAGCAGTGTCCGTGCTTCGAGGTAAGTAAAGAATTTTAGAACAATCATCTTTAAAACATGGAATTATGAAAATAAGCAAAGAAACCTGGAAAGATATCTTGAAAATTGTGGGTACCATCATTGCCACCATAGCCAGTGTGCTGGGCGTGCAGGCGATGCCACTGTAAAAACAGTATTACAAAACTAAAAAAGTGTGCCGGAAGCCGAAATACCTACTTCAGGCGCACTTATTTAAGAAATATATAAATTTCATTGAATATGAAAAATAGAATAAAAGTATTGTTAGCTCTTCTTATGTTATGTGGTACAACGCAGTCGGTACGTGTACAGGACGGTGGAGATATGAATAATCATCTTCTGCGGATAAATGATTATGTACCTGCTATTCCCGAAGCGGCAGGTATGCAATTGTATGGAAACATTCCTGTAAGTGAATACACAGGAACGCCTGATATCTCTATACCGCTATATACCCTTAAATGTGGGCGTATAGAACTACCCATTACGTTGTCTTATCATGCGAGCGGAGTCAAGGTGGCTCAAGAAGCTACGTGGGTAGGTCTTGGTTGGAATCTTTTGGCAGGAGGGTGCGTCAACCTTAATGCTGTGGGCAAGGTAGACGCGACCTCCGGTACATTTGCTACTTGGGCTGAATGGGAGAAAATAAAATATCACTGGAAAGTACAGAGTGCTGATACGTTGAACTACCGTTCGGGTACCGAGGAACTGATGAATTTGTGGGGAAATTTAATGTTCGACCCCAATACGAGTAATACGACCAATGGAATTATTAATGAAGGCCTTATAGGGCAAGGTGAAAGAGATATATTTGAAGTTGCATTGCCCGGAGGAAGATCATTCAAATACTTCTTGCACCCCAAAAATCAGACTCCTGTCATTATCGGTTCCAGGATGAATTGCAAAGTGTGGCATAGTGCTGAAAAAGTGATCATTACAGATGAAGCAGGCACATCTTATGCCTTCAGGCCTTATGCATTTGTAACTTCCAATGCTCCCTTGACTTATATGCTGACAAGTATGACGGATGTGACGGGACATAATATCACTCTAACCTATGTTACCGCCAGTTGCTATTCGGTGCCTGTTATGTCGGAGTATTATACCGTAGGTACTCCTCCGGACAATGACTATATAAAACGGGACTTTACTGCCGGCATTTCACAGACTTGCTATTTAAGCAAGATAGAAACCGATACGGAAGAAGTGATTTTCGAGATGGGAAGTCGTGAAGACCGCTATCCGGGAACTACCGGAAAACTGACAAACATGAAAATAAAGAGTAAGTTGGACGGGAAGGATGTGTATTTTTACCAGTTCAATTATGATTACTTCATTTGTCCCGAACAATCAGTCGGCGGTAATTACTTGTCATCGGACGATTATGGGTCGTCGTCTACCATACCCACCAGCGTACTTCGTAAACGTCTGAAACTGCTTTCTGTACTTCGAAAAAATGGCACTTCGCAGGGTGAAAAGCATACATTCACTTATAATGAAGCTGTGAACTTGCCTTATAAGACTTCTTTTGCCATAGACTATTGGGGATATTACAATGGACAGCAGAATACTTCCACGCTTACAAACCGTGTTCATACATTGATTCCCTCCCTGGAAGGTTTGACGAATGTTCCTTTATCCGGTTCTACCGCTGTCAGAAATTGTAGCCGGGAGTATATTACGGCCAATATGCTGAAGAAAATCACATATCCTACGGGCGGCAGTGTGGAGTTTGAGTTTGAACCTCACACTTTTGTAGGAGACAATCGTTTCATTTCTGCAGAGGATTTGAATAAGTATGACGCACAAGTCAAAGGTGTCAATACTGTCAACAACAACGACCTGATAGTGACGCCTTCCGCTACTTTCACTCTGCCCACCACGCAGGTAGTGACGGTGGATGCTCAAGTCAATTTTCCCGATTATGAAGTCAATCAAGTCATCGGCTCCGGAACCACTTTGCGGAAACTCGGTGCCGGAGGAAGTGTCATTAAATCGTACAAAGTGACTTCACAAAATACCAGTGGGCATGTGTATCATGTCAACGAGTCGTTCACATTGGAAGCGGGAGATTATGTCCTGACAAGTACATTGAGTTCTGCAGTTACCAATCAAGGTTATTCTACCCGCAATGCCAGTTCTGCTACTTTGACCTATAGAGGCGGTGGAACTGCAGTAAACAAAGACACATTGCAGAAAGTTGGCGGAGGAGTGAGAATCAAGACCATTACTAAAAAGAATAATACAGGTGAAGTGTTGGAACGTACCGGTTACTTGTATGAAAGCGAGAATCACAAGACCTCTGGCATTCTGATGTTCTCAGTCAAGTCCTATGATGATTTTAATGTCCGGCGCGGAAGCTATACCACAACTCCTGAAGGAGTGATACGCCCTTCTACCAGTTACCACACTTTCCGCCGTTTTTATGCTCAGGCGCAAACTCCACCAACTTCTGCGCCCAATGCCAATCCTGTAGGTTACAGCCGTGTCGTCAAGCAGCGCGATTTTCTGGATGCGGGGAGAGAGGAACTCGTATTCAGTAACATAGCCGGCCAGGATTATGATGCTACCTTGGCTTATATGCCTGCCAACTATAATGGGCGACTACTGAAAAAGAGCATCTATGATGCCGGTAATATCTTGGTATGGGAAGACACCTATGAATATGAGATTGCAAACAAGTGGCAAGAATTGACCAACATCCGTGTAAGGGACAACTATGTGGGTCCGGTTAATTGCTATTCCGGCAGTATCACCTATAATGAAAACATCGGAGGACAGACGGTGAGCTTTAGAAATCCATTGGCTTATCACGGACGTTTTGAGATAACTTTATATCCGCATCTTACCTATGATATACGGTTAAAACGGGAAGTTTCGACGGAATATGCCCATGGTGTACCGGTGACGCAGGAAAAACTGTATACCTACAACAGTCGTAACCAGATAGCTACTTGCCGCACAAGTACCAGCCGTTCGGGCTATGTAATGGAAAGCTATGCTTATGCAGCGGATGTTTCTTCCTACAAAGATGAATTCAAGGCTAATAACGTGCTTGATGCTGTACAGAACTACCAACGAACATCGGGAGGAGCGACGCTGTATCTGAATAATACGTACGGGGACGTCTTTTCTAAATTCACCTTGCAGTCCAGTGAAGAATATAGTAGTTTGTATCCTGAGAAAAGAACTGTTTCTTATAGGTATGATAGTAAATGGAATCCGGTGGAAGTTACTACTCCCGACAACATGTCTGTGGTCTATTTGTGGGGCTATAAATATTCTTTGCCGATTGCCCGTCTCAAAGGTATCACTTATGCGGAAGTAGTGTCTCGGCTCGGAACAACAGGTTTGGATGCTTTGTGTTCTGCCGGTTCACCCAATACGACGGCCCTCTATGCACTGAAAACGTCCTTCCCGGAATGCGAGGTCACAACCTGGCTTCACAATCCTTCTTATGGGCTGAAGGAGATAAGAAAAGCAACTGGTTTTAAGGATTTCTATCTCTATAATGCTTTGGGTGGTTTATCTGATGTGCAGGATCATAACCAAAATCCTATTGCCTCGTACTTCTATCAGTGGTCTCCTGACGGCACTTCGCAGAATTACGTTCGCACTCATGCTATGACTGCAGCAGCAGGTAGCAAGTATATGGCAAGTTATGATTATTATGACGGTTTGGGGCGTCTCTTCCAGAAGGTACAAAAGGGAATTACTCCCACCGGAAGTAATTTGATATCGTTACAAGAATATGATGGCGCAGGACGTCGTTCGGAGAGTTGGCTCCCAATTGTTTCCTCCTCTGTTTATATGTCTCCTTCGGCTATCAAAAGTGCGGCTCCGGGCAACTATTCAAGTGATTCCCGTCCCTACAGCAAGCCTGTTTACAGTGTTTCCCCATTAGACCGCATTCTGAAGCGATACTCTCCGGGAGCGGCATGGGCATCAAAACCTGTAACTATGGATTATCTGGCTAATTCTTCCGATGTGAATTGCATTAACTATTCGGTAAGTTCGTCTGGGGCACTTGTCAACAACGGTACTTATGCAGCCGGACAGTTGCGCGTGGTGAAACGTATTGACGAAGACCAACATGTTTCTTATACTTTCACAGACAAACAAGGCCATATATTGCTGGAACGCCAGATGCAGGGTAGCGAGCAGCATGATACTTATTATGTGTATAACGATTTGGATAACCTTTGCTTCGTATTACAACCGATGTATCAGAGTGTGTCAAACCTGGATCAATATGCTTTCCAGTACAAATATGACAACCGTAACCGTTGTAATTGGAAAAAGCTTCCAGGTGCTTCTGCCGTGAGCTATGTGTACGATGAGGCAGACAATATGATCTTTTCCCAGGATGGCAAGCAGTATGCCTCTAAGCAGTGGAGTTTCTATCTGTATGATAAGTTCCATCGTCTGGCAGTGCAGGGCGTTTGTTCCAATACGAATACGGCTGCAGTTTCGAATGTTATTGTATCATGTACACGGGTGAATAGCAACAGCGGTTTGGGTAACAGTGGATATACATCAAGCTTTGCCTTGGTGTCGCCCGAAGTCCATAGAGTAAACTATTATGACGACTATGCCTTCCGTAGTCTGACCGGTTTCGATAATGCCGGCTTTCCTGCGGCAACAATCGATGCCAAAGGATATGTCACCGGTAGTGTGATTACTGTTCTTGGCAGCAGTACAAAACTTTATTCGGCTAATTATTATGACTTTGAGGGACGCATCACAAAAACGGTTCAAGGCAATTTGCTGGAGGGTTATGATACGACGAACACTGTTTATACTTTTACCGGCAAGCCGAACACTGTGACACATACACATACTGCCAGCGGAAAGACCACGCGCACGGAAGTATATACC
>ERZ838839.2983-NODE-2983-length-11564-cov-2.457381_pt1 | contig 11564 bp, 9 predicted proteins | sample MGYA00519909_ERZ838839 | MGnify/ENA primary metagenome ERZ838839 (study PRJEB31850, sample SAMEA3708843) | human gut metagenome | biome: human gut; feature: human-associated habitat; material: faeces | place: China | collected 2014 ... | reverse complement strand
ATCTAAGTGAACCCCCGTTTCCCTATTTATAAAACTTTTGAAGGCTATGAATACCGTTGTGTAAAACTACCTCCAGCACTATGCAAAGAAGAACTGGAAAGTGTCTCTTTTATAAAAGAGAAAAACAATCTTGTACTTTATGGACCTGTAGGCATTGGCAAAACTCATATGGCAATCGCCATTGTAGTGAATGCGTGTATGAAAGGCTATAAGGTTCGCTTTTACACAGTAACAGAACTAGTTTTAAAGTTAGCCGAGGCTAGAAAAAACGGTACTTTAGAGCGGCTCCGTAATGATCTAAATGGACTTGATCTGTTGATTCTTGACGAATGGGGATATGTTCCTGTTGATCGTGACGGTTCTCAGCTCTTGTTTCGGGTAATTTCCGACAGCTATGAAAGTAAAAGTCTTCTACTCACTACCAACTTAGAATTCTCTAAATGGGGAGGCATCTTTACGGATGATCAGATGGCAGCAACTATGATTGATCGACTTGTCCATCATGGACACCTGATTCTTTTTGAAGGAAACAGTTATCGTATGGAACATGCTCTAATGAAACAGACTGCACGTCAACCAGGCGCGGGAGCTGAATCAAAGGACAGTACGTTGAACGCAAAGCGTTCAGGCAGCTTTTGACACAAGCGAACACGTATTACCCTATTGGGCAGAAAGCAGTGAATGCTGCTTTCTTTCCTACTAGATAAGTGAAAAAACGAAAACTCTCTACATGTTTCTTTCGGATAATGGGGATTTCCCGATCTGAAAATGGGGAATTTTCCTTCTGATTTTGAGGATTTTCTATTGACAAAACACAGGTTCATGCTAATTAGTGTGAACCATACTATTAAATAGCCAGAATAGGAGAAAGAAATGATAGCAATGCCGACATTAGCTAAGTTTGGAGGTGGTGCGTGGTCTAGTAAATGGTAAACAATGAGGATACTAGGCGGTGTTCGTTTGCTAGCTTTTCTAATTTCATAATTGTTGGATAGGTGACCATAAAATCCAATGAAAACCTACATTTATAGTATTCAAGTTAAGAAGTGCCGAAATAGGTTGATTCTTTACTCGAAACTTGCATAAATACTGGATTTATGAGGTGATTTCGATAATTAATAATTTAATTTTAAACATTATAGGTGACCATAAAATCCAGTGAAATATTATCTTTGTAAGAGTATTATTATCAAGCTCTTAAAATTATAATATTTGAAATAGGTGACCATGAAATCCAGTGTATTGACTTAGATTTAAAATTGAAAAAAGATCCATGCCAATAACAAAAAGAATCATTTTGAGGAAAATAGTTTCAAAGATCTACAAAATCTGTCATTCTAATTCCTTGATTGATAGCCTGATTATTCTCTTGATTATATTCTTGATTATTCTCTTGATTACGGCATACCTACAAACCGCTTAAAACTTATTTTTTGAGAGATATAGGTGACCATGAAATCCAGCATAGGTGATCTTAAAATCCAACATAAGTGACTATGAAATAATAAATAGGTGGCCTTAAAATCCAATATAAGTGACTATGAAATCCAATTCGAGTGACTTTTAAAAGTTGACAAAAAGTCACCTGAATGTTATAATAACAGAAAAAATAAAGGAGAAAATGGTGACATTTCCATACTTTATGGATGGGAGTGTCACTCAAAATAAATCAGGGAATGGATAAAATAAAGAAATTATCAGGGGTGGACAACTTAGTTGTTCAAAAAAGTCGACCATTATTATCATTATGGCAGTCAGATTTTTCTCTTCAGGAGCTTAAAATATTAGATGTATATCTGGGACGAATAAATAGTCATGATAAAGAACACCGATCTGTTGTGTTTCGGAAGGGGGAACTTGAGAATATTTTTGGCGAGGTACAAATTAAACCCGAAATACTTGACAAACGGCTTGATCATTTAATGAAGACAGTTAAGATACCTGATCCAGATGGTGAAGATGGATTTATGCGGATCGCACTTTTTGAAATAGCTGTTGTTAAAAAAGATAATTATGGCATGTGGCAAGTTGAACTGATGTGTACCGAATCTGCGCAAAAATATATTTTTAATATTGAGGAGCTTGGATATTTAAGGTACAGACTCAAATGTATCATCAACATGAATAGTCGATATACATACATCCTTTTTTTATACTTATGGGACAATAAATATCAGGGAACATGGAAGATTTCTCTGGACGATTTAAAAAGTTTATTACGTTGCAATAAGGATTTTTACAGCGAGTTCAAATACTTTAATCAACGAATTTTAAAACGGGCAAAAGAGGAAATAAAGCAGGCTGCAAACTTTGAGTATGATTATATGCCCATGAAGGAGGGAAAAACAGTTGTAGGTATCCAGTTTACTGTAAAATCGTTTCCTGAATTAGAAAATGTTGAAACTGTTGAAAGCGATATCATTGAGATTGAGAATCTAGCGAATGCAAATGCAAATGCAAATGGAACGATAGAAGTCTGGAAAGAAAAACTAAACAGCTTCAAGTTTTCAGATGAGCGAATTGAAGAACTTGAAGCTTTACTTGCAATGGTTCCGAAATCGAAACTTCCAGATGGTGACAGTGAAAAAGATTCTAGAAATCTTTATATGATGCAAAAAATCGCCAAGTTAATAAGGGTTGAAAATGACAAAAGGGCAGAGGGAGGAAGGATAAGAAGTAGATTTTTTTACTTAAAGAGTTTGGTTGAAAAAGATATTGTAAATGCAAGTGCACAACGCCAAACTGTGCCGAGGGGTACACAAGCATTTCGTAATTTTACGGAGCGTACAAACAATAATTATATGGAAAAAGTCATGAGGCAATATCGAGAATGATTGTGAATCTGCTCATGCGTTTTTATGATATCGACAGCGGAAAGATTATGATTAGCAATCAAGATTTTGGTGAGATTGCAAGCGGAAAATGTGGCAATTGTGTTGCAGGATACAGTTTTGTTTTCAGATACCGTACTCAACAATTTGAAATACGCAAATGCACAAGCGACACAAGATGAAAAAAACATCGACATCAGAAGTTTTGCACGCTATAATACAGATAGACAGGAAGTTGCCTAGGGCAGCCGGATGGTTGAATCACAGGAAGGAGAAGCTAAGGGGAATATAGAAATTTTTGAGTTCTTCTTGGCAGATGCGATGAAAAAAGAGTATATCGAGCATTATAGTAACAGTCTGGGAAAACAGATGCATCTATGTATCTATGGTCATGCGGGGGTGCCGCTTCTTGGTTTTCCAACGCAGGATTCAAATTGCCACAATTATGAGGATTTTGGAATCATTTACCATCTGAGTGATTTTATTGAACAGGGGCGCATTCAAATAGTGACAGTGGATTCTGTGGATGAAGAAAGCTGGTCTTGCGAAAATGGTATTCTTTCTTGGCGTTCAGCGAGACAAGAGCAATATCATAATTATATTATTGATGAAGTGTATCCGATTCTGATGCAAAAAAATACATCGAATATGCTGCCAATTGTAACAGGCCCAAGTTTAGGTGCTAATCAGGCCGCTATTACTTTTTTGCGTCGCCCAGAGTTATTTAGCGGACTGATTGCGCTTTCAGGTGTGTACAACAGTGATTACTTTTTTCACGGCTGGTGTGATGAAAATCTTTATAAGAACTCGCCAGAGCGTTTTTTAGAGAATATGCCGGCTGATCACCCGTATATAAGGATTTATAATCAGAAAAAAATAGTTTTCTGTGTGGGACAGGGTGCTTGGGAATATGACGGTGCACAGACACTTCGCAATTTAAAACGTATTTTTGATGAAAAGAAAATTAATGCGTGGTGTGATTTCTGGGGAAGCGATGTTTCACACGACTGGTATTGGTGGTTTCGTGAACTTCGCTATTTTCTTCCGATTTTATTGGAAGATCAGGGTTGACTTTTTTAGACATGGTGTGGTATAGTGACTCTATCAGAGTGGGAGAAAAACTGCTTTCGTTTTTCTGAACAATTGAATATTGTGAGGGAGTAGTTCGCGGACTGCGTGATTTGTCAACAGACTCGGCATATGCCTGGCAAATCTTAAAGAATGAGACTCATGTGTGCTTTTCTAATAAATAAGGCATACATGGGTCTTTTTGCATAGTTAGCGATAGAAAGCAAAAACTGATTCTGAAATAAAAAAGAAAACTGGCAGAAGGAGGGTTTTGTATGACGTACCATAATAAGGAAAAACAAGAAGTCTTACAGGAACTTAATGTGCAGGAATCAACAGGACTTTCGTCATCGGAGGTGAAAAAGCGCCGGGAGCAATATGGCGAGAATCGATTGCGTGCAAAGAAATCAAAGAGTAATTGGGAGAGATTTGCAGAGCAATTTAAAGATGTAATGATTCTGATATTACTTGCAGCAGCGGCAATTTCTTTTGTGGTAGCATGTGTGGAAGGTGATCCGGAAGGCTTTTTTGAACCATTGCTGATTTTACTGATAGTGGTTGTAAATGCGATAATGGGTGTTATGCAGGAAAGCCGTGCAGAGAAAGCACTAGAAGCATTAAAAAGTATGTCGGCACCACATGCACGTGTTCTTCGTGACAAGGTAGAGTCAATCATTGATGCATCAGAGTTAGTGCCAGGTGATATCATACGCTTAGAAGCAGGTGATTTTGTTCCGGCAGATGCAAGGCTTTTGCAGAGTGTCAGCTTAAAGAGTGAAGAGTCTGCGCTAACAGGTGAATCAGTCCCAGCAGAAAAAGATGCAGGTGCCTGTCCAAAGGCAGACGCACCGATAGGAGATAGAAGCAACATGGTTTTTTCAGGCTGCAGCATCACATATGGAACTGCTGTAGCAGTTGTGACAGCAACTGGAATGGATACTGAGATGGGAAAGATTGCCAATCTTTTGGAAGGAGCCGATGATGGACAGACACCTCTTCAAAAGCGTCTGGCACAGCTCGGAAAATATCTTGGAATTTTGGCATTAGCAGCATGTGCAATTATCTTTGTTGTTGGTCTTGCAAACGGACTTGAAGTGATGGAAATCTTTATGACATCTGTATCACTTGCTGTATCTGCAATTCCAGAGGGACTTCCTGTAATTGTTACAATTGTATTGTCAATCGGTGTACAGAGAATGGTTAAGAAAAATGCACTTATTCGTCGTCTGCCAGCAGTTGAGACATTGGGAAGTGCATCCGTCATTTGCTCAGATAAAACGGGAACGCTGACACAGAATCGAATGACCTTGGTAGAAACATATCTTGATGGGGAAACACAGGCTAATAAGCTTGAAACAAAGCCATCTGAGGAAGTAAAGACACTTCTTCGTCTGGGAACACTTTGCTGTGATGGTGCTGTTGTATTTGATGGTGATAAGGAACAGCATATCGGTGATCCGACTGAGACAGCTATTGTGCTTGCTGCACATAAAAATGGAATGCCAAAGGAAAGTTTGGCAAAGCAGTATCCGCGCCTGGCAGAGCTGCCATTTGATTCCGACAGAAAACGCATGACAGTTGTTTGTCGTATGGATGGAAAGCTTATTGCAATTGTAAAGGGTGGATTTGATGTTATGGAACCTCTTTGCACATCAGGAAATTTATCACAGGCACGTCTGGTAATGGAAGAGATGAGTGAGCGTGCACTTCGCGTACTTGCAGTTGCTTATAAGGAAATTGATAAGATCCCAGATGAAAAATCAATGATGACTCTTGAAGGAGATCTTCATTTTTGCGGACTTGTCGGCATGATTGATCCGCCAAGACCAGAGGCGAAGGCAGCAGTTGCGCGATGTCGCAAGGCGGGAATTAAGCCAGTTATGATTACAGGTGATCATGTTGTGACAGCTTCCGCGATTGCAAGAGAGCTTGGCATTATGAGAGAGGGCGACCGCGCTTTAACTGGTGCACAGGTAGATGCAATGACAGATTCAGAATTGGATGAACATGTGGAAAGCATTGCTGTTTATGCTCGCGTGTCACCTGAAAATAAGATCCGTATTGTAAAATCCTGGCAGCGAAAAGGTCAGGTAGTAGCGATGACTGGAGATGGTGTAAACGATGCACCGGCACTGAAGGCTGCTGATATTGGCTGTGCAATGGGAATTACAGGAACAGATGTGGCTAAGGGAGCAGCTGATATGACGCTTACCGATGATAACTTTGCAACAATTGTAGATGCAGTGCGAGAAGGCAGAGGAATTTATGCCAATATTAAAAAAGTAGTTGGCTACCTGCTTGGTACAAATATTGGAGAGGTGATCACCGTCTTTACTGCAATGATGCTGTGGCATAAGACACCGCTTCTTTCTATGCAGCTTTTATGGATTAATCTTGTAACAGACAGTCTGCCGGCAATTGCACTTGGTATGGAAGCAGTAGAGTCTGAGGTTATGACACAAAAACCCAAACCCAAAAGCGAAGGTTTATTCGCTCATGGGTTTGGCGTGAGAATTGTTCTTCAAGGTGTGATGTTTGGATTGCTTGCATTGTTTGCATTTATGATTGGTGAAAAATCAACAGGAACAGTGGCAGGGGGTCAAACAATGGCGTTTGCTGTGTTAGCATTGTCACAGGTAATTCAAGCGTACAACATGCGTTCAGAGCATTCGCTGTTTAAGATTGGTATGTTTACAAATAAAAAGTTAAATCAGGCAGCGCTTCTTTCTATTGTGCTTGTGCTTGCAGTACTGTTTACACCACTTCGCATTCCGTTTGGACTTGAATTGCTTTCCTTAAATATGTATCTGACAGCACTAGGAATGGTTTTAATTCCAATTTTAGTGATGGAGTTTTCTAAGGCATTTGGGTTAATTCGCCATCAGCATTAAATTTGCTTCTTACTGTGCAAACCTACTTTATGATAATAAATAAAGAGAAGCACGCTGCAAAGAATCCAACCTAATGGATATCCTAAGGCAACAGATGTAATGGTGTTAAAACATTTTGAGATGATGAACAGATAAATCTGACGAAAAACAATAAAGCTTCCCATCATAATGACCATTGGCGCGGTGGAGTTTCCTGCACCGCGCAGTGCATTGGCATAAATTTGATTAAAGCAGATTGCAATATAAAATGGCATCATCAGTTGAATGAAGCGAACACCAAATGCAAGTACCTCTTCATCCTGTGTGAAAAGGGATGTCAGGGTAGGTGCGAATAAAAGAACTGGAAACATCAAAATTATGGCAGTACCGATTGCGATAATAAGCGCAGTGGTAGTGCCTTTTTTTGCACGGTTCATATTGCCGGCACCAAGATTTTGACCGACAAAGGTAGTGACAGAAAGGCCGACGCTCTGAATTGGAAGCAGACAGAATTTGTCGAGCTTTCCGTATGTGGTCCATCCAGCCATGCAGGAAGATCCAAAGTGGTTGATGTATGACTGAACAAATACATTTGAGAAGGATGTAACAGCCATCTGAAGTCCTGCCGGAAAACCAATGCGAAGAATCGACAAAGTGGTTGCTTTATCAATGCGAAGATCTTTCCAGACAAGCTTGTAGGCATTCGTCTCTTTTGTCAAAATAGATAGCACAAGAATTGCAGATATCCACTGGGAAATGATTGTTGCGTAGGCAACACCAGATACGCCCATGTGAAAAACAATTACAAAAACGAGGTCGAGAATAATATTTGTGACTGCACAGACAATCAAAATATAAAGTGGGCGTGTAGAGTCACCGACTGCGCGCAAAATTCCAGCCCCCATGTTGTATAGCATAAGACCAGAAACACCAGCAAAATAGATTGTCAGATATCTGGAAGATTCAGGCAAAACATCTTCTGGTGTATCCATTAAACGAAGAAAAAATGGTGACAAAAATAGTCCTGCAATCGTAAAGAAGACAGCAAGCACAAGTGTAAGTGCGATTGTGGTATGTACAGTACAATGAAGTGCTTTGTCATCGCGGCTTCCAAAATTGTGGGAGATAACAACACCTGCACCAGTGGATAAACCAGAGAAAAATCCTATTATGGTGTTGATAATGCAGTCAGTAGAGCCAACTGCTGCGAGTGCTGTTTTGCTGACATAATTGCCCACAACAATACTGTCAACAGTGTTGTAAAGCTGCTGAAACAGATTTCCTACAAGGAGTGGAAGCGCAAATAGAATCAGCTGCTTGGCAATGTTTCCTTCGGTCATCAGCCGGGCACCGGAGGAATGCTTCTTTTGTGAGAAGGAAAAACTCATGATAACGCCTTTCTATTATGATATGAATGATACTGAAATTATATCATAGAAAGAGCAGTGGAGAAATGGAGAAAGTTGGCTTTATTTTTTGAATGTAATATTTTTACATTCTAGCTGTAATTTTATTACAGTAATATAGTAATTTAAATTATATTAACATTGCATATTGACTTTTTATTTAATGTAATATATATTACATTAAAAGATGAATTATAGAGACGATTGGAGGAATTGATTAATGAACAAAGAGGGGACTGAGGAGATTTTTTTAAGAGCAAAAAATATTGCTGTCTATGAATCTAATAATATGGTTACGGATGTTCAGAGTGGTGAAATTCTATATCAAGAGAAAAGTACAAGAGTTAAAACAAGTACTGAACCTGATTTTATCAAAGTGTATTATAAGGCTATGATGGCTGTAAATGCTATTTCTGAAATTCCTCTTGATTTTTTGCTAGCACTTAGTGCACAGATTGGTTTTACAAATGGAGATAAGATTATGTTCTACAATAATAAAACAACACGCCGAGCGATTTCTGAGTATTGTAATATTGGTGACAATATGACCGCAAAGTACATAAAACGTGCAGTTGAGAAGGGAATTCTTTTTTCAACACAAGATCGAGGCACATATGAAGTAAATCCATGGTTAATCGCAAAAGGAAAATGGGAGCATATACGTGAGTTACAGGCAGCGTTCCAATTTGTAGATAAAAAGTGGATTCGAACCATAACGGAAGAAATTGAAACAAAATCGTAAAGTGACTTAAATGAGAATTTAGAAATTGAAAAAAACAGATAAAAAATGAAGAGAAAAACGTAAGCACAACATGAGCGCTTACGTTTTTCTCTTTTATAGGAAATTTAAGGAAGCTAGAATAATTACCCCAGAATCTCCTTCAGGTCAGCTTCTGGTGTTGTAACAGGTGCGATTGAGAAATGTTCAACGAGGTAATTTAACACATTTGGAGAGAGGAAAGCTGGTAGTGTCGGTCCAAGCTTGATGTTTTTGATACCGAGGTGAAGCAGTGTAAGGAGGATGCAGACTGCCTTTTGTTCATACCAGGAGAGTATCATGGAGAGCGGCAGGTCATTCACGCCACATCCAAAGGCATCGGCAAGTGCGACAGCTACCTTGATTGCGCTGTAGGCATCGTTGCACTGTCCCATATCCATCAGGCGTGGGAAGGCTCCTATGGTACCAAGGTCGAGATCGTTGAATCGATATTTGCCGCAGGCGAGTGTCAGCACTATGCTGTCAGACGGTGTCTGCTTTACAAATTCGGTGTAATAGTTGCGGCCTGCGCGAGCGCCATCACATCCGGCAACGAGGAAGAAATGGCGGATTGCGCCAGATTTTACGGCATCGACGATTTCGCCAGCAGAGGAAAGTATAGCATTGCGTGCAAAGCCAGTCATCACGCTAGAACCACCATTGATTCCGGTAAAGTGCTGATCCTTAGAGAAGCCACCAAGCTCAAGTGCCTTTTCGATGACTGGAGTGAAGTCTTTGTGACCGTCTGTGGATGATGAAATAAATGGTGTATTCGGGAAGACAACGGCGCCGGTAGTGAAAACGCGGTCTGCATAGGAAGCTTTTGGAGGCATTAAGCAGTTTGTTGTAAATAGAATCGGTGCCGGAAGAGAAGCAAATTCCTTCTGCTGATTCTGCCATGCGGTACCGAAATTGCCCTTCAAGTGAGGGTACTTCTTAAGCTCTGGGTAAGCGTGAGCCGGAAGCATCTCGCCGTGAGTGTAGATGTTGATGCCCTTGTCCTTTGTCTGCTCAAGAAGCTGCTTGATATCTTCAAGATCGTGACCAGTTACAACAATGAATGGGCCTTTTTCAACAGTCAGGGAAACGGATACCGGTACCGGATCTCCGAAGGTTTCTGTGTTTGCACGGTCAAGAAGCTCCATGCAGGTTAGGTTGAAGCGGCCAACCTCCATAACAATCGGAAGCAGCTCGTTCATGCCCCAATCATTAGACAGGGAGTCGAGTGCGGTTAAGAAAAACTGGTTTAAAGAAGCATCGGTGTAGCCGAGTGTCATTGCATGGTATGCGTAAGCTGCCATACCGCGCACACCAAACAGAATCAGAGACTTTAAGGAGCGAATGTCCTCGTTTGCATTCCAGATATTGTTCATATCATAATCAGAAACGATAGAAACATTGCAAGCGTTAGCTGTTTTTGTAGCAGCTGCGTGAATGCGTGCGGTCAGATTTTTGATAGAAGCATCATCGAAATTTACATTGGTGATGGTAGTAAAGAGTCCTTCTAAGATCAGATGATTGATTTCATCCATTAAAACTGCTGTCAGATTGTGATTAGAATTTTTGTTTGAACAGGCAGTAGTAGTAGTGTTTGCAAGTGCGATCAGGGCTCCAGTTAACGTGTCCTGAAGCTTGGCTGTCATTGCGGACTTGCCACAGACACCTGCTCTAGTGCAGCCGGTGCATCCTGCGGTCTGCTCACACTGGAAGCAAAACATACTGTTTGACGCATTTATATTTGCTGTATTTGTTATATTCTGGCTCATATTTAAATCCTCCTAAAGTTTGTAGTGTAATTTTTCTTTTCGTGATGGACAAAGTATAGTATAATAATCAAAGATTGTCGGTTGAAATTTCAACAAAAAAAGAAAATTTTATACGGAGGTGGATAGCAAATGAAAGAATATCTTCCTATTATAAAAGCACGATCAGGTTTCGCGGCATTGAGGAGAGTGAACTGGAAAAGATGTTCGGCTGCCTGGAAGCGAGAAAGCAGACCTATCGAAAAGAAGAATATATTTTAAGAGAGGGCGAACAGACAAAAGTGCTGGGGCTTGTGCTGTCTGGAAGTGTTCTTATTGTGCAGGAGGATGTCTGGGGCGGGCGAAATGTTCTTAGTGTGCTTGGACCTGGTCAATGCTTTGCGGAGGTGTTTGCCTGTGTGCCGGGTAGCGTGCTAAATGTAAGTGTGGAAGCTAAGGAGGACACAACCATTCTATTTTTAAATGTCGGTCGAATACTTTCAATCTGCCCGGACGGATGTAGTTTTCATGCACAGTTAATTCAAAATCTGCTGATTGATATGGCACAGAAAAATCGAAAGCTCAGCGAGAAAATCACGCATATGGCAAAACGTTCCACAAGGGAAAAGCTGCTGTCATATTTGTCCGAACAGGCTGTAAAAAACAAGTCTTCCGAATTTGAAATTCCCTATAACAGGCAGCAGTTAGCTGATTATCTTGGCGTGGATCGAAGTGGCTTGTCTGTGCAGCTGTGCCGTCTGCGCGATGAGGGGATGCTGACATTTCATAAAAATAAAATACGACTAATTTACAAAAATAGCACAGATATGATATGATGATACCAGGGTCAAAAGCTCCAAAAGCCGTTCGTGCTTGCACGATTAGGTTTT
>ERZ838839.2979-NODE-2979-length-11585-cov-2.604770_pt1 | contig 11585 bp, 7 predicted proteins | sample MGYA00519909_ERZ838839 | MGnify/ENA primary metagenome ERZ838839 (study PRJEB31850, sample SAMEA3708843) | human gut metagenome | biome: human gut; feature: human-associated habitat; material: faeces | place: China | collected 2014 ... | reverse complement strand
TTGGAGTATCAGGATACTTCTGTGTTTCAAGACATACGGAAGCACGTTGATTATAAACAATACCTTTTTTGCCCGTTATCGTTCCGTCGAGGAAGTTTCCGGCATAAACCTGTATACCGGGCTCATTGGTATAAACATCCAATACGATACCGGTTTTGGGAGATTCCAAAGTAACACATTTATGGGTGATATCTCTTTGGGTATTCAATACCCAATTGTGGTCGTATCCGTTTCCGTTCTTTAGCTGTACAAAATCAAAGTCGTTGATACGGGCACCCACCGGAGTCGCCGTACGAAAATCCATCGGTGTTCCTTCTACAGGAGCTATTTCGCCGGTAGTCATGAAAGTACTATCCACCGGTGTATAATAATCCGCATCAATGGTCAGCAAATGATCGGAATTGCTGCCGGCATCACCATCCAGATTGAAATAAGAATGGTTCGTCATATTGACAATAGTCGGTTGATCCGTTTCTGCCTCGTAGCGGATATCGATAGCGTTATCATCCGTCAGTGTCATCAGTACCTTGCAAGTGATATTGCCGGGAAAACCTTCTTCTCCATCCTTAGAAAGATAGGTGAGTTCGAGTTCCTGCGGACCAGTCTGCCGGGCATCATATACCTGATATTGAAAACCGTTCGGCCCCCCATGCAAACAGTGACCGTAATTATTACGAGGCAAGACGTATTCTACTCCGTCAAGCGTAAAACGACCTTGATTGATACGATTCGCATAGCGTCCGATACTGGCACCAAAATCAGACGGTATGGTGATATAATCCCGGATAGAATCAAATCCCAAAACCACATCCCGCATAATTCCTTCCCTGTCGGGCACCATTACGGAAACAATACGCCCACCGAAGTTCGTAATACAAACTTCCATGTTGTTTGCATTCCGCAATACAAATAAATCCGTCTTTTTACCATCTACTTCTGTCTGGAAGTTACTTTTTAATAAACCGGACGCAGTCGGTTTTTCACCGGTAGCACAGCTTGCCAGTAAAAGGGCGCTCAGTGCCCACATTGAAAATCTTTTCAAACTAAACTATTTCTAAAAAAACTATTCGATACTATTCAGCAGGTCGGCTTTCCCTTCGTTCACCAGCTTCAAGATCAGTTCACCAAACAAGGTGTTCTGCCAGGCAAACCATGCACGGGTAAAGTCTTTCGGATTATCCTTGTGGAAAGATTCGTGCATAAATCCCGTACCGGCATCTGTATCCATCAGCATCTTCACACAAGTCTTTATCTCTTCGTCGCTCCGGCTGGTAAAAGCTTTCATCATAATGCTCATCGGCCAAATCATATTATAACCGATATGCGGACCACCGATACCTTCACCGGCTTTCCCCTTGAAAAAATAAGGATTGTCTTCACTCCAGACGAAACGACGGGTATTCTGATAAATCGGGTCTTTCACATCAACATCGCCCAAATACGGCATCGCCAGAAGGCTGGGTACATTGGCGTCATCCATCAATAAATGATTTCCGAAACCATCGACTTCGAAAGCATATATCTTACCATACTTCGGATGTTTGTATACGGCATATTTCTTTAAAGCCGCTTCTACTTCTTTCGCAAGATCGGTACACTCTTTTGCCAGAGCCGTTTTCTTATTCACTGTTTGCAGAATCTCGGCAGCTTTGCGAAGAGAGGAAACCGCAAAGAAATTGGAAGGAACGAGAAACTGGAAAGTAGTGGCATCGTCCGATGGACGGAAAGTAGAAACGATCAAGCCTACGGGCTTCACCGGATTTCCTAATCCGTTGTTAGTCACGGTATCGAGTGCACGGTTCGTTTTGCGCTCAAACCGGTAAGGGCCGACACCCTCTTTGCGCTGCTGCTCCTTAAATGTACGAAGAATATTGGTGATGGCCTGTATCCACTCTTCATCAAAAATACTGTCATCACCGGTCACCTTCCAATATTGATAAGCCAGACGCAAGGGATAACACAAAGAGTCGATTTCCCATTTCCGTTCATGCAATTCCGGTTTCATATCCGTCATATCACTCATCCAATATCCACCGACCGGTCCATCATTAAACGCATTAGCGTAGGGATCAAAAACAATACTCTTAAACTGACGGTGAATGACCCCCGCAAGCATACGTTTCAATTCCGGGTCCGAATTGGCCAATTGTACATAAGGCCATACTTGAGCTCCGGAGTCACGAAGCCACATCGCGTGTATATCACCGGTATAGACAAAAGTATCCGGTTTCCCGTCACTGCCCTCACGGAAATGAACCGTCGTATCCAATGTATTCGGGAAACAGTTGGTAAACATCCAGGCCAGACGGGCATTCTTTAATAGTTTTTGCACACGGACAATCTCATTTTCCACGGCCTGCGAACGAAACAGACGTTTATCCGGCTCCGGACGATTATCCTTTTGGATGGCATCCGTCACACACACATGTTCGGTTGAAAATACAGTAGATGCAAATGCGCCCGGAGTACAGAATAATGTACCTGTAACAATAACGCCGATAAGTTTACTCGATATTTTTTGTGACATAAATCAATAGGTTTAAAAAACTGTTTAGTTAGTTATTCATTTTATTTTCAAGCATTTTTATAAAATAGCCACCCACAACAGAACGCGCCTGGAAAGCCCGGTGCTCCGGCTTATCGGTAAATACCCAATCGGACATCGGGATGCGGTCGGTGGTTTCATTCATGAACAGATAAACCGGTTCGACGAATTCCTCAAAAGTAGCTTTATCCGGTGCTAACGTAGCCGTCCACATGATCCAGTCTGTTTTGGTATAGGTCTGACGGTTATCCAATGGCAGTCCGTATCTATTTTGCTTCGTCAGATAATAGGGAATCTCCGTCTTTATGATTTGTTCGGGGAATACCTGCCAATTCATTAATTTATCCCAAACCAGATTATATTTCTGACTCCATGTACCGGATTTATCAAAAGTCAACTTATAATGGTCGCCGTCATTGGCCATCCGTTCCCATTCAACAGCCATTTCCTTCGCCTTTTGCATATATTGTCCGGCAATCTCTTTTTTACCTAATTTATCAGCCAGATACCCGTAGGATGCGATACCCAAAATTGCCTTGACAGAAAGATTGGCATTATGGGCAAAGTGTCCGGCAAAGTCATCGGTACAAAGTTGGTTTTCCGGATCGAGACCATACTCAACCAAATAATTTGTCCAGGTAGTCAATGCCTCCCAATGCTTCTTTGCATAATCGGCATTTCCTTCTATGGCGGCAATGGCAGCAGTTATTATCAGCATATTTCCAGACTCTTCTACCGGCATGTCACCGTTGTACGTCTGACCATTCGCTAATGGATAGGTGCCTATATCGTGCGCTGCAAAAGGTTTAGTCCATTTTCCACTTTCGCTATAATAAAAGATGTGGTTGAGCAGCGCTTTGGCTATTTCCGGATTATAAAGTAAAAAGAGAGGAGCGGAAGGATAAGTAATATCCACCGTACCGATAGAACCGTTACTGAAATTCTCTTTTGACAAGCACAGAAGTTCTTTATCGGGTGTTTCTACCAATTTATGAGCAGCAATAGCCTGTCGATAGGCTAATGCGCAGAGTTCCGCATACTTGCGGCCACCGGCTTCGGTGGCTTCTCTCATCAGTTGATTATCGAAAGCAACCGCTTTGGTCATCAGTACGTCATACTCCCGTTCTGCTTTATGAAATTGAGAAACAATCGTCTCGTTTCCACTCCGGTTCCAGTAAGGACGAAGATTCTCACCAAAATACTGAACTGAATAAATATCATCATAACCAATCAGTAAATGCCCTTCCGAAGCTTTCGTTTCGCCCAAAGAACGTACCAACGCCAAACGGTCATATCCGTCCGTTCCGGTAGCAGAGAGTTTGCCTTCAACAAAACTTTCACGCAACTCCCGACTACTGCCTGTAGCATACTGAGTATTCTCTTTATCGGCAGCCAGATAAAAATATCCCCAATCAATACGGACATCATCTCCTTTTTTAGCCAGCACTTTCTGATCACGACTACCGGTTTTCAGAAATACAAGATTTTCATCTACAAAGCTTTCTGCCGTAGAAGGTTGTCCGGCAAGGTCCACCGCCCATTGCGGAGAAGCCTCAAAATAAAGTTCGACAGCATGCTTTTGTCCATCAGTAGAAGCCACAGTATATGAAATGTAATTTACCGGACGCGCCATCAACTCCAGATCATCCATAAAAAGCGGAGCAGTAAACGTCAAATCTAAATTCACCGGACCACAGGCAAATTTATAAAGAGTCTGCATTGGTTGTACTTCGACAGAAAGTTGCCGGGCTGTTTGCACAAAACAACGTTGCCCTTCTTTCTCTACTGCCAATCCGAAATCAAGCAATCCGCCATGTGCGCGATTGCGACAAGAGGCGGCTATAAGATTTTCACCCGGCTTCAAAGTAGCTACGATTTCTTCCGGCAATTTTGTAACAATATGTTTTTTCCAAGCATAACCGGTATCGACTACTTTAATACCGTTTATGTAAATAACTGCGTCATCATCATGAGAATAATCCAAATAGACCTTTCGCCCTTGCAAATCGTCGGTTATATGGATGATACGGCGTACCCAGATATGTTCTTCTCCCCATTGGGTTCTGGCAGTAGGCTCACTATCCATCGTACCGAAAGCCGCCTCTCCTTCTTTCCATGAATGATCATTAAATCCGGGGTTTTGCCAGCCATCCGCCGGCTTACGGGTAGTATATTTTCCACTCCAAAGACTTTGCTCCGAAGTTCCGGCAAGCGTAGTGAATTCTACATCCTCGGCACCCATAAAGCGATAAATCTGTCCGTCGACTTTTGCCACACCGATCAAAGGAAAATCCTTTCCCGTCCAGTGCTTCACGGGAGCATCGTAAAGACGGTCGGAAAATGCCCATCCGCTCGTATACGGGTCGATCGTCACCAACGGATATGCCGGAGGCCTTAATTCATTCTTACTATCATGCTTTATTTTAGTGTCACCACAACTACTAAATAATAATACCATTACACCCCAAACGAGTGTCATCCATTGTTGTTTCATAGTTTTCAATTTTGCCGTTATATAAATTATAAAAAATGTGTTCTTTATACAGGTACATTATGATTTGCAAAAAAAGGAAAAAAACAACCGGTGTTCCGGTAAAATCCAACCAAAAAATAGCAAAAATGAACCAATCGTGATAATAATCAATCTATTTGGGGAAAATGATTAGATCATTTTATTCGCTGCTACATTGGCAAACGAGAACCTGCGGAAGCAACTGTTGCATCCAAGTTATTCCCGTATAACTATTAAAGATAATTACAGATATGACAAAAGGATGTTTTCTGCAAAGAAAGAATAATCCGTATGAAGAATAATATATCCTCCTTTTATTAACTAACCCGGTGCAAGAAAGATGCCTAAGGTAAAATCACGCCCCTACATCCGGTCACCGATTCAGCCAAGGTTCCGGATTCAACTTTTCCTTCTCTTTTCTCAATTGGAAATGCAACACGGTACGCCCGTTATCAGTAGCATCCGAAAAGACCTGCCCGATGGCCTGCTTGGTTTTCACAGTATCTCCCGACTTAACAGACGCGGAAGACAGGTTACAATAAACCGAGATATAATTGCCGTGACGGATCAGAACATTAAACAGTCCATTCAGCTGGAAGACGGCAGCCACCTTACCGTCAAATATCGCCCTTGCCTGCGCTCCCGGCTTTCCTTGAATATCGATTCCTTTATTATCCAACTTTACATTCCGCAATCCTTCGACAGCATACTGTCCATAATGGCTGGTAATAATATAAGGGCCGGAAATAGGCATGGGCAATTTACCACGATTACCGGCAAAATTACCGGATAACTCACGATCGGCCTTACTCATGCTATAAGCTTCCAAAGGAGCGGCTTTCTTCGTCGTTCCTCCTGAAGCGGAAGATGATTTACCCTCCTTGCCTTCCGCTTTCTTACGAGCCGCAGCCTCCCGGCGAGCCTCTTCGGCGGCGCGCTTCCGGGCACGTTCTATCTCTTCGGCTATCAGCTTATCGATACGGGCATTAAGCTGATTGGCTTCACGCCTTTTCTTGCTTACTTCATTCTGAAGCCCTTTCTGCTTTTTTTGCAGGCTGGTAACCAATGCACGTTTCTCTTTTTCCTGGCTTTCGAGTTTCTGTTTCTCCTGTTCGCGGTCCTTCAACAGATTCTCTTTAGCCTTCTTGACCTGTTGCAACTCGGCCCTTTTCTTTTTAATCTGCTCTTGCTTCTTCAAGATCTCTTCTCCCTGAAGCCGTTGATAAGTAGCATATTCACGTACATAACGAAGCCGGCGATAGGTCTGTCCCAAACTTTTGGCCGAAAAAATAAACATCAGCTTTTCTTCAACCGACTTATTCCGGTACAGGTATTGCACGGACGACTCATATTTCTTTTTCTTATCCTGCAAATCACGCTGCAACGTACGAAGCTGACGTTCCAATGCATTCAATTCGCGTTCAAGGGCTTCCACATCATTGTTGATGGCAAGAATGTAACGTTTACGTTCTTCAATCTGCCCGGTCAGCGAAGCAAGACTATTTAACTGACTGCCTACGTCTTTCTTTGTATTTTTCAACAATGACTCCGTATCGGCAATTTGCTTCTGCAATTCGCCACGTTTGCTTTCCAGCTCTTTGATCAACTTACTGCTTTGGGCAGAAAGCGAAACAGCCAAAAAAAAGATACATGCCAATAATACAAAGATGCGTTTTATCATAATTTAGTCAGCATATTTAATAATTCCGTAAGCGGCACTTGAGTATATCTGTCGGAAATCTCCGTAGGAGTCATTACAAACTCCTTGGATGAAAAATCGTACAACCGCACTTTCGCTTTTTCCAAGGAAGGTATTCCTAATTCTTTGCCACTCAATTCCGATTTCCCTTCAGGCAATGAAGCATCCAAAAGCAGTTTCTCCAATTTGGAAAATCGGGCCTCTTTGGGTAGAATATCATTCAATTCGCTACGCGAAGCACGAACATAACGCTTATTCATTCGGTCGACAAGCAGAATTTCATCGGGAGTTATCTCCAAACGGGCTATCTCTGTACGTAAAATAGGCATAAGAATGGAGAGTTGCACACGCTCGCCTCCCTTCATTTTCATCGTTCCTCCGGTAGTTATACTCCCGTTTGCTCCGGAAGGTATAGTCAGTTGCAGTCTTGACGACAAGTAGTGTGCTGTTTCGGGAACAGCTATGCCGACAGCCTGCTTTGAACTGCGGCAACCGGCCAACCCAACCATTAACAGCAACAAATATAAAATCTTCCTCATTCCGCAATATATTTCTTCTTCTTTATCTTTTCTTTCAACGTTTTCGACTTGCTACCCATATCCAGAGCTTGTTGCCAATATTTCAAAGCCCCATCCACATCACCGGTCATATAATAAATATCACCACAATGCTCTACGATGACATCACTTTTTTCCTGATCGCTTTTCATCGCATTATCAATGTAGATACGTGCCTCGGCATAATTACCCTTTTCAAACAGTATCCAGGCATACGTATCAAGAAAAGTAGCATTATCAGGTTCGGCTTTTACCGTCTTATAACTCATTTCCTCGGCCTTGTCAAGATCACGCCGTTCTACCGACAGATAGTAAGCATAATTATTCAAAGCACCTATATTGGACGGATTGTAAACCAACGCGGAATCGTATGCATTATACGCATCTGCCATCTGCTTTTTGGTATGATAAATATCACCCATGATAGAATAGAAATCAGACAAGACCTCTTTTTTACTGTCCGGTGTAGCATTCTCCAAAGCCTTCCGGCAGATGGCGAGTGCCTCATCATGACGCTCCGCCTGGTTATAGGCAATGGCCAGATAAAAATAGAACTCAAGTGCATCGGGAGTTGCTTCGGTACCCGGTTCGCAGACTTTTATCACCTGGTCAAAATCACTCTTTTGCACGGCTATCTCCAAAAGCATCAAACGGGCAGCCTTATTAGTGGGATCAATCTGAACAACCCGTTCCAACACCGGTACGGAAGCTTCCTTCAGATTTTTAGCCCAAAGATATTGAGAATATAACATCGGAATCTGATCATCTTCCGTATCCTGCTGAAGAATCCGGTCGAAAAGCGAAATTACATCCGTGCTGTCCGCTTCTGCCTGTTCATTCTGCGCAATGATCTGACGCATCACATTCAGTTTTGTATCTGCCGGCACTTTCTTATTCAGCAGTAGCGAATCGATTTGTTGCCTGTACAAATCCTTTTGCCCCGTCTGCTCATAATAAGATGCAAGAGAAAAACGGGCCATAACGTTATCCGGCTCGGAAGCAAGCACTTTCTGATAAATATCATAGGCTTCTTGCTGTTTACCATTTTGCATATATACATCACCCAAAATCACCTGATAACGCATATCCATAGGGTATTCTTTCACCAGTCCTTCTATTTCACGGAAAGCGCTCTTATCATCCTTCATCTGCAAATAAATACGGAACTTCTCCATCGTAAGCTGCTCGTTTTTTCCGAGCTTCTCTTCCAGACGATCCAGTGTTTCGATCACTTTTCCATAATCTTGCTTCTGGTTGTATAAATCGATCAGAGCAAACAAGGCATCTCTCTTCGCTGGAAAACGGACCGCCATTGCTTCAAGTATGTCTATTGCCTTCTCTTTCTCATCCTGTTGCTGATAAAGGCTGGCAAGTGCCTGATTGTACCAATAATTATCAGGTGCGTTCTCTACTGCCGCTTCCAAAGCGGCCTGTCCCTGCGGCACTTGCTTAAGAAACATATAATATTGAGAAATCTCATAAAGTGCCGAAGCGGCATAAGGATCGATAGTCAAGCAATGTTTCAGTAAATCAAACGCAGCATCATACTCCTTTTTTACTTTCAACCGGGTGGCTTCAAGAAAGAAATAGTCGTATTTGCGTTGTTGCTCAGGTGAAAGCGTTATCCGCTGCCGGGTTCCGGCAACATCCGCCGTTCCAATCCTGCGCGAAGAGCCACAAGAGATTAACATCCCTACCAACGTCAAAAGGAGTAACAATCTTATTTTCATTCGTCTTTCGTAATTTGTTATTTAATAATTTAGGAGTAGGCAAGTAGGTAGTCAAGTAGTTAAGTAGTCAAGTAGCAAGTAGCGGATAGTATTGACTACTTGCTACTTGACTACTTAACTACTTGACTACTATATACACTACCCTCTACCTGTATGCCCGAAACCACCGGCACCACGTTCTGTCTCATTCAAGACATCCACTTCCTGCCATACAGCCTGCTCATGACGGGCAATCACCATTTGTGCAATCCGTTCGCCATCTTCAACAACAAACGTCTCAGTGGAAAGATTTACTAAAATGATGCACACTTCTCCGCGATAATCCGCATCTATGGTGCCCGGAGAATTCAAGACAGTAATACCTTTCTTTAAAGCCAAACCGCTACGGGGACGTATCTGTGCCTCAAAGCCTTCAGGAAGCGCAATGTACAGGCCGGTCGGTACAAGACAACGTTGCATAGGAGCCAGTGTAACCGGTTCCGACAGATTTGCTCTAATATCCATTCCAGCAGAGAGTTCGGTGGCATAAGCCGGAAGCGGGTGCTTCGATTTATTGATAACTTTCACGTTCATATTCAGCATGTTTACTATTTAACGGGCGAAAATACATAATTTGTATCGAATTTCCGTACATTTGCAGTTAAATAATGTGCGAAAACAGAACAAGACATCGCCAAATAGTAAATTGTAAACCGTCAAATAGTAAATAAAAAGATGGATTGGAGGAAACTGATATCAGCAAAACGTTTCGGAATGGAAGAATTCCATGAAGACAGACAAGAAAACCGTTCGGAATTTCAAAGGGATTATGACCGGCTTGTTTTTTCGGCCCCTTTCCGCCGTCTGCAAAATAAGACACAGGTATTTCCTCTGCCCGGCAGCATTTTTGTCCACAATCGTTTAACGCACAGCCTGGAGGTTTCGTGCGTTGGCCGTTCGTTGGGTAACGATGTATCCAAAGCAATACTCACCCGCCAGCCGGAACTGCACGATTCGTTTCTGCCGGAAATTGGTTCTATCGTATCTGCCGCCTGCCTTGCACACGATTTGGGCAATCCCCCTTTCGGCCATTCCGGAGAAAAAGCGATTTCCACTTTCTTCTCCGAAGGAAAAGGGCAGTTCCTGAAAGAGCAAATCTCCCCGGTGGAATGGGATGATTTGACACATTTTGAGGGAAATGCCAATGCGTTCAGATTGCTTACACACCAATTCGAAGGACGGCGGAAAGGAGGATTCGCAATGACCTATTCCACCCTTGCTTCAATCGTAAAATACCCCTTTTCATCGAGTCTTGCAGGAAATAAATCCAAGTTCGGCTTTTTCACCAGTGAAGAGGAGGGTTTCCGGCGCATAGCCACAGAATTGGGCTTAATACAGCTCAACGATCATCCTTTAAAATATGCCCGACATCCATTGGTATATCTGGTAGAAGCAGCAGACGATATCTGTTATCAAATGATGGATATCGAGGATGCCCACAAACTAAAGATTCTGACCACCGACGAAACAAAGGAATTACTTCTGGCTTACTTCAGTGATGAGCGAAAAGAACATATCCGCAAGACCTTCCATATCGTCAGCGACAGCAACGAACAAATTGCCTACCTGCGCTCTTCCGTCATCGGATTACTGATAAAAGAGTGCACCAAGGTATTCCTCGAACACGAATCCGAAATATTGTCCGGAACGTTTGAAAACCCTCTTATAAAAAGAATATCGGAAAGGCCGGCACAGGCTTACAGACGCTGTTCGGAGGTTTCGTTTGCAAAAATCTACCGGTCACGAGATGTGCTCGACATCGAACTTGCCGGTTTCCGGGTTATCAGCACATTGTTGGAGTTGATGATCAATGCCGTCACCTCCCCGGACAAAGCATACTCGCAACTTCTCATCAACCGCGTATCCGGGCAATACAACATAAAATCGCCCGTACTCTATGAAAGGGTACAGGCGGTACTTGATTATATTTCGGGAATGACCGATGTCTTTGCTTTAGACCTTTACCGCAAAATTAACGGCAACAGTCTTCCTGCGGTGTAAATACTTTATTAACCCCGGAGGTCAATTTACACTCATCGGGATGATTCTCAATGAACGATTGGATGTGGCGCATACGTTTATCTTCAAGGATCTCGTCTACTGCTATCAATATACCGGTTTCTTCCACGTCACCGAATTCATAATTGATAGCGGTGCCGAACATACGCATGGTAGGGCTCAAACTCATATATGCATTGACTAATGGCGGGATATTATAACCCAACCTGCGGATTTCACTGTTCAATATTTTATAATCATCCTTGAACGAGTCTTTACTAAAGATCTCCGCGAGTTCCTTTTCTTCCGTCTCCATAACCAACGGCTGCATCGGAGTAATCAGCTTGTCCTTATCGCCGAAATGCTTCTTCAGGAAGTAAAGAATCATATCGCGTCCTTGGCGGTGATAACTCGGATACATCGTCACTTTCCCAAAGAAATACTTCACATTGGGCATTACCACAGTCAACGCCCCCAAACCATCCCATAAATTATCCAAAGCAAA
>ERZ838839.2971-NODE-2971-length-11625-cov-3.156093_pt1 | contig 11625 bp, 10 predicted proteins | sample MGYA00519909_ERZ838839 | MGnify/ENA primary metagenome ERZ838839 (study PRJEB31850, sample SAMEA3708843) | human gut metagenome | biome: human gut; feature: human-associated habitat; material: faeces | place: China | collected 2014 ... | reverse complement strand
AAACCTCTGAGCCAGCCTGTGTAAAACGGAAAATATTATCAATGAAAAGAAGCACGTCCTGATTCTTCACATCACGGAAATACTCTGCCATTGTAAGACCTGACAGCGCAACTCTCATACGTGCACCCGGCGGCTCATTCATCTGTCCATATACTAAGGCAGTCTTTTCGATAACGCCGCTCTCCTGCATCTCACCGTAAAGATCATTTCCCTCACGTGTACGCTCACCAACTCCTGTAAATACAGAAGTACCGCCGTGAGCAGTCGCTACATTATGAATCAGCTCCATAATCAATACTGTCTTTCCTACACCTGCACCACCAAACAGACCGATCTTTCCACCCTTTGCGTAAGGACAAATCAAGTCAACAACCTTAATACCTGTCTCAAGAATCTCGGTCGTAGGCATCTGCTCCTCATAGGACGGTGCCTGTCTGTGAATGCTCCAGCGCTCTGCATTTTGAGGTGCCGGCTTTTTATCTACCGGATCGCCCAGAAGATTAAATACTCTTCCAAGGCATGCATCACCGACTGGAACGCTGATCGGTGCACCTGTGTCAACTGCATCCACGCCGCGAACCATACCATCAGTAGAGTTCATCGCAATGCAGCGCACAACATCGTCACCGATCTGCTGGGCAACCTCTGCAATGACGCGGCTGCCCTGATTTTCAATCTCAATGGCATTAAGCAATTCCGGAAGCTGTCCTTCCTGGAAACGAATATCCAGAACAGGACCCATTACCTGAATTACCTTGCCAACATGTCTTTCACTCATATATTCACCTTTCATCAGCTCTCTGAGCCTGCAACAATCTCTGTAATCTCCTGCGTAATACCAGCCTGACGAACACGATTATAGTGGAGATTGAGCTTATCAATCATCTCCTGCGCATTCTTTGTCGCTGCATCCATCATCATTCGGCGGGAGGCAAGCTCACTGGCCACAGATTCACTCATGGCTCCATAGATCAGTCCTGCCAGATATTCAGGCACGATGGCATTAAATACTGCCTCGCTGTTCGGCTCGTAAATAATCTGACGCTTCTTTATCTCAGGTGCATCCTTCGGAAGCAGTGACTTCATATCCGGCAGCGGCAAAATTGGAATAAATTTTGGTTCCTGCACCATCATGTTTACGAAATTCGTGTAAACAATCGCTACATGACCAAAACCACCTTCCTTATAGCCATGGCATATCAAACGTGCGATCTCAAAGCAGTCCGCAACCGAGATATCGCCTGCCTCTGTAAATGAATCTGAGACAACAGGCACCTTGCGGTTTGAAAAATGCTCCAATGCCTTCTTTCCTATCGGAAGCACACACGCCTCATGACCTTCCATCTGTTCTTCGACAAGGCGAAACAAATTGTTGTTATAACCGCCTGCAAAACCTCTGTCACCTGCGATTACGATGAAACACCAGTCATCATTTTGCGGTTCCTTCGTGTAGATGGACATCATATCGATATTTTCAGCTGCGATCTGAGCCAGTGTGCCCTGAAGTGCCTCAAAATATGGACGGCTGTTCTCAGCACGCTCCATTGCCTTGTGAAGCCTTGATGCTGCCACCAGCTCCATTGCCTTACAGATCTGCATCGTACTCTGTACGCTCTTGATTCTCAGTTTGATTGCTTTCTGATTTCCAGCCATACAAACTCTCCTTTAATATTACTGTAAGAACTTCGCCTTATAATTGTTGATGCAATGCTCCAGCTGGCTCTTTGCCTCATCGCCAAGTACGCCAGTGCGTCGTATCTCTTCCATCGCTGCTTTTCCTTCACGATCAATATCAAGCTCATTGTTTAAGCCTGTCTCAAATTCGTGAATACGCTCTACTGGAACGTCTGCTAACAGATCGTTAACTACGGCGTAAATAATAGCAACCTGCTTTTCAACAGGAAGCGGAGAATTTTGAGGCTGCTTTAAAATTTCCACGATACGCTCGCCCTTTGCAAGTCTCGCCTTTGTATCAGCATCCAAATCGGAGCCAAACTGTGCGAAGCTTTGCAGCTCTCGATACTGTGAATAAATAAGCTTTAATGTTCCGGCAACCTTCTTCATCGCCTTAATCTGTGCATTTCCACCTACTCGTGATACAGAGATACCAGGGTTTACAGCCGGGCGAATACCTGAGTGGAAAAGCTCTGTCTCCAAAAAGATCTGTCCGTCTGTGATGGAAATAACGTTTGTCGGAATATATGCAGATACATCACCTGCCTGTGTCTCAATGATCGGCAGTGCTGTCATGGAGCCACCGCCATGTTCATCGTCCAGCTTCGCTGCACGTTCCAGAAGTCTGGAATGCAGATAGAAAACATCACCCGGGTAAGCTTCACGTCCAGGTGGACGACGGATCAGCAGGGAAAGTGCGCGATATGCAACCGCATGCTTACTCAGATCATCATAAATGATCAGCACGTCTTTTCCCTTATTCATAAAGTACTCGCCCATTGCACAGCCGGAATACGGTGCGATATACTGCAGCGGGCTTGACTCAGATGCTGTAGCAGCTACGACGATGGTGTAATCCATCGCGCCATTTCTTGTCAGGTTCTCTACTAATGTAGCTACTGTGGAACGCTTCTGTCCAATGGCTACATAGATACAGATCACATCTTTTCCCTTCTGGTTAATAATGGTATCTGTAGCAATTGTAGTTTTACCGGTCTGACGGTCACCGATGATCAGTTCTCGCTGTCCACGTCCGATAGGGATCATAGAGTCGATGGCTTTGATACCGGTCTGAAGAGGCTGATATACAGATCTTCTCTCACAGATTCCTGGTGCCTTGCTCTCGATTGGCCGGAATTCTTTTGTATCAATCGGGCCTGCTCCGTCAATTGGCTGTCCCAGTGCATTTACAACACGTCCAACCATGGCGTCGCCTACAGGTACAGACACGACCTTGCCTGTACGCTTTACGGTCTGACCCTCACCAATGTTCTCATCTGAACCAAAGATTACGATGGAGACACTGTTCTCCTCCAGGTTCTGTGCCATACCAAAGCTTCCGTCCTCAAATTCCAGAAGCTCTCCTGACATACAGTTTACCAGTCCGCTGGCTCTGGCAATACCGTCACCAACCATAAGGATCGTACCTGTCTCGTTCTGTTGAATGGCATTTTCGTAATATTTTATCTGGCTTCGGATGACCTTGGATATTTCCTCAGGTTTTAATTGCATGTTTCCATTCCATCCTTTTATATTCTATTATTTTGCGCTGTCTGAATTCAGAAATTTAAAGATTTTTCATATCCATATGTCAAATACCCATACAGTACGATTCTCAAATCCGGAATCCAGTTCCTTATACTACCAATTCATTCAGTTTCTTCGAAATACCGGAAATACGGCTCTGTACTGTACCGTCAAGCTGTACGCCCTCCAGTTCCACGCGAAGTCCGCCAAGAACGGATGCATCTGTTTTCTGAACCAGATACACTTTCTTTCCACTTAGCTTCTCAAGCTTCGCTTTCAGAGCTTCCATCTGAGTATCACTGAGCTTCACTGCACTGGTAACCACGGCTTCTGCAATTCCATGTGCACTGTTGTAGCGTCTGATAAACTCTTCGCAGCATCCGGCAAACTCTCTCAGAATCTTGCGTTCACACAATAATTTCAGGAAATTCACCAGATATCTCTCTGCCTGCCCTCCGAAAGCCTCTTCAATCATCTTAAGTCTCTCGTTTTCAGGAATCGCCGGTTCTCCCAGCAATTTCAAATATCCCGGATTTTCCCTGAAAATCTGTCTGACTGCGATCATCTGCTCCATGATCTGTCCATCGAGCTTTTCCTCAGCGGCAAGGTCATACAGACTTCCGCCGTAAACTCTGGCAGTTTTTGTCATGATGCCTCACCTACATTCTCAATAAACTCATCAATCAGTTTTGCATGATCCTCTTCACTAATTTCGCGCTCGATCACTTTTCCGGCAATCTCAACAGCCATACCGCCGATTTCTCCCTTGATCTCGTTGACTGCCTTACGTTTCTCCTGGGCAATGTCTTTCTCTGCCTTCTCTTTCATGGCAGTTACCTGACTGGAAGCCTCCTTAAGCATCTCTTCACTCTGGATAGCGGCTGTTTTCTGAGCTGTCATCACAATGTCATTTGCCCTATTCTTGGCTTCCTGCATATTCTTTTCATATTCTGCCTTCATTGCCTGAGCTTCTTCCTTTGCCTTCACTGCATCCTGGATCTGGGCATCCGCTTTCGCTTTGCGCTTTTCCAGCATCTCATTGATGGGCTTGAAGAGGAAACGTTTGATCAGATATACCTGAATAAAAAGGTTGCAAATCGTCGCTATAAAATTCCACGGCACAATTCCAACTAATTCCTGTACCTGCATGTTTGTAACCTCCTGTCTGTATTTATGCGGATCATTCTCCGGCTATTGCCGGAATTATCCACAGGTTCCATATCAGATGCCGCTTAATCTGTGATATCCGGCATCTCAGCTGTTTTTATCAGCTCAGGAAGTTCATGAACATACCAGGTGCAACGAAGATAAGCAACAGACCGGTTACGAAACCGTAGATACCTGTTGTCTCTGCGATGGCACATCCAAGAAGCATGGTAGAAGTAACATCACCCTTGCACTCAGGCTGGCGTCCGATTGCCTCCAGCGCCTTTGCTACTGCGTTACCTTCACCAATACCAGGTCCGATACCTGCGATCAGCGCACATCCTGCTCCAATTGCACATCCTGCTAATGCGATACCTTTTGCCAATAACTGAAAATCCATATTAAAACCCTCCTGTTAAATAATAATCTGCAGCTTTTCCCCTTTGCTGCGGTATTAATTTTTCTGCTGTATTTCAGCATTCTTTGCGGTTACCACCGCTGCCGTTTTGCTCCGGCAAATCATGTTTCTGCTACTCTTCTGCTGCATTTGCAATATACATTACAGTCAGCATACAGAAGATAAACGCCTGCATAACTCCTGAGAACCAGTCAAAATAGACCGACGTTATCGCAGGTACACCGACATCAAGAATCGGTATCTTTGACAGTACATCTCCCAGTGCACCCGGGATCAGGCCCAGAAGCGCGGAACTTGCGACTGCCAGTGCCCCATAGATCAGGCCATTGATTACCACACCGGAAAGGATATTTCCGAAATGACGACACGCCATACTGACAGGTGTAGCCAGCTCGGAAAGAATATTAAACGGTGTCATAACTGCGATCGGAGTTGTAAATCCTTTCAGATAACCGCCAAATCCGCTGGTCTTTATCTTCTGTGCTGTGATCATAATGAAAACCACAACTGCCCAGGCAGCCTCAGTAGAAAGGTCTGCTGTAGGGCTTCGAAGTCCGATCAGACTGATCAGGTTGGAAACCACACTGGTTGCAAAAAGTGCTGCAACAAATGGTATCAGGTATCTGAATTTCTCACCCATATTTCCGATTACAAAGCTGTTGGCCTTCTCTACAATGAGCTCTGCCACAGCCTGACGTTTGGAAATGTTCTCTTCTTTCAGATCATGTGTCAGCCAGATACACAAACCTGTTATGAGTATCATAACAATCCAGCTTACCACCATTGTCTCACTGATCCTTAATGGTCCGAGAACAGGCACATCAATGGGTAATGTAAAGAATATCCTTGCCCCGCTGATATCCAATTCCATACTCTTTATTCACCTCCTGTCTCTCCCGGTACTGTTCCGGTTTGATATAGAAATACCTATTTGTTAGTATGAAAAATTCCTGCAATTTTAATTCCTGTTCCGGGAAATAAAAGAGGAACGATTCCTGCCACAAAATGAAAACAGGGTGCCACGATTGCCAGAATCACCCACAACATCTGGATCAGCATTCTCTGGGAGTAACTTGCTTTGATCCTCATTCTCGCTGTGTCCTCATCTGTTGCTGCAGCTGCTTTCTGCACTGCAAGTCCCATAAAAAAGAAATTAAGGACTGCCACACATCCTCCCACTGCCCCTCCAAGAAACACCGTATAATCAAACGGTACCTTCTGTGGCATGAAAGCATGCAGCACTCCAAACACGATCCACATCAAAATCAGCCCGATTCCGGTGATGGCAGCTACCTTTCCGGTTTCCTTCTTTACGGCAGGCTGAACATTATCCATAATACTCATATAAATCTCCCTTTCGTTTCTGTATCATTACAGGTGTCTGTTAAACGATACTTTATTTTTCTTCTTTTTGTTCTCTTTCTTCTGCTGTCTGTTAATAGAAAGATAAAATTTATATGCCACTGTCCCGGAACCTCCAAGACCAAAGAAAAAACCGGGGATATATACCCATCCGCCAGCTCCGGTCTTAGAAACAATCAGCCAGCATACTGCCAGACATATCAGGACAGGGGTTATGAGAGACAGTCCAAGCTGCGACAACATGGTGACATTTCTGATGATCTCTGACCATTGTTTCATCCTCTTCTCCTTTTTGCCTAATTTTTTTATATATTTTCAAGAATTTATAGTCAAATTTTATCATATATTCTTTAAAATTACAATCTCATCAGATAATTTTATCAAATATTTTTCATCCATCCAATATTTTTTTGTTATTTTTATATCGTGTATGTGATTATATCATCAATATAAATCTTTTTATACAGTCAAAGCTTCTGATTTGTTTATATTTTTATTTCAAAGAAGAAGAGATATAAATAAGGAGCCTGCCCGGAGAGCTTTTTTGTGTCATAGAACATTACGGAGTAATATTCTATAACACAAAAAAAGCACGAAAACAACTCATCACTGTTTTCATGCTTCTTCTTTCGTATATAATTCTGCTTTATATATAAGTTCTGTATTACCGGTCTGTCCCAGCAGACACATTCCTCTTATAGAAAATCCTCTTAATTAATGCATTTGAGACCCTGTACATCCTCCCGGAGCGTTTATCTTTAATTCTTATTCTGTATATAAATATCCACTGTAGTCCGGATCATCCAGACAGTCTGCATCGATCCATGCCGGATTGCTCAGTACATTTTTCTCGATCACAACAGATTTCTTCGGTGCTGTTGTTTCAACTGCTGCCCAGATCGTCTGGTATCCCATAGCATAAGGCTGCTGGGAAACACAGCCAATCTCTTCTCCATTACGGATTGCTTCCTGCTGCTTAGTAGTTGCATCAACCCCTACCAGAGCCGGTGCATCATGCTCATCACTCTTCTCCAGATTCAGATACATCTCTGTAATATCTGCATTGGTGCAGAATACACCATCCAGTGTGGGATATTTTTCCAGAACTTCCTTCATGGAAGCCTCCATATCATCTACCTGATCAGAATAAATAGTTTCCACAACTTCAATATCTCCGTACTTCCCGATATTATTCATGAATCCTTCTACACGATCCTGAACACTCTTTGTCTTCTGCTGTGCGGAAAAAACCGCAACCTTTCCCATCTTTCCGAGTGCACTGCCAAGCTGATAAGCAGCCATCTTTCCTACCTGCACATTATCGGTTCCCCGATATGCCTTCACCAGTTTCTTCTCGGCTACATTAGAATCAAATGCTATAACCGGAATTCCATTTTCCTTTGCAGCTTCAAGCTGTGCCTCACAGGAATCCATGTCACTTGCCGAAATACAAAGAACATCCGGATTCTCTGCGATAACAGCATCTATTGTATTGATCTGAGTCTCTACATCTTCTTCATTATCAGGGCCTTCAAAAGTCATAGTGATCTGGTCATCTTTTTTATAACCATATGCCTTATTAATTTCCTTTACCGCATCTTCCATGCCTTTCTTAACCATCTTCCAGTATTCGCCCTTGACACATTTGCTTACCACTGCGATCCTTGAACCGGCATGGATTTTTATATCTGTATCAATCTCCGGAATCAGCGGACTCTCATCCTCTTCCTTCACTGCTTCTGCCTCTGAATCGGATTCTTCGATAGCGTCTGCCACCAACGGCTGGATTGTCTCTTCCACCTCCGCTCTGCTGCATCCTGTCAGCATTGCCAGTCCTGTCATTAAACTTATCGCTGCTGCCGCCGCTCTTTTCATTTTAATTTCCTCTTCCTTTCAGTGCTATACTGCACATTACAGCAATTTCATAAAATAATGTATAATTTCTGTCAACTAAAAAATCGATATCTGCTCAGTACTCTCACAGAATAATTAACATCGAACAATTACCTGTAGCGATCCTCGTCAAGCGGATATTCGCAATCCGCTTCGCTACTTGCTCATAACCGAATAACTGTATATTACTTTCTACATTATACACACTTTACGAAATTCGTCCAGAGATTTTACACATTTTTCACTTTTACACATCAAAAATTTCGCTATATCAATGTCTTTTGAATGCCATACCTGCAGGCTGCACCTGAAACTCCAACTGTTTCTTTGTCACCGGATGCTGAAATCCCAGTTTTGCAGAACAGAGAGCCAGCGGTTCCTGACTATTCTGACCGGGATTATACTTTCTGTCACCAACCAAAGGCATTCCGGCATGCGCCATCTGCACACGAATCTGATGATGCCTGCCTGTATCCAGATCAATCCGAATCAGATTTCTTTCGCCACAATCCTGTGCATCTTCTTTATTTTTCCAGGTTTCCAGAACTTCATAAGACAATATCGCCTTTTTTGCTCCGGAAGTCCCTCCCTCAACCACTGCAGAGCTGTTGGTCCTGCCATCCTTCTTCAGCCAGTCCACCAGTTTTGCACTCTTCACTTTCACTGTTCCTTCTGCAACTGCAAGATAAGTCTTCTTTATTTTTCCCGCTGTCATCTGTCTGCTGAGATCTGCTGCTGCCTTCGGATTCAGGGCAAATACAAGAACCCCCTCCACCGGCTGATCCAGGCGATGGATAATACCCAGATACGGCATCTTACCCGGAACCTTCTGAGCAATATAATTCTTCAAGAGGCTCTCCATATCCATACTGCCAACCCGCGCATTCTGAACTGCAAGCCCTGCCGGTTTGTGACAGACCAGAATATCTTTATCTTCATATAAAATATAATCTCTGATATCTTTTATCCACATAAAAAAACTCTCCTTTTCATGGAGAGTATATCCTAAAATTCCATTTCACGCAATAAACGAATATATATATGAATACAATTTGAAAACGGTCATCACTTTTTACTTTTCCTGATTTCAAAAATGATGACCGCTTCAATGTTCTTCGTTATTCAATTTATTTTCCTCTTAGTATTCTTTCTATAATAAAATAATATGTTATTTACAAACTACTTTATAAGTTCACTATTAAATTTTTCTATGTTTATTTAAAATTCCTATTCTGTTTCCTGCTCATAATCCATATGTACTGTTTATAATCTGATTCATTCCTGCTTTTATGCTTTTATGATATCAGTTATTCAGTTCATCGGAACTTACTTAGAAAGTTTTATAGATTTTAAATTATAATTTCACGTATTATAATTTATTTTTCATTTATGAAATATCGGATACACTTTTTCATTATTTTTCGTGCTAAGCAATCATAAACCTAACTTCTTAAATTCACAACTGTTTAATTTCCTTATGTGCTTTTCATATTTATCGAACATTAATGGCAGATGTTCTGAATTATGTAAAGTATCACTGAAAAAGTACCTTAATATTTCTCTCAATATCCTGTAATTTTATATACCGGATATTCTTCTGATGCAGGATTTCAAACCATATACTTAAACTTCTATATGCCTCTCAAAACATCGTTCTTACCTTCAGTTTATCTGTTACCTGAACCTCTGCTTTCAGGCTAACTACTGAGATAAGGGTTATGCTCTTCCGGTAAATATTTCTTTACACATTTACCAAAATCCCTGTATCAGGTCTGCAACAGATATTCAATATAAGTTATCGCTTCTATAATACCTTTGATACATTCCTTCCTTATTAATCAGACTGTGCGTATGCTCTTATATTATATAAGGAAAATACTTTTTTATAATCTCCGTATCAGGTCTTTCTTGCAGGAAATGCGATACCCGTCACTCTTATATTGATGAAGTTATAAATTCTTTCCCAATGGAATCACCCAAACCTTTCTTTTATTTTCATCCTTTTCATTGGAACATTTATATATGCTATGAATTGAATGAATTTCTTTGATTGTTTAATTCGTTTCCTTGTTTCTTTTGATGGTGTTATAATAACACTCTTGTTATTATTTGTCAATACATTTTTGCATTTTATTTCAATATTTTCTATTTATTTTTGTCTTATTTGCACTAATTTTATAATATTTTTATTTATTTGATAATTTTCAGACTATTTTATTTTCTTCGATGCAGTACGTTGCTGCCCGGGGCTCTATTATATCCACGAATCGCTCCGCTGCAAAGCAGTTCCCGCAATTCTCATAATTTCATAAACAATAAAGATGCAGCTACTCCCAACCTAAAGAGAGGATAGCTGCATCTTCATCACTTCCTATTTTCGATTATAATTAATCAGGCATCCCTTAAGGATAATCTCACGCTCATCATCCGTAAGCTCCCCAAGAGCCACTTCAAACTCCTTCAGTCCCTCAGCACCGACAACATATCCCCGGATCACATCATCCTTTTCTTCCACTGCCTTACGAATCTGTGGGAAGAAAAGATAATCTCCGTTTGCAAACGGAAGCTCCCCTTCTTTAATCAGGAATGGAAGCATACCCCAGTTGATCAGATTGGAACGGTACCTCTTTGTCGCATACTCATTGGCGATATTTGCCCATCCGCCAAGCACTTTCTGACAGGAAGCAGCCTGCTCACGCGCAGAACCATCACCTGGTTTCACTGCAAAGATCGTACTTCCCACACCAAGATTTTCCTTGCTTACATTCGGATAATCCTTTTTGATCACATCCATTACAGGTTTCATCTCCGGTAATGCCTCAACCGGACATTTTCCTTCCTGAATAGCCTTCTGAGCTTTCTGAACTTCTTTCGCACGTCCTACATAAGCAGGATCTTTTCTGGAAAGTGTAAACTCAGCCAGTCCAAGTGGATTGGAACGATAAGAAGATGTCTCACCGGACGGGATCAGTTCATCTGTTGTAGTAACCGGATCATGGATCTCAGAAACAACCTTCACGATCAGATTCTCCGGAAGTGCAGCCATCTCCGGCCAGTCCTTAATATTCGGACCAAACTGGATCTCTACACCCGGATCAGCTATACCCTTGCTGTCAAATACACGATTGTCATAAATTGTCTTATCAAAGAAATATTTCTGTCCTGTATAACCACCCGTATAATCCTCTGCTGAAGTCAGGAAACCTTTGTTTGCTGCAGTTGCCGCAATAGAACGTGCGTCCATAAGTGCAACAGAAGAAATCTGGCCATTCTGGATTTTGGAACCTTCGCGGTTCGGGAAGTTTCTGGTCGTATGACGGATACTGAATGCATTATTTGCAGGAGTATCCCCTGCACCAAAGCAAGGTCCGCAAAAAGCAGTCTTCACAACAGCTCCCGTTTCAAGAAGTCCTGCCAGAACGCCATTCTTAGCCAGTTCCATATAAATCGGAGTACTTGCCGGATATACACTCAATGTGAAGGCATCTGCACCAATGCTCTTGCCTTTAAGGATATCAGCTGCTGCACAGATATTTTCAAATCCACCACCTGCACATCCTGCGATAATTCCCTGTTCTACATAAAGTTTACCATCAATTACTTTG
>ERZ838839.2969-NODE-2969-length-11641-cov-11.531417_pt1 | contig 11641 bp, 9 predicted proteins | sample MGYA00519909_ERZ838839 | MGnify/ENA primary metagenome ERZ838839 (study PRJEB31850, sample SAMEA3708843) | human gut metagenome | biome: human gut; feature: human-associated habitat; material: faeces | place: China | collected 2014 ... | reverse complement strand
TCTCGGTGCTGGTCATCAGCTGCCCCTGTGCCCTGGGCCTTGCCACGCCGGTGGCCATCATGGTGGGCAACGGCATGGGCGCCAAAAACGGCATCCTGTTCAAGACTGCCGCTTCGCTGGAAGCTGCCGGCCGCACCCAGATCGTGGCGCTGGACAAGACCGGCACCATCACCAGCGGTGAGCCGAAGGTCACCGACATCCTGCCCGCCGATGGCGTGACCGAGACCGAACTGCTGACCCTGGCCGCCGCGCTGGAATGCAAGAGCGAGCACCCGCTGGCCCGCGCTGTGCTGGCCTATGCCGAGGCACAGCAGCTGGACGCCCCGGAGGTGACTGACTTTGTGGCCCTGCCCGGCAACGGCCTGAGCGCCAAGCTGGACGGCAAGGAGATCTTTGGCGGCAATGCAGCCTTTACCGGCACCAAGGTCACCGTCCCGGCCGAGCTGGCACAGGCAGCAGCCGAGCTCTCGGCGCAGGGTAAGACCCCGTTGTTCTTTGGCGGCGCAGGCCGTCTGCTGGGTGTCATCGCGGTGGCCGACACCATCAAGGAGGACAGCCCCCGGGCCATCCGGGAGCTGCAGGCCATGGGCATCAAAGTGGTCATGCTCACCGGCGACAACCAGCGCACGGCTGACGCCATCGGCAAGCAGGCCGGTGTGGACGCCGTGATCGCCGGGGTGCTGCCGGACGGCAAGGAAGCCGTGATCCGCCAGCTGCAGGCCGCCGGTAAGGTAGCCATGGTGGGTGACGGCATCAACGACGCCCCCGCCCTGACCCGCGCCGACACCGGCATCGCCATTGGCGCCGGTACCGATGTGGCCATCGACGCCGCCGATGTGGTGTTGATGAATTCCAGGCTCTCGGATGTGCCCGCCGCCATCCGCTTGAGCCGCGCCACCCTGCGCAACATCCACGAGAACCTGTTCTGGGCCTTCCTCTACAACACCATCGGCATTCCGCTGGCAGCCGGTGCGTTCATCCCCTTCGGCCTGACGCTGAACCCCATGTTCGGCGCAGCGGCCATGAGCCTGTCCAGCTTCTGCGTGGTGAGCAACGCCCTGCGGCTGAATCTGTTCGATCTGCACAGCACCAAACACGACCACCCGCTGAAAAACGCTTCTGCCCTGCCCGCTGCTCTCACGCAGCCCGCAGCGGTTGAGGATAAAGAGAGTACCATCAAGGAGGATACGACCATGAAAAAGACTCTGCATGTAGAAGGCATGATGTGCGGCCACTGTGAGGCCCGTGTGAAGAAGGCGCTGGAGGCCCTGCCCGAAGTGACCGAGGCTGTGGTGAGCCACGAGGCCGGCACCGCCGTTGTCACCCTGAGCGCCGAAGTTTCCGACGATGTGCTGAAGAAGACCGTCGAGGATCAGGACTACAAGGTCACCGGCATCCAGTAAGCCCCTCCCGCACAAACAGCAGCGGCCTGTTCCCCCGTTTTGGGAGAGCAGGCCGCTGCTTTGTTTTATGGTTTTTCAGGAAAGTTCTGCAAGGCGTCTGGCTCCTCTGGTTTTCAGCCAGTGCCCCAGCAGCCCGTCCGCACCCGCCAGCAGCACAAGGGCCGCCGCCATGACCGCCGGAAGCGGAAGGATCTTCAGCAGATTGGTCTGCGCAAGGGTCAGCACCAGCACAGCAACGAGATTGGCCGCCATGGACAGCAAGGTACAGCCACTCATTTTGATCACCGCGGCTTCACTCGTCCAATGCAGGTTGGGCAGCACAAGCCCCAGTGCAAGGCCCATTTCCGCACTGAGCAGCACGAACAGTTCCGCTTCCAGCAGGGTCAGGCAGAAATGCACCGGCGGCATCTGCACCGCCGCCTGCATACACACAAGGCACAATGCCGCCGGGACGCCGGTCAGCAGTAGATGCAGTTCCAGTTTGGCACACAGGGCCTGCCAGGACGGGATGGGCAGGCTTTGCAGGAGCCAGACCGTCCGGCCTTCCAGCGAGACGGAGGGCGTGGTCAGGAAGTTGGCTGCCGACACCGCACACACGGCACAGCACACCAGCACCGGGACCCCTTCCGGCACGGCCTGCGTAAACCGGGCAAAGAGGTCTGCCTTCCACAGGGACACGCCGCCCAGCACCAGCAGGCCCAGCGTGCCCATGGCGCTGTTGAGCATATAGGCCGGGCTGGACCCCAGATGCAGCAGTTCCCGGCGCAGCAGAGCCTGCCGCAGGCTGACGGGGCGTGCTTTTCGCGCATGGTATGCCGTGCGGGCCGTACCCTTCCGGGCCGTCATGCGGCGCAGGTAGGGCTTTTCCAGCAGCTTGCAAAAGACTGCAAAGCACAGCACTGTGCCCAGCACGAGGCCGACCAGCGCCGGGAGCTCCCCTGCCGCCGCGCCGCCCAGCTGCCGCAGCGGCCAGGCTGCACGGGCAAGCACCGCACCCGACTGTGCGGCATCGGCCAGCAGATCGTCCAGCATCTCCTGCACCCGCAGAAAACCCGCATAATACAGCGCAAAAAACACCAGCGAGCACACCACGGTGACCAGACTTTTGTGCCGGGCGCGGTCATTGGCCAGCGCCACGGCCCAGCCCAGCAATACCGCCAGAATGCAGGCCGCTCCGGCCAGCACCAACGCCATAGGGATGCTGCACAGCACCCCGGCCAGCGGACGGGCTGCCAGCAGGCCGTAACACACCACCGCCGGGACCCACGCCATGAGCAGGTAGATCAGGCAGGCCAGATAAACGGTGCTCACCCGCACCCCGAAAATGACCGCCGGCGGGATGGGCAGCGAGAGCAGCAGTTCGTTGTCCCGGCTCTGGAACAGGCCGGAATAGCTGGTAAAGGCGCTGGCCAGCACGCTCACCAGCAGCGCCGTGAGCCCCATAGAGGCAAAATACAGCCAGTCCAGCCCGGCCGGGAGCAGCACCGAAGCCAGCGGCAGGGCCATGCCCGCAAAGCAGAGCATGAGCACCACCACCAGCACGGCAAACAGCAGCGCATACCCCACGGCCGATGCCCGGGACCGCGCTTTGCCGGTCTTGCTGCTGCGGAGAAAGGCCGCGCCCAGCTCCCGCAGCTGCTTGCGGACCAATGCACGGATCATCATGCCTGCGCCTCCGTGCCTTCCAGTTCCAGAAAGACCTCTTCCAGACTGTCATCGCCGCGCACCTCGTCCATGGAACCAGCCCGCACCAGCCGCCCGGCCCGGATGATGGCCACCCGGTCGCAGAGCTTTTCGGCCACCTCCAGCACATGAGTCGAGAAGAAGATGGCCCCGCCGCCGTCGCAGAAGCGGCGCATCAGGGTCTTGAGCTGGTGTGCCGCCAACGGGTCCAACCCCACGAAGGGCTCGTCCATGAGGATGAGCTTCGGCTCGTGGAGCAGGGCCGAGATGATGGCCAGCTTCTGCTTCATGCCGTGGGAGTATGCGCTGATGGGCTGGGCCAGGTCCTGCGTGAGGTCGAACTGGTCGCCGTAGGACCTGATGCGCTCGGCACGTTCCCGTGCCCCCACGACAAAGATATCCGCGATGAAGTTCAGGTACTGGATGCCGGTCATGTATTCGTACAGGTCCGGGTTGTCCGGCAGATAGGCCAGCCGCCGCTTGCATTCCAGCGGGTCATCCTGCACCGAGATGCCGTCCACCGTAATGCGGCCGCTGTCGAACTGCTGGATGCCGCAGCAGCACTTGAGTGTAGTGGTCTTGCCCGCGCCGTTGTGGCCGATGAATGCGCAGATCTCGCCGGGGCGGATGTGCAGGCTGAGGTCCTGCACGGCCGCCTTGCCGCCGTAGGTCTTGGTCAGATGTTCGATGTTGAGCATAAAGTGCCCTCCTTTGTCCGGGGCAGTGCGCCCCTCTGCCCTTAGAATATACCTTCCACAAGGGGGAAGGTCAAGGGTGACCGGTCCGCGGCCGGTCAGAGTGCAATAATTTACAGTTTCTTCAAAGATGCCCCTTGCAAAAGTACAAAAAAATGGTATACTAATACAACGAACTGAACGGAGAAAGGAGGCGCGCAGCATGGCACCCACCAAGGAGCGCCCGGCGACCAAAACCATCGCCACCAACCGCGAAGCGCGTCACGAGTATTTCGTTCTGGAAGCGCTGGAGACCGGCGTTGAGCTCAAGGGCACCGAGGTCAAAAGCCTGCGGGCCGGCGGGGTCAACCTGAAGGACAGCTGGGTGGACATTGAGGACGGCGAACTGCTGGTCAAGGGCATGCACATCACGCCCTACGACCACGGCAACATCTTCAACCAGGACCCTCTGCGTGTCCGGCGGCTTCTGGCACACAAAAACGAGATCCGGCGGCTGCACCAGCAGTGCAAGCTGCAGGGATACACGCTGGTGCCGCTTTCGCTCTATTTCAAACATGGCCGCGTAAAAATGGAACTGGGCCTTTGCAAGGGCAAAAAGCTCTACGACAAGCGTGCCGACGCCGCCCAGCGCGACGCCAAGCGTTCCATCGACCGCGCCATGAAATCCAACGGCAAGTACTACTGATCGTTTCAGACGGTTTCCCTGAAGCGGAACTTCTCCTGTTTTTCGTGCATCGCAAGGTGCACTTTTATGGGGGCGTAAAGGTTTCGACGGGGGGAGCGAGGTCTGGGCAGCGGGTAGCAGCGGGGGAACTGCTCTATAACTCCTCCAAACAATTAACTGACAACAACAATTATCAGTTGCTCGCAGCCTGAGTGCTGCGCGTTCCGCCCACTCTTGTGTCGTGTGGGGCCGGGGCGTCCTTTAGACACAGCACCTGAACGGACTTAAGCTTTGCGGACCGGCAGGAACTCATGAAGCTACCAATGCGCTAGCCTGACGATCGGCGTGGCGCGGCGGGAATGTTGTAGATCGCCTGCACCCGGAGACACCTACACTGAACTCTTTTCGGACATGGGTTCGACTCCCATCGCCTCCACCAAAAACAGAACTCCCCTGCCGCGCTGCGGTGGGGGAGTTCTTGTTTTTGTGGTCCCGGCGATGAGGAGGCAAACAGCACGACCCTGCGCAGCAGGGGCAGCAATCAGCCCAGTGGGCTGTTGCTGCGTGCGCGGGTCCCAGTCCCAACTATCCGGAATGTCTACTGGGGTAGTGTTATCTGGCAAAGTTCTGGTTTTTACGAAATAGCGTTATAAATAGAATTTTGCCAGATATTTCACCCCAGTAGAGATTTGCGAAAGCATCCAGTTTTTTCTGTACGCAAAAACGCCCCATCCGCCAGATATTGCAGTCTGACAGACGGGGCGTTCTCTGTTCACTTAAGGCGGTTTACAGTTCTCCGCGGCCGGAAAGCGCACGGTAAAGGGTGGTCTCGTCGGTATACTCCAGGCTTGCACCCACCGGCAGACCGTAGGCCAGACGGGTGGTCTTGATGCCCAGCGGCTTGATGAGCTTGGCCAGATACATGGCGGTTGCCTCCCCCTCTACGGTGGGGTTCATGGCCATGATCACTTCCTTGACCTTGCCGTCACCCAAACGGGCCAGCAGTTCCTTCACGCTGAGCTGCTCGGCCCCGATGCCGTCCATGGGGCTGATCAGGCCGTGCAGCACATGATACAGGCCGTGGTACTCCCGGGTGCGCTCAAACGCCTGCACATCCCGCGGCGTTTCCACCACGCAGATGACCGACGTGTCCCGCTTGGCGCTGGCGCAGATGGGGCAGATCTCGGCCTCGGTGTAGTTCTGGCAGATGCGGCAGCGGTGGAGCTTGGTGTGCGCGTTCTGGATGGCCGAAGCCAGGGCCGCCGCGTCCTCATCGGACATGCTCAACACCTGATAGGCCATGCGGGTCGCGCCTTTGCGCCCGATGCCCGGAAACTTGCCGAACTCTTCGATCAGCTTTTCCAGCGGGGCAGCATTGTAGCCCATGTTCTTCCCTCCAGCCGGATCAGAGACCCGGAATGTTCATGCCGCCGGTCAGCTTGCCCATCTCGGCCTCGGCGGTCTCGTCCACCTGCTTGACGGTGGCGTTGACGGCAGCAGCCACCAGATCTTCCAGCATCTCGATGTCATCCGGGTCCACAGCTTCGGGCTTGATGGTGATGGCCAGCACCTCGTGCTTGCCGTTCATCTTCACGGTGACCATTTCACCGGAGGCACTGCCGGTGTACTCGGCGGCTTCCAGCTCGGCCTGCTTGGCCTTCATGTCCTCCTGCATCTTCTGGGCCTGACGCATCAGGGCGTTCATATCGGGGCGGCCAAAGCCTGCGGGCATTCTTGCTTTCATAGTTTGTTCTCCTTTGTCTTATCGGTTGAAAAGCCTTCCCCAAAAGGGAAGCCTTATTTCTGTTTTCGGGCGGTGTCCTCAATGGACACATCCAGCCCAAGTTTTTCCAGTGCGTGAAGCGACTGCTCCGCGTTGGACACGGTTTTCCCTGCGGTTCTGGGCTCGTAGGGGCCGATGGGGATCGCCTTGCCGGACACCTGCAAAATGAGCTTTTTGATCAGCCGCTGGCTGTCCTTATTGGCCCGGATGAAATCGCGGAAGGTCTTGCCGCCGTCGATGAGCACCCGGGTACCGTCAAAGTACGCCTTGGATTTGCGCAGGTAACTGTACAGCATGGGGTCCACTTCCTGCAGCTTCTGGGTGATCTCTGCCCACTCCGGGTATGGGGCCAGGCTGCCCGCTGTCGGTCTGGGCTGTGCGGGAGCGGCTTCCTGCTTCGGGGCCGGGGCCGTTGTCTGCGGCGTAGGAGACGGTTCCTCGCGGGGCGGCGGCACGAGCTGTGCCGGTGCGGAGGGTTCCTCCCAGGGCAGCGCTTCCCCGCCCTGCACGGGCGGTTCTTCCGGCAACGGCGGCAGTTCTTCGGCCTGCACGGGCACCTGCACAGATGCAGGTTCCTGTGTCGGCTCCGGTGCGGACTGCACCGGCTCTGCCGCAGGCTGCGGCATTTCCGGCAGCGGGGCAGGCTCCACGACCGGCTGCTGTACGGGAGCCTGCTGTACCGGTGCGCTCACAAAGGGCTGCACCGCCGGAGCCGAAGCAAACGGCTGCACGGCAGCAGGCTGTGCGGCACGGGCGACCGGTGCTGCCTGCACTGGTACGGTCTGCCGCTGCTGCGGCGGTTCCGACAGGCTGAACAGCGCCAGTTCCAGCTCAATGCGCTGGTCACTGCCGCGGGTCATGTGCTCCAGTGCCGTGCCCAGGGTGCGGATGGCCCGGATGGCCTCCCGCTGGCCCAGCTGCGGGCCTTTTTCCAGATACTGCGCCTCCTCTTCCGGTGACACACCGGAGAGCAGTGCCTGCCCGCCGGGCAAAGCCGCCAGCATCAGGGCGCGGTAGTGGGCGATGAGTTCTTCGGTCAGGCGTTTAACGTCCACCGACTGCTGCCGCAGCTGGGCCAGCTGGGCCAGTGCGGCGGCTCCGTCCTGCGCTTCCAGCGCGTCGGAAATGCGGAACAAATAGCTGCGGTCGGTCACACCGGCCATGCGGCGCACCACGTCCGCGTCGATCTTTGCCGTGACGCCTGCGCAGGTGTCCAGAATGGACAACGCATCGCGCAGGGCGCCGTCGGCCAGGCGGGCGATCAGCTCCGCGCCGTCCGATGTCAGTTCCAAGTGCTCTTCCCCGGCGATATACTCCACCCGCTGTGCGATGTCCTCCGGCCCGATGCGGGTAAAATCATACCGCTGGCAGCGGGACAGGATGGTGGCCGGCACCTTCTGGATCTCGGTGGTGGCCAGAATAAAAATGACATGGGCCGGCGGTTCTTCCAGCGTCTTGAGCAGCGCATTGAAGGCCGCCGTGGACAGCATGTGCACCTCGTCGATGATGTATACCTTATACTGGCAGGCGCTGGGGGTGTAGGCAGTCTCATCCCGCAGGTCGCGGATATCGTCCACGCCGTTGTTGGATGCGGCGTCCATCTCCACCACATCCAGAATGCTGCCGTTGTCGATGCCCTTGCAGATCTCGCATTCGCCGCAGGGGTCGCCGTTCTGCGGGTGCAGGCAGTTGACCGCCTTGGCAAAGATCTTGGCACAAGTGGTCTTGCCGGTGCCGCGCACGCCGGTGAACAGGTAGGCGTGGCCCACACGGCCGGTGGCGATCTGATTGCGCAGGGCCGTCACGATGCCGCGCTGACCCACTACATCTTCAAACCGCTGGGGTCTCCACTTGCGGTACAGGGCTCGATACATGAGCAGCACTCCCCTTTCCGGACAAAATCGGCAATAAAAAAGGACAGCGCATGACGGGGTTTTGTCCCCGCCCTGCGTAGCTCGGCATACGGATGCAGGCTGTCTGAAACGCACAGAACACGCCGCTTAAGGCTGCTTGGTTCCCCACCTGACCTGGTTCACAGCGGCTCCATCGTACAGGACCCGCATCCGTATGCCGAACCACGCCGCAGGCGCTGTCCGACGCACTTTTCTGAGTGCTTGAATATTGTACCACAAACGCAGGCAGAATTCAAGAGGGAGACAAAAAAGGACCCCGGAAGCATCCGCAGACACTTCCGGGGCCCTCAGGTTCAATTCAGCTCAGATGGGTGCGATCAGGACTGGCAGGCAGTGATCAGGCTCATCTTGTAGACCTCGTCAGCGTTGCAGCCGCGGGACAGGTCGTTGATGGGAGCGTTCAGGCCCTGCAGGATGGGGCCATAGGCAGCGTAGCCGCCCAGACGCTGTGCGATCTTGTAGCCGATGTTGCCGGCCTCGATGCAGGGGAAGATGAAGGTGTTGGCCTGACCGGCGACCTTGCTGCCCTTGCACTTGACCTGTGCGACCTCGGGAGCAACGGCTGCGTCGAACTGCAGCTCGCCGTCAATAGCCAGCTCGGGGGCCATCTCCTGAGCCTTGATGACAGCGTCGTGGCTCAGAGCGACGGTGCCGCCCTTGCCGGAGCCCTTGGTGGAGAAGCTCAGGACAGCGACCTTCGGGTCGATGCCGAACAGCTTAGCGGTCTTAGCGGTCTCGACAGCCACCTCAGCCAGCTTGGCAGAAGCAGCCACCTTGACCTCGCCGGTAGCCTTATCGACGGTATCGGTGTAGTCGATGTTGACGGCGCAGTCGCCCATCGCGATGCGCTTCAGGCCCTCTTCGCCGCAGTCACGGTCCAGAATGAAGCAGGAGCTCACCAGATGAGCGCCCTTCTTGGTCTTGACCAGCTGCAGAGCGGGACGGATGGTGTCGGCAGTGGAGTAGGTAGCGCCGCCCAGCAGGCAGTCAGCCTTGCCCATCTTGACCAGCATGGTGCCGAAGTAGTTGGACTTCTTCAGCAGAGCAGTGCACTCCTCTGCGGTCTGCTTGCCCTTGCGCAGCTCGACCATGGTGTTGACCATCTCATCGAAGCCGGCGTAGTTCTCAGGGTCGATGATCTCAGCAGCGGAAATATCAAAATTGCCAGCAGCGGCAGCAGCCTTGCACTCTGCCTCGTTGCCGACCATAACGACTTTCAACACGCCCTCAGCCAGCAGCTTGCTTGCGGCCTCCAGGATGCGGGGGTCATTGCCCTCGGTAAAAACGATCGTCTTGGGGTTTGCCTTCAGCTGGGCTACCAGGGGTGCAAACATATCAGCCATTGTTGATTACCTCCGAAATTACTTTGCAATTATTCCGGGCATCACAGATATGCCCTTCTTTTTTATTCTAGCACAGAGTCAGAAAACTTCAAGACAAATCTTGAATTTTGTGGTATATTTTAAGGGAGAAATCGTGCGATAATTTGTTAAGAAAATGTCATTTAATTTGTGAGAGGATACCGAGCTTATGGATTGGGAAACACTGAAAACCGACTGTCTCGCCTGTCAGCGCTGTCCGCTGCACACCACCCGGCACAACGTGGTGTTCGGGCAGGGCGTGGAGAATGCCGAGGTGCTCTTCGTGGGCGAAGGCCCCGGCCAGAGTGAGGACGAGCAGGGCCTGCCCTTCGTGGGACGCAGCGGCCAGCTGCTGGACAAATACCTCTTCGCCATCGACCTCGACCGTGCCTCCAACTGCTATATCGCCAACATCGTCAAGTGCCGCCCGCCCCAGAACCGCGACCCCCTGCCCGCCGAGAGCGAAGCCTGTATGCCCTGGCTGCGAGAGCAGTTCCGACTGCTGCGGCCTAAAATCGTCGTCTGTCTGGGCCGCATCGCCGCTCAGCGGATGATACGCGCCGACTTTTCGGTGACGAAGGAGCACGGCACCTTTATTGAGAAGAACGGCATCCTCTTCATGGGGACGTTCCACCCCGCCGCCCTGCTCCGTCAGCCCCAGAACAAGCCGGAGGCTTTCGGCGACTTTGTGGCCCTGCGGGATAAAATACACGAGGTGTGCGAGCATACCTACACTCCTTCCGTCGCCTCCGGCGACACCTCCCTCTAAGAGGGAGGCTTTGGCATTCCGCAAGATTTTGTCTTCGACGGGAAACTTTCCCGTCTTGTCAAGGGCTCCCTCATTGAGGGGGCTGTCTGCGAAGCAGACTGGAGGAGTACACCTTTCACCTCATTTTTGCATACCCTATAGCAAAAGTGAGGTGTTTGAGTATGAATGCTGTACGCAGCGATTCTGTTGATTTCTTTCTGGGGACCACCACCCCCGCCGGGTTCAAGGGCTATTTTGAGCCGCTTCGGCGGGAGCCGGGGATGCAGATGTATCTCATCAAAAGCGGGCCGGGCTGCGGCAAATCGACGCTGATGAAGCGGCTGGCCGTCAAGGCCGAGCAGAAGGGGGAGCCTATCCAGCGCATCCACTGCGCCAGCGACCCCGACAGTCTGGACGGCGTCATCTTTCTCGACAAGCGCGCCGCCATCGTGGACGCCACCGCGCCCCATGTCATGGAGCCGGAGGCCCCGGGCGCAGAGGAGCAGGTGGTGAGCCTGTACCACACGCTGGACGCCGACGCCCTCCACGCCCACGCCGACGAGGTGAAGCGGCTCTTCGCCCAGAACACTGCCCTGCGCAGCCGGGCCGCGCGGTATATCGCGTCCGCCGGGAGCCTGCTGCTGGACAGCCGCCGGGCTGAGGCGTGCAGTGCCAACTTCGAGAAAGTCCGCCGCTACGTCAAGCGGCTCTGCGCCCGGACTCTCCCCCGCCTGCCCGAGGGGGCCTCGGCCAGCGAAGAGCTGCGGCTGCTGTCGGCCATCACGCCGAAAGGGCCAGTCTTCTACCGCGGCACCGTACAGGCGCTGGCCGACCGGTATGTGGTCTTCCATGACGACTACGGCGCTGTCTCCCGCCTGCTTCTCGAGCTCATCCGGGCCGAGGCGCTGGCCCGGGGCTACCACATCATCACCTGCCCCTGCGCCATGCACCCCGACGACAAGATCGACCATCTCTTCATCCCGGCCCTCCGGCTGGCTTTCCTCACCGACAACCGGTGGCACCCGGTGCAGCTGCCCGGCGTGCAGGCCGTCCGGTGTACCCGTTTCGTGGATCGGGAAAATCTGGCGGGCTACCGCGCCCGTCTCCGCTTCAACGAGCGGGCGGCAGCAGAGCTTTTGGAACAGGCCGCCGACCTGATGGCACAGGCCAAAGCCTGCCACGACGAGCTGGAGACTTACTACCGCGCCGCCGTGGACTTCGGCAAGGTGGACGAAGCTGCCGCCCAGTGCGCCGGGATGCTGGGGCTGGCGTAAGATTGGTGTCCGGATTGGGACTCTCGGCCAGGCTATCCTTCGTCCAACCTCTCAGTCTCGCATTCGCAGACAAGGCCGGGTTGCGGCACCCAGCATCCGCAGCGCTTCGCTTGCGTC
>ERZ838839.2968-NODE-2968-length-11645-cov-2.780673_pt1 | contig 11645 bp, 5 predicted proteins | sample MGYA00519909_ERZ838839 | MGnify/ENA primary metagenome ERZ838839 (study PRJEB31850, sample SAMEA3708843) | human gut metagenome | biome: human gut; feature: human-associated habitat; material: faeces | place: China | collected 2014 ... | reverse complement strand
AACTTTAAACATATACTATTATGATTAGTCCGTTAGCTTACGTAGACCCCGAAGCGAAATTAGGCAAGAATGTAACTGTCTTGCCTTTCGCCTACATCGAGAAGGATGTGGAAATCGGCGATGACTGTACCATCATGTCATACGCCAGTATCCTGAAAGGTACCAAAATGGGGAAAGGAAACAAAATACATCAGAATGCTGTCCTGGGAGCAGAACCGCAAGACTTTCACTATACAGGGGAAGAAAGCAGTCTGATCATCGGAGACAATAACGATATCCGTGAGAATGTAGTAATCAGCCGTGCCACTTTTGCAGGAAATGCTACCAGAATCGGAAACGGGAACTACCTGATGGATAAGGTACACCTTTGCCATGATGTGCAGATCAGCAATAATTGTGTGGTAGGAATAGGCACTACAATTGCAGGAGAATGCTCATTAGATGATTGTGTGATCCTAAGCGGCAACGTAACGTTGCACCAATATTGTCACATTGGTAGCTGGACACTTGTACAAAGCGGATGCCGCATCTCCAAAGATGTTCCTCCCTACGTAATTATGTCCGGTAATCCTGTTGCCTATCATGGAGTGAATGCAGTCGTTCTGTCACAGCATCACAATACGTCGGAAAGAATCCTTCGTCATATTGCCAATGCTTACCGGTTGATCTATCAAGGTAATTTCAGTGTTCAGGATGCTGTCCAGAAGATTATCGATCAGGTTCCGATGAGTGAAGAAATCGAGAATATCGTGAATTTCGTAAAAGGTTCGGAACGTGGGATTGTGAAATAGACAAAATACACTTTTCATAGAGAAAGGGTTGATGTCCGTAAAAAGACATCACCCTTCTTATTTATTCAAACTCCAGCGTACCGAAGAAGTCGGGACGATGGAAGTCCGGTTTCTCAATCTTTATCGGATTCCATGACAGGAAGTGAGGGGTTTGCAGTTCATCCCCGCATTTATAGAAATTCGCTTTAACTTCCTTTCCATCCAGTGACTGTATCTGATGCTTGAAGAATGCAGCATAAGGAATAATCAAGGCTACTTCCCAAGTCGTATCGTCCACACGTTCTTCGAAGGGTTCATTGCCCAGACTGGACCAACGCTGCACGAGAGCCGTCACTTCTTTCGGAGCGTGTTCCCGACCGTTACGGGCTGGTCCGGCACCGATCAGAATCGTTCCGATGCAGTTACATTCTATATTATAATAGATTCCGTCACTGGCCGGAACAGAGAAAAACTCCACACAGGAATCAGTCCATACAGATCCATTGTCTTCTCCATACTTGGCACGTACACTTTCTTCTCTGACTTTGAAGTGCAACAGAATAGAATCTTTGGTATGCGCAATCCGGAAACTTACTTTTGGCTTGTAAGGATATTCAGCCCAGTTGACACACTGAACCGGCTGGAAATCTATCTTTTCCTCATCAAATAATTTAGGAAGCGAACAAGCCTCTACATTAGCAGAACTAATTTTCTTTACTTTCATATATCTTTCGTTTGGAGGATACAAATATAGTTACTTTCTCCTAATAAGGTTCCCGAAAATCAAATAAAAACAATATATTTGCCATTAGTAATACCCTAAACAACCGAATTAGTGAGAAAAACAATCCTTTTATTTCTGCTATTTTTAAGCGTAACTGCTGTCCGTACGTTAGGACAAAATATTACTTTCAGCCATTTGACCACAGATGACGGACTTTCCCAGTTTTCCGTCAACAGCCTGTACATTGACGAACGGGGCATTATATGGATAGGTACGCGCGAAGGGCTGAACCGTTATAACGGTAACGATATCAAAAGTTTCAAGCTCAAGAAGAATGATCCGAACAGTCTGTTCAGCAATACCGTACTCCGTATCACAGGCAATAAGAACGGGAAGGTTTACCTGCTTTGCACTGACGGTGTAGCCGAATTTGACATGACCACTCAACGATTCAAAACCTTACTGCAAGGCAATGTGGACGCTATCTACTACAACGAAAAACTATATATCGGAAAAAGAGAGGAAGTATTCGTATTCAACGAAAACACGAATAACTTCGACCTTTACTACCACCTTGCCGGGAAAGACATTAACCTATCCTGCCTCCATCTGGACGAGAAGAAAAACCTGTGGATGGGAACCACCAGCAATGGTGTTTACTGCCTGTCGGACGACAAGCAACTCTCTCAGCCCATCACGAAAGGAAACATAGCCAGCATCTACGAAGACTCATCCAAAGAACTGTGGATTGGCAGCTGGGAAGAAGGACTCTACCGTATCCGCACAAACGGCACTATCGACAACTTCCGCCACGACTCGAAGAATCCGAACAGTATATGTTCCGATTTTGTCAGAAGCTGCTGCGAAGATAATCTGGGAAATCTATGGATCGGAACTTTCCACGGCTTGAATCGTTACGATAAGACCACGGGACAGTTCCAACTTTATACCGCCAATGACAACAAACCCGACGGACTCACCCACTCTTCCATCTGGTGTATCGTGAAAGACGAACAGGGAACCCTATGGCTGGGAACTTACTTTGGTGGCGTCAACTACTTCAATCCGGAATATGAAATCTATACCCGCTATAAAGTGGGAGACACGGAGAAAGAAGGATTAAGCAGTCCCATCGTCGGCAGAATGACGGAAGACAAAGACGGTAACTTATGGATCTGCACCGAAGGCGGCGGCGTAAACGTCTACAACCGGAAAAACAATACTTATCGCTGGTACCGCCATGAAGAAGGCAGGAACAGTATCTCGCACAACAACGTCAAGGCAATCTATTACGACCGGACAGAGGAAATTATGTGGATCGGCACACACTTGGGAGGCTTGAACAAACTCGACCTGCGCACCAACCGCTTTACCATTTACCGGATGAAAGCGGGCGACCCGACCACACTGCCCTCGGATATTGTACGCGACATCGTGCCCTACGGAGACAAACTGATCATCGCCACACAAAACGGAGTCTGCCTTTTCAACCCGGCAACGGGCACCTGCGAACATCTTTTCAAGGATACCAAAGAAGGCAGAAATATCGGTATGGTGGCCAGCCTCTACATCGACAAGGACGAAACGCTATGGGTTTCCGCTACCGGAGAGGGCGTATATTCTTACCGCTTCGACACCGGCAAGCTCACCCACTATGCACACAATCCCTCCATTCCGAACACTCTCAGCAACAACAATGTCAACAACATCATGCAGGACAGCAACGGCAACCTGTGGTTCTCCACTTCCGGAAGCGGGCTCGACCGTTACCGCAAGGAGAGCAACGACTTCGAAAACTTCGATATGCAGAAAGACGGCCTATCCAGCGACTGTATCTACGAAGTATTCGAGTCGTCCATACAAAAGGGAGACTTGCTGCTGATTACCAATCAGGGATTCTCCCAGTTTGACTATCCGCAAAAGAAGTTTTACAACTACGGTACAGAAAACGGATTCCCGCTGACTGCCGTCAACGAAAACGCATTGTTCGTAACGCATGACGGAGAAGTATTTCTGGGCGGCATCCAAGGCATGATTTCTTTCTGGGAAAAGAAACTGCACTTTACGCCCAAGTCCTACAGCATCATCCTTTCCCGCCTGCTGGTCAACGGTAAGGAGATCACTGCCGGAGACGACACCGGCATCTTGGAACAGTCCATCGCCTATACACCGGAAATCAGCCTGAAAGCCGACCAATCCATGTTCAGCATAGAATACGCCACTTCCAACTTCATCCCTGCCAACAGAAATGAAATCGTCTACCGCCTCGAAGGTTTCTCCGACGAATGGAATCACACCGACCGCAAACAGACGCTTATCACTTATACCAACCTGAATCCGGGCAAATATACGCTCGTCATCAAGTCGGACGGAGACGGTATCGAAGAAGCCCGACTACTGATCCGTGTATTACCGCCTTGGTATGAGACATGGTGGGCTTATCTGATTTACACCATTTGTACCGTCAGTCTGTTATGGTATCTCATTCAGAACTACAATTCCCGCATCAAACTGCGTGAGTCACTGAAATATGAAAAGAAGCACATCGAAGACCTCGAAGCATTAAACCAATCCAAGCTGCGCTTCTTTACCAACATCTCCCACGAATTCCGCACTCCGCTGACGTTGATCGTGGGACAGGTAGAAACGCTGTTGCAAGTACAGACATTCACACCTAATATTTATCACAAGATATTGGGAATTTACAAAAACAGCCTCCAACTGCGTGAACTAATTACGGAACTGCTCGACTTCCGCAAGCAGGAACAAGGGCACATGAAAATCAAAGTCAGCCGACATAATCTAGTGAACTTCCTGTACGAGAATTATCTGTTATTCCTTGAATACGCCAGCAGCAAGCAAATCAATTTCAAGTTCAACAAGCAGTCGGATGATATTGAAGTATGGTACGACCAGAAGCAGATGCAGAAGGTAGTGAACAATCTGCTGTCCAACGCATTGAAGCATACGAAAGCGGAAGATACCATCTCCATCAACGTATCGCAGGAGAATAAATACGTCATTATCGAGATCAAAGACACGGGAACAGGCATTGCCGCCGCCGAGATCGACAAGATATTCGACCGTTTCTACCAGACCGAACGCCTCGACTCGCTGAATACCGGAGCCGGCACAGGCATCGGACTGGCGTTGACAAAAGGTATCATCGAACTTCATCACGGAACCATCCGTGTAGAGAGCGAACCGGGCAAGGGAAGCCGTTTTATCATTACGTTGAAATCGGGCAACCAGCACTTTACTGAGGAACAAATCATACGGGACAACACCGACACCAACATTCAGCAACAACCGGAAACAATCGTTCCAACCGTAGAAATACTGCCCGATTCCGAATGGAAGGAGGAAGACAACAAACGCATCGAAGATGCGAAAATGCTGATAGTGGAAGACAACGAATCCATCAAGCAAATGCTGGCAGGTATCTTCGAAACGTTCTATCAGGTCACCACCGCTTCCGACGGTGTAGAGGCACTGGATATCATACAGAAAGATATGCCAAGCATCATACTGAGTGACGTTGTCATGCCACGTATGTCGGGTACGGAACTCTGTAAGCAAATCAAAACGGACTTCAACACCTGTCACATCCCGGTAGTACTACTGACGGCACGCACAGCCGTGGAACACAACATTGAAGGATTAAAGATCGGCGCGGACGATTATATCACCAAGCCGTTCAATACCAATCTCCTGATCTCCCGTTGCAACAATCTGGTGAACTCACGGCGGTTGCTACAGGAGAAATTCAGCAAACAGCCACAGGCTTTTGCCCAGATGCTTGCCACTAACCCGATGGATAAAGAAATGCTGGACCGTGCCATGGCCATCATCGAACGGCACTTGGATAATACGGACTTTAATGTCAACATCTTCGCCCGTGAAATGGGGATGGCACGTACCAATCTGTTCACGAAGTTGAAAGCCGTCACCGGTCAGACACCGAACGACTTTATATTAAGTATCCGTCTCAAGAAAGGAGCCGTCATGCTGCGGAACAATCCGGAGCTGAACATTACGGAGATTTCCGACCGCATCGGTTTCTCTTCTTCCCGCTATTTCAGTAAATGCTTTAAGGAGATTTATCACGTCAGTCCGCTTGCCTACCGCAAGGGTGAAGAAAAAGAGGAAGAAGGGAACGAAGAAACGGATCAATAACCCACAAACAGGTAAGCAAGTAGCATTTGTAACAGGAGAACCTATGCCAAAGTAGTTCCCTCCTGTTGGCACACTTGTGCCACGCTGCTGGCACGACCGTGCCATCGCGGTGGCACAGCTGTGCCAACAGCGTGGCACAAGATCCGGGCTACGATGTCAGGAAAAGGCATCCGTAGCCCCGAAACATTTAACCCTTTAGAATGGACTATTTTGTATCACACCTGTACATTCCTGCTCACTCATTTCCGCCAATCCTCTTATCTTTGTGTTCAGTAATCACTCCATAAAAGATCAACATTATGAAGAATGTCTCACGTTTACTACCGCTATTGCCCGGTATAGCCCTGCTGACCGGATGCAATCAGAAAGTACAAAAAGACAACGGACAAAACTCACAAAAGCCTAACATTATTTATATATTCGCGGACGACCTTGGCATAGGTGACCTTAGCTGCTATGGAGCAACGAAGGTCAGTACTCCCCATATCGACCGCCTTGCCGGACAGGGTGTACAGTTCACCAACGCCTATGCAACTTCCGCCACCAGTACCCCTTCCCGCTTCGGACTCCTGACAGGCATGTACCCGTGGCGACAGGAGAACACAGGCATCGCCCCCGGAAACTCGGAACTAATCATCGACACCGCCTGCGTCACCATGGCCGATATGCTGAAAGAAGCAGGTTACGCCACCGGAGTTGTCGGCAAATGGCATCTTGGACTCGGTCCGAAGGGAGGCACCGACTTCAACGGGCACATCACCCCCAACGCCCAAAGTATCGGCTTCGACTACGAGTTCGTGATTCCGGCAACCGTAGACCGTGTCCCCTGTGTATTCGTCGAGAACGGACACGTGGTAGGACTCGACCCGAACGACCCGATCACTGTGAACTACGAGCATAAAGTAGGCGACTGGCCTACAGGCGAAGAGAATCCGGAACTCGTAAAACTAAAACCCAGTCAGGGACATAACAATACGATAATCAACGGCATCCCCCGCATCGGTTGGATGACCGGAGGCAAGTCCGCTCTCTGGAAAGACGAAGACATCGCCGACATCATCACCGATAAAGCAAAGAACTTTATCGCCTCCCATAAGGAAGAACCTTTCTTCTTATATATGGGTACGCAGGACGTACACGTACCGCGCGTCCCACATCCCCGCTTTGCCGGGAAAAGCGGTCTGGGAACCCGCGGAGACGTAATTCTGCAACTCGACTGGACCATCGGAGAGATCATGAACACCCTCGACAGCCTCCAGCTGACGGACAACACCATCCTGATATTCACCAGCGACAATGGCCCCGTCATCGACGACGGCTACCAGGACCAAGCCTTCGAACGCCTCAACGGACATACCCCGATGGGTATTTACCGTGGTGGAAAGTACAGCGCTTACGAAGCCGGCACCCGCATTCCGTTTATCGTCCGCTGGCCTGCCAAAGTGAAGCCGAACAAGCAACAGGCTCTCTTCTCGCAAATCGATATCTTTGCCTCACTTGCCGCCTTGTTGAAACAACCGCTTCCGGAAGGCGCAGCTCCTGACAGTCAGGAACATCTGAACACGCTTCTGGGAAAAGACGACACCAGTCGTGAATACATCGTACAGCAAAATCTCAATAATACGCTCGCCATCGTGAAAGGACAATGGAAGTACATCGAACCGAGTGACGCCCCCGCCATCGAATACTGGACAAAAATGGAACTGGGCAATGACAGGCATCCCCAGCTGTACGATTTATCCGCCGATCCATCGGAGAAAAACAATGTAGCGAAACAGCATCCGGAAGTTGTCAGGGAGCTGTCCGAACTGCTTGAATCGGTAAAGACAAGATAACCAATGAGAATAGCAGATTTGTATTATTTTGTATCAATCTTGAATAATTCTATCCATATGAGAACAATCAATGCGTATATCTTTGCCATCGTAAATTCAACAAAATCACTTAATTTTTAATATATGAAAAAACATCTATCCAACCAGACAAGAAAAAGGATGCTCTCCATTTTGGGAATGCTCCTGCTTTCTGTTCCATTTGTGCTTGCACAAGTACTTGTCAAAGGTACTGTGAAGGATAATCTAGGAGAAGGTGTTCCCGGAGCCAGTGTTCAGGTAAAAGGCACTTCGCAGGGAACGATCACCGACCTTGACGGTAAATTCACTCTTAACATCCCCCAAAAGAACGCTACCTTGGTTATTTCCTTTATCGGCTACGTCACCGTAGAACAAAAGGCGGACTCGCAAAAACCAATGGTCATCACATTAAAAGAAGATACTAAAACGCTGGACGAAGTAGTGGTTGTCGGCTATCAGGAAGTACGCCGCCGCGACCTTACGGGTTCCGTGGCGAAAGCCAACATGGCAGATGTACTTACCGCCCCCGTCGCTTCATTCGATCAGGCACTCGGCGGACGTATCGCCGGAGTAAACGTAACTTCGGGCGAAGGTATGCCGGGCGGCAACATGAGTATCGTGATCCGTGGTAACAACTCACTGACACAAGAAAACTCGCCGCTGTTCGTTATCGACGGTTTCCCGATAGAAGATTCATCGGCAGCCAGCACGCTGAACCCTTCCGATATCGAGTCGCTCGACTTCCTCAAAGATGCGTCGGCTACGGCCATTTACGGTGCGCGCGGTGCCAACGGTGTTGTCATCATCACCACCAAGAAAGGTAAGGTAGGACGGGCACAGTTGTCCTATGACGGTAGTTTCGGTGTGCAGCACGTCACCCGCACTATTCCGATGATGGATGCTTATGAGTTTGTCAAGCTACAGAATGAAATGTATCCTACCGTCGTTGCCGGCTCATACCTAATGAACTACGAAGGCAAGCAATGGACACTGGACGATTATAAAAACATACCGCAATATAACTGGCAGGACGAGATATTCAAGACTGCCTGGCAGCAGAATCATACGGTCAGACTTGCCGGTGGTACGGAAGGTGTACGCTACAATGCTTCCTTATCTTACTTCGATCAGGACGGTACGCTGATAGAAACCGGTTACAAACGTATGCAAGGACGTATGAACACAGTAGTCCGTCGCGGCAAACTGAACATGAGCCTGACCACCAACTATTCACGCTCTATCCAGACAGGTAGTACTCCATCATCCACCTCTTACAGTGGTATGAACAACCTTTTCTATAGCGTATGGGGATACCGTCCGGTGACTTCCCCCGACACTCCGCTCAGCTTCCTGATGGACAGTTCAACGGACAATGCCGTAGATTCAAGCAACGACTACCGTTTCAACCCGATCAAATCACAGAAGAACGAATACCGGAAGAGCTACACCAACAATCTTCAAATGAACGGATTCGCAGAATACGAAGTACTGAAAGGACTGAAACTGAAAGTTTCCGCCGGATATACTTATGATTCACGCAAGCAGGATCAGTTCAACAACTCGAATACCCGCTACGGAGGTCCTACCTCTACAGATAAAGTGAATGCTCAGGTAACCCGCCAGGAACGCCTGACATGGCTGAACGAAAACACCCTGACTTATCAGACTAACATCAAAAAGAAACACTTCCTCAATGTATTGGGAGGTATCACGTTCCAGAACTCGGACTATGAGATTTATTCATTCCGCACAACGCACATCCCCAACGAATCACTCGGTATGGCAGGCATGAGCGAAGGACAGGCAGGTACTACCACTTCGGCAAAGTCTTCATGGGCGATGTTATCATACCTCGGACGTGTGACTTACAACTATATGTCTAAATATTACGCTACCGTTTCTTTCCGTGCCGACGGTTCTTCCAAGTTCAACAAGGACAACCGTTACGGATACTTCCCTTCCGGTTCTCTCGCATGGAGCTTCTCGGAAGAAGAATTCATACGAGATAACTTCGGTTGGGTATCCTTCGGAAAACTCCGGGCCAGCTGGGGGCGTTCGGGAATGCATTTCTCCCAGAACTACCTGGCCCTGGGGATCATGAATGTCGGGGGAACCTCCTATCTCGGAAACGGCTACATCGAGCCACAATGGGGCGATGGCCTTTACAACAATGAATTATCCTGGGAAGAAACAGACCAGTACGATTTCGGACTGGACCTCGACATGTTCGACCACCGCTTGAGCATCACGATAGATTATTACTACCGTTACACCGACAAACTACTGGATCGCGTACGTCTACCGAGTGCCGGGATAAACACGGGCTACAACATGCAATGGAGGAACACGGCCGCCGTGTCGAATGAAGGATTAGAACTAATGGTCAAATACGAGATATTCCGCAAACCCGATCTATACTGGAAAATATCCGTGAACGCCGCCCGCAACTGGAACCGTTTCGAGAAATCATACACGGGCAAGGACCTGGATGGCGTCAGGGTCATCGGGAAATCACTAAACGGGGTATACGCACTAAAGACAGACGGGTACGTGAATTACCAGGAGGAAGTCCCTGTCTATTACAACCAAATAGGAATAAAAGCACCCTTGGCCTCTGAAATGGGAAGTGCAACCTTCTACAAACCGGGAGACTACAAATTCGTGGACGTGGACGGCAACCGCAAAATAACAGCCTTTGACGACGAGGTATATTGTGGCAGCGCCCTCCCAAAAATCACGGGAGGAATCGTGAACGAGTTCCAGTGGAAAAACTTCGATATCAACCTATTATTAAGCTTTCAACTGGGACGCCACATGTTAAACATCACTCGCACAAGAACCTTATCCGGCTTCGGGGCCGCCGAATACCCGGCAATCGTGATGAACCTCGACAAGGTATCTTTCTGGGAAAAACCCGGCGACACCCCCGACTTTCCGAAATGGCAATACGACTGGGACACCTACCTGTGGGGCGGGCGATACGTTGACCGGAATGTTGAAAAAGTAAACTGGTTAAAGATTAAAACCCTCTCCATCGGCTACACCCTACCTAAGGTCTGGATGCAAAAATGCGGACTGGGAGAACTCCGCATCTTTGCCAGTGGAGAAAATCTATGCACGTTCACCAACTACTCCGGCATCGAGCCCGAAATCGTGGACATTCGCAACGGCGAGGACGTGGGAGCGTCTTATCCCCTAGCCCGCAAACTAACGTTAGGTCTAACATTAAAATTCTAAACGATGAAAATACGATACATCATTTTAACGTTCCTCGTGGCATTCATAACACTATCCTGCGAGGACTGGATTGAACTAAGACCGGAAAACTCCGTCACCTTCGAAAACGCCTTCGACACAGAGAAAGACATCGAAGCCGCCTTGTTCGGGACCGAACAAAGCCTGCGGATAAACATGACTGCCGCCTCCTGGCAACCGCAAACACGAGGGGAATACTCGGATTATCGTTCAGCCAATTCCGATGATTTACTGGTCGAACAAAATCCCCTGTATTACGAAGGCCAATGGTCGTGGAACTACAACGTCATAGCGTCCGCCAACGTCCCGTTACCCTATCTCGACAAAGTAGAAATGCCGCAAGAAAGACGGGACTTTTACAGGGGGGAAATCTCCTTCTTCAAAGCGTTCATCTACCTGGATTTAATCCGTCGCTGGGGTGACTGCGTGCTAATCCGGGATGAAGTCGAGCTGAAACCGATCGGCAAAACCTCCTGGCCCAAGGTAGCCGACCACGCCATCAGCCTAGCCAGAGAAGCGATACGCCTCCTGCCGGAATGGGACAAATTGAAAGAATGCAACGGTAACCCGGTAACTCACCGCGCCCGCCCGTGCAAAGGAGCCGCACAAGCGGTACTGGCCCATTTATGCGCGTGGAAAGCGGGATGCAAATACATGGCTCTGCCGGAAGACCGGGACTACGACGAACAACAACTCTGGCGGGCGGCCGATTCCGCCTGCACGGCAATCATAAACAGGCGCGACATCTACGATCTCGAAGTGACCCCCGACGAGGTATGCACCAAAACATTCGTGGACGGCGGCAAAGAATGTATCTTCGAAAGCGTCTTCCGGGGATACTGGAACGAGTTTGACGAAATGAACGAA
>ERZ838839.2967-NODE-2967-length-11646-cov-2.500906_pt1 | contig 11646 bp, 7 predicted proteins | sample MGYA00519909_ERZ838839 | MGnify/ENA primary metagenome ERZ838839 (study PRJEB31850, sample SAMEA3708843) | human gut metagenome | biome: human gut; feature: human-associated habitat; material: faeces | place: China | collected 2014 ... | reverse complement strand
TGCTGGATTTTATAGCAATCTGATTAATATTGTTTCCGACATGATTTACTTCATTAATAAGATTTGACAGCATAATTCTTATTTCTGGATAATCAGAAGGTTTATTATTTAGTAACAGACGTATGTATTCTGATTCTGTCATATTGAATTCTTTAGCAAGTTTTCTCAATTTTGCTGCTTCCGTTTCCGTAAATCTGAAATGTTTAACTACTCTATGTCTTCCATTTTCCATTTATACCACCCTCTCTTTATCGTAATCCATTATTTAAATATCACACTTTGTCATAAAGTCTAATTATGATTTTCCTTATCCGTATCCTTTAAGAATTTCCCAGTTATGGCTTATAAAACAACCTGTCGTTCGCAAGATACGCATTTTGTGATACAAATGCCATTTCTTGTTAGGGGAACATCCCCTAATACCCCTGTTTTTTACAAATGTTATATATTTACATAGAAATATATTGGAAATTAAAAATCCCCTCAACTTTTTTACCTGACTTCTCACATTTTTCTGTGAGTATTTACATTAATGTTTTTTCCCTTTTATTTATTCCATGATATTTTTTCCTGTACTTTTTATAATTTACTCAAAATTTCCCAATAACTACCTGTACTTTTCCATGGTAATTGTCTTTTTACTTCTTAAGCTCTTAATCCAATCATTATAATCTTTATATTCCTTTGGCGGTGGTAAATCTATAACCTTATATCCTCTGCTTTCATATTTATCCTTCAATACAGATGATGCCACTCTTCCCGGTCCATCATTATCAAGACATAATCTAATTATTCTTATATTTTGATTTTCTTTTAGAAAAGTTTCTAATGGTGCATCTGCAATCATTCCAAGTGCCAATTTATTAGTCTTATAATCATCATAAATATCGCAATAACTTAGCAAATCAATTGCTCCCTCAAACACTTCTAATTCATCGGATTTATCATTTACAAAATTAAAGCCATAGTTTTTATCGTTACCTTTTACATCACACTTGAAAACATAACCGTTCTTATCAAAAACTCCTCTCATACTAGCAAACCTTGTTATTCCATTTTCATCCTTTCCCTTAAAGACTATATTATGATACCCTTTAGATTCATAAATCAGATTTTTGTCCACAAAGAAATCTATACATTTTTTACTTATTTTTCTTTTGCTTTGCAAATATGAATATAAAAAATTATTGTTTTCTGACTGTTGTGGAAGTACAAATTTTATATTATTTTTTTCTGGAGCAATCTTTTTCACGCTATGTTTTAATGTTAAATCTGTACTATAACTTTCCGTTCTTTTGTATCCTGCAAAGTCAAGCAGCCAAAATACTGCTTCCTTAATATCCATTCCTGCAAATACTCTTAAAAAATCTATCTGTGAACCTCCATTACTTCCTTTTTCATTCTGCCTTGACCAACGATACCAATTAGTTTTGCCATATATTCGTATTGAATCCATCTCTTTTAAAGTATGATACTTTCCTATCTTTTTCACCGTATATCCGAGTGATGAAGCCACCTCACATAAATCAACAGATTTTGCAAGTTCTAATTCTTTTTTAGTAAAGCTATCTTCCATTTTATCTCCTAGTTCTCTCTTTTTCAGCAACTAAAGTGCTTTCATTTCCGTTAAATTTAAGATTATTATAATCCTGCTCATATCTTTCCCTTTTATGAAACATAAGCCCCTTTTCTCTCATACTGAAATATTCTATATTATTTCCTCCCACAATTATATGATCAAGTAGAGGGATTCCCATTAAATCCGTCAACTGAATAAGCCTGTCTGTTATTTCAATATCTTCTTTTGATGGATTTAACGAGCCCGAAGGATGATTGTGTATTAGTAACATATTTGCAGCATTTGAAAGAATACTTGTTTTAAATATTTCTCTTGGGCTCACAAGTGATTGATTAAGCGAACCTACACTTGCCATAGTGCAGTTGATTGGCGTATTATCACTTTTCAAATTGACTACACACAAAACCTCTCTATCCATTTCGCATAAATATTTCCCAATAAGCCATGTTGCAATCTCCGGAGTTGTGATCTTCACATCAGAAAAGATTGGAGCTTCTTTTACCAGCCTTACTGACACAACATCCAGTTTAAAGTCGTTATTCATCTCCATCTTTTTCATCCTTCCATTCCAATATAAAAATAAATTCTTCTTTTTCTGAATTTATAATTTTCACCATATCTTCCATTGTTTCAATTTCTACTTTTTTCTCCATTACAACACCTATAATGTTTTTTCTGATCTATCATAACTTAACGGCTCTGCTACTATATTGTCATCAAGGCTTTTGTTTGGTGCATCAGATGCTACGGTCAATTCCTTTTTGTTTTTGTCATAATGATACACTTCATTGGAAAGTCTGTCTTCTATTAATACCTCATTCATATTTACTTCATTTACCATCTCCTGAAGTTCATTTACATCCTTTCCTGTTGATGATATTGCAATTATTTCATGCGTTGATGAAGGAATAATATAAATGTCAGAGTCAAATTTTTTTGACAATTCATCAAGATTTTCAGGAAATAAAAGTTCCGATGCTCCATTAAATTTTTCAGAGTTTGTCATAACATACAAATCCATACCTTTTGAACTTACCTTTACTTCATCAATCACACTCATTGTTTCTTCCCTACTTACAATATCTTGAGCTTCTCCCATTTCTTTTAAGATTATTTCACAAATAATCTCATCCATTGGTCTAATACTTACCGGTAGTAATTTAGGTGTATTTGCCATTGCCTGTTCATAAAGCTGTGCTTCATTCATTCCCATTGTTTCTGCTAAATCATTGGTTACAACTATTGAACTTGTTCCATTTTTATCAGTATTTATTAAACATCTATATACTACTGAAAGATCTAAAAACTCTCTATGTGGAACACCTTTTAAATAATTTTCATTCTGAGCTGTGTTTACTAACGTTACAATTAGTCTCTCTTTTAACTTATCCATATCTAGCTTTTCGTCTTTCATTATTTCCGGCATTTTGTTATATCCTTCTGTTATCATATCTGCTGCATCTCTAATAATTTCTCCCATACTTTCTCCCTGCTTATACATTTCATAAAGACTATCTATGTATATAGTCGGTGAACCGCTTATGCCCTTATTCTTCTCAGCAGAAACAACATTAATTGCGTCCCTGTCACAATTTACCTTGTGAACTTTTCTTTCTACTACCTCGTAATTTTTAAATTCACTAGGCATATACTCTTTTATTTTTTTCTTTAATACTTCTTTAAATATTTCGTAATTCATCATTTTAAATTCCTCCTAAAATCAAAAAAGAAGATGTAGTCATAAGGCTAACATCTTCTTTTTCTACCCTGTTAATATCAATAATTAATTATATTGTATACTTGTCCTTCTATGCGTTATTTTTTTTTATGGTAATATTTCTCTGAATATGATTCTCTTATGTCAGACATATTCAAATAGTGTATATTTATTAAATTTTGAAGTTTCTCATCTGAAATATCACTTAAATCATATTCTTTTAATTCCTTAATGAATGCTTTTATTGAATCTTTAAAAGCTTTTAATTTACCTCTTCTAATAATTCTTACATCATGAGTAAAATCAGCACAATATGACAATTCTTTTGTTGGAATCAGTAAATATCTGTTTACTTTTACATTCTTTCCATATTCTTTTTCAAACCACGCACAATGATTATTCATCTGTCCCGCTTCATGTTTACTTATTTCCCCTCTTGTTTCTTCTACTTCACTTTTACATTCAAAAAATGTATATTCATTATCTGTTCCACACCACAAATTATCCGGTCCTTTTCTAATTTCTGTGTCTGGGCGTTGACTTACAAATCCAAGCAAATCTCCAACCTCCTTAAGTGCTCCTTCAAATTTGTTTGCCTCAATACCAAATGACAAATTATCCAAAGTTTCATTAATAGCTAGCAATAATTCATTATAATCATCATATTTATTCAAATAATCTTTAATCTTATTCATTCTATTCTGATGAATAAATGATACTTTTTTATATTCTATTCCTGTTTTTGGTTTCATTAATTGAGAATTACACTTAAAAGCAGCTTTTTGCAAATTGATAGATTTCTCTTTACTTATTGGATAATAATATCTTGCTAATTGTTGCAAATACCATCCTTTTTCACATAAATCACTCAATGTCTTTGTATTATCATCTATAAATCTTTGCATTTTGTCAGTAGCTTTTTCATATTCTTCCATGCTATAGAACTTTTCAATCTCAGCCTCCTCTAATAACTGATCATATATTCTTGATTCACTTTCTATTTCTTGAATAGAATTCATTTCATCTATATAATATTCCTTCCATCCTTCATCTCTAGACAGCATCTGTTTTATCAAAGAAATAACTTGAACCATTGCGGATTCATCAGAAGTCTGCTCCTCACTAGCCATTTTTGCAATCTCAAAACCAATCTCAATTTGTTTTTGTGTCTGTATTGTGAAATATTTTTTTGTTGTAGTACTTCTCATAAATTTTACGATATCTGAACCAATTATTAATATTGCGCAATAATCTTTTTCTCCTCTAACTCCTCTTCCCATACCCTGCTCAATTTTTTGAGCAATTTTTTTATTAATTATCTCACTATTTGGACGACATTTTTTTTCATATCTATCAGATAAATTATTAAAAAAAGGAATAGAGTCCATTATTAGTATTCTACAGCTTTCATCTGGTAAATCTATACCATCATATCTGTTATTAATGACAACAATCTTGTCAAATTCCTTCTTTTTAAGCTGATCTATTACACTAAATATATTACTCCTATCAGCACAAATTGCCCCTATTTTACCATATTGATTTGCTTTTCTGGTATTTGGAACCAAGGATACCATTCCAAACTTTTTATTTACCATTTTTGAAAATTGGGTCACTACTAAATCTCTATCACAAGATTCATTTATTAGTGATGGGATTATAACCATTTTTTCGCCTGACCACTTTTGTTTTTTGAACATTAATGGATTTTTTACAGCATTTGTACTAAATGATAATCCTTTTACAAAAAAGGCATCGTCTTGTGTTGTAGCTGACATCAATATCCTATTATTTGCCTTAGAAAAAGAGCCAAAGATATCTACACTAGAATTATACGGAACTATTTCTATTTCACTTCCAGATATATAACAACTATAATCTTTAATCCTGTCTCTCATTATGGGCCATACAAACTGAACGGATGTAACATTGCTTGCCTCAGACAATATCTTTAACATCTCCGATTTTTTGTCATACCAACTCCAATATGGTACAGGCATAAATGTATCAAAATCACCATTCTTTACATCTAAAAAGCTTCCCTCTCCTTGTTCTGTTAATTCATCTGAAAACAATGAAAGTATTTTCAAATATATGTCTTCATTATCACTTTTTCTTATATTAATTGTTTGAGACTCTTTTATTACGTCTATACAAGCATGTGAATCATCTAATATAACTGCACCAACTTTAATATAATTATTATCAATTCCAAATATAGACTTTCCATTGAAAACTTTATGAGCATGCGTTATGAGTATTTTTTCACCACATACAAATTCATCAGGTATCTGATTGCTATCATCTATTTTACAATAAGAAATTCCAAATTTTTCTGCTTCTGCACATACCTGCTCAACTAAATATACATTTGGACAAACATATAAACATGGTCCTTTCTTAGAATTAATCACAGACTGTAATATTAACAAGCCAATTAATGTTTTTCCTTCTCCTGTATGTAGTTTTATAACCAAATCCTTAGCTTTATTATGATTTTTATACCACTCATCAAGTATATACTCCTGTGCAGGGCGCAATGGACCTGCTATACTTTTTCTATCTAATGTATAATATAATTCACATGGATTTGTTTTTCTTTCGATTTTAGCAGAACTTAGCTTTTTTCTAAAATCAACCATATTTTCACCTTATCCTTTCATAATGTAGTTTTCTAATTGCTTCCATCCATTAAACTAAAAAAATAATTAGTATAATCTTTAAAACGGTATTATTCTTATGCAATTTTACTATTTATTAAAATAATTATATCAAATCACTTATTCTAATTCTATACATTAAATGCAAATATAACAAATCTATAATCATTTCCCCTGGCATTATCACATGTAGAAAGTGTTATAATTTTATCTCCATATTGGGGCGTAATTCCAACATCATAGAAACTATATTTTTTTACTTTATTTATAAACTCATCATAATCAAGTTTATCCTGTGCCATAACAAATTTCCAATATGGAAATGCTTTCTTATTCACACTAATAACAGAAAATATTTTATATTTCTGTTTTCTATCTGTTGTAAAACAAACATTTCTATGTTTATTGAAAAAATTTTCATCTCGATATTTTGTTAATTCTCCAAACATTTTTGTTCCATTTATGTTATGACCATATATAATTAAATTATCTGACTTTTCTAAATTACAATAAGCTGACAGATATGGTGTCCCATAAAAACTATAATTCCTATTAATATCATGATTAAGATAGAAATCCGGCTCATCTGTTGTTTGTAATACAGGATAACTTATTGTTGTATTAGGTATTTCAATATACCCTACAATGTCTTTGTTTTTCTTCTTCAAGTTATAGAGTATTTTTTCTTCTGAGCTTTTTTCAACATTTTCCCTTATATCATTAAATCTCTTCTCTTCATCATAATCCTCTTTATATTTAATTGTAGCCACTACAGCTATTAAAACTGTAGCTACTACAACTAATGTAGAAATACTTGTCCTAAGAAATTTCTTTTTATTCTTCATCTTGTTTCTTTCTATATCTATTTTTTACATTTAGATATTTTGCCAACACACCTGTTCCAAATAATAATGCCAGCACATATAAATATATACTTTTATTATGACCTGTCTGTGGTGTATCCGGCACTTCTGGAATACGTTCATCCACAACCTTAATTTTCTGTATTTTACCTGTATCCTTAACTGTAATCTTTACATTCTTTGCTTTTTTATAATGTTCAGGTGCCTGTTGTTCAACAAACGTATACGTTTCCCCTGCACATAAAATGCCATTAAGTGCAGTTTCCTTTTTCTTTGTTGTGAATTCACATACCTTCTTTCCCTTACTGTCTAATACCTTATACTTTGCTCCCGGTAATAACTTTTTAGTATCAGATGCTATCTTTGAAAACTGAATTTTTATGGTATCATCTTTCATAGATACTTGCTGAATATTTCCCGTGTCAGAAATTTTAAATTCGACACTTTCAGCAGTTGCGAAGCCACTTGCCGGTCTTTTTTCTGTAAACATATATGTCTTTCCTACTACATATTTCCCTTCAACTATATGCTTATCTTTACTTGAAGTCCATTTATCCATTATCCGTCCTGTCTCTTTATCTGTTACTTCAAGTTCACATCCCGGAATTTCCTTTTCTCCTGTGATTTCTGTCTTTGAAAATTCAATTTTTGTTGTATCATCATACATTACCAGTTTATTTGAAATTGCAGGAACAAATTTTTCATTTTCTTTAATAAAAATCTGTGTTAAATAATCTGCTTTTTCAATCTTCAGTTTTAACATAAATGAAATATCTGTCGCTGAGACAAATCCATCTGCTGGCTTTGTCTCTGTCAAGACGTATTCCTTATCATGCAACAATCCATTTATTTTTATATTTCCATTTTCATTCATCTTAGCTTCAAAGTTCAAATATCCCATTTCTTCTAACTTTTCATTTACAATAATTGAATCTTTATCTCCTGTTATCCAACTTACAATTTCATTTCCTTTTTCATCTGAAATCTTAAGATGACAATTTGGAATTTCTACACTACTTGCAATCATCAGTTTATCAACTTCAACCTCTGTCTGTTGATTAACAACTTTTGCTTCTGCTGTTACTATTTGTGTTTCCTGATTTTTATATTCAAGATGAACAAATATAGGTTCTTCTGAAATATAGTAACTGTCCGAAATATTTTCTTCTAAGAAATAGTAATCTCCTGAATTAATAGGTAAGTCTTTTTCTCCATATCCTTCTCCCATTACCGGAACAGAAAATGGTATTATTGCTTTTCCGTCTTTATCTGTCTTTACTTCTGTAATCTTAGAGCCCGCCTTAAGAATCACATTACCATCTTTATCATAAATATTGTCTTTTGTATAAAATCCAAAAGTTGTATCTGGAACAGGTTTAGATGTCCTTGCATCTTTTTTTGTAACTCTGACTTCTGTTGATACCAACTCATTCCTAATATCTAAAACACCATCTTGTGTGTTATCTGAAATATCAGAAACATATTCCTCATCCTGACTGTTCCACACAAATTTTAAATTCCATGAATTAGTACTTTGTAATACGTGGCCGTATGTTGTCTTTACTTCCTTTATTTCATATTCCCCAAGAGGGACATCCAACGTTACCGCTCCGTTTTCTTCTAATTTTGCTTTGCATATTCCATTACAATCTGACATAAACTCTGCACCTGAACCAGTTGTAATGGTCGCCACTAACTCACCTGCTTTAAACCATGTTGTATTCTGACCATCCTGTGTTACAATATCCTCTTTCGCATAAAGTTCGAATACCACATCATTAAGCATTACATCTTCATATTTAAATGGATTTTGCTGTAAAGAAACATTCATTGCATTTGTATAAATAAAACTGTCAATATTTAATGTTTTCATAATTGTTTCATATTCAAATCCTGTTAAACCTGGTCCCGTCTTTTTAATTGTAAACTTTCCATATGTTTCATCATTGTAGTATTCATACTCTGCATATAGATACTCATTTCCATCCTTATCTGTCATTGTTTTATAAGATTTATTTGTAATTTCAATGTTAATAAATGACTTGTTGTTCTTAAATCCTTCCGGTCCCTGTACCTCGTAAACTCGATATTTACCAGCCTTTAATTTTTCATAGGTAATTATTTCTCCTGTATCATCTGAAACAAATCTGTCCACTGTAATAATTTTGTTTCCATTATTATATGACTGTTTTACAATCATTTCTGTTCCATCATCATTCACTTTATAAATCTGATATGTTGTGTTTGGTTTTAATACTGTCTTTTTAGTCTGGGCATCCTTTTTAACAATTTTTAAATATGCTGTAAATTCAGGATTATTTAAAAGATACTTATATGTCTTTCCCTGCTCTTTTATATCAACATAAAAATCAGGACAATACTCTGTCTCGTCATCACCACTAATCTGATGAACAATATATGTACCATATGGTAATTCTTTTGTTATTGCATATCCTTCACTATTGGTTTTAAGTAAATCTTTTTCTGTATCCTTTGCCTTATCGTATGATCCACTTGATGCAATATAAACCTGAAACTGTGCATTTACCTCTGGTGAAACAATACCTGCATTTCCATTTCCTTTTCCCTTAATTATAGAAACCTTTCCTTTAACAACATCTTCTCCCAATTCTAATTTTGATTTTGCACTATTATATTCAGCCGTATATTCCTGACCATCTTCATGTATTTTATATACTTTATCATTTTTCAAATATCCTACAGGCGGAACAATCTCCTTTAGGTAATAATCACTTCCACATCTTACATAATCTGTTTCGAACTGATTTCTGCTGTCTGTAGTATACTTTTTCAATAATTTTGTACATCCATAATCCTCATACATACCATATACTGCTCCTGCTAGCGTTGCATCTCCCTGAGCCACTTCACCCGTTTCATTGTCCTTTTTGATTGCAGTAAGCTTTACCTTTTTATAATTATTTACTACATTAAATTGATATGCCTTCTCGTAAGAACCATATTTTCCAGATGAAGTATCCGGCCATACGCCATTTTCCTTAACCCAGCTCTTATCCGACTGAATTGTAATTGTAACTCCTTTCGCAATACTTCCCTGTGCAATAATGTTTGCATTTCCTGTGTCTAATTCCTTTACAACATATTTATTATTTATTGCTTTCATCTGCTTATCAAAATCTGACTGAATTAATTTTTCTGCACCACTTTTTGATAAATCACTTGCATACTTATATCCCTCATCATCCAATTTATTTTTAATTTCCTTTTTTGCTGAATCCGTCATTTCTTTTAAATCATCAGCTTTACAATAGTAATAATCTTCTGATTGAATTTGATAATCAAATTTATATGTTATTTTCCCATTTGTATCTGTCAAAGCTTCAATTTCAAATCTGCTTTGATCTTCGTCAACATCACCACTTTCTGCATCACCCCAACCATTAAATTTAAAGGAATATAATTCTTTAACATTTTTTGCTGTTAATAAGAATTTTACTTTTGGTAATGCTTTATTATCTTCATCTTTCTTTGTTAATGTTATACGTTGTCTGTATCTTAACGTATCATTTAATGGGTAGTATTTATAGTCTTCTTCCTCGTCAGTTGAATTTATTTCCATAAGCACCTGTCTTGAATAAGCAGATGATGTCCACTTTGAAATAGAACATATAACAGTATGATCTATATTAAAAATCTGATTGTATATTTCATTTACTGTTTTATCATTATAATATCCGGTATTATTTCTTACCTGTTTAATCACATCTTTAAGCTGACTTTCACTTGTTCTTCCTTCTTCTGCACTCCATATGAGACATTGAGCATACACCCATGCTTTATTTGCCTTCTTTTTTACATATGCATACCAATATCCTGTTTTTGCCTCAACTGATATTTTTTTGTTTGAATTATCGCTTGAGATTTCGTCATTTGATGATACATATACATCTCCTGTATGACAAGCTTTTCCTAAATCCTGGCAAAAAACTGGTTTACCGTTTACCATTGTTTTAAGCCATGTGCCACTTTCACTTTTTTCACCAATATTAACTGTTCCAAGCCGACCTATATTTACTAAAGATGCCTTACCTGTTGCAGCCTGTACCTTTTTTGTCGATTGTGGCAACACAGTTATCGACATAACTATTGCCAGCATCATTGCCACAATTCTCTTTATTTTATTCATTAACTGAAACTCTCCTTTCAAAAAGAAAAAGACCGCCAAAACTGACGATCTTTTACCATTCATATATTTTACTATCTATCTAAAATTTGCAATGCAGACTCCAGACTTTCCATGTTATTATTCAAAACAATTTCATCTACATCTACCATACTAAAAATTGCAACCCATCTTCCCTCATAAGAAGCCATTGCTCCGTAACGATAGTCTGAATGTATCATATTATGATAATGTCCCGGACTGTTCTTCCATGAAGTCATCGCCTGTTTAGGTGAAGTACTTCCTCCAAAAATATTTTCACCACTAACAATTGTCAGTCCATATTCCTTTGTACCAACCTTACCTCGTAACATCCATTTGTCATAATTATACTTGTCTTTTAATACTTTTTGAGCAGTTGAATCCAATTTATTGTGTGAGAAATCATTCACTATTTCCTTTGCTCTTGACTTACATATTTCATACAACACTTCAGACCATTCTAATTGTTTAACACCCACTTTTTTTCTATATTCATTTTGAAGTGTAAATGCTTGTTGCTCACAATTTTTGTGGTATCCGTTCAAACCTGAAACATAACATCCCTTTTTTACTAACTTGTCATTCTTAGTGTAATATAAAAGAGTGTTTTCAGTATATATTAAAGCCTTTGAAAAACGTCC
>ERZ838839.2966-NODE-2966-length-11647-cov-24.209110_pt1 | contig 11647 bp, 7 predicted proteins | sample MGYA00519909_ERZ838839 | MGnify/ENA primary metagenome ERZ838839 (study PRJEB31850, sample SAMEA3708843) | human gut metagenome | biome: human gut; feature: human-associated habitat; material: faeces | place: China | collected 2014 ... | reverse complement strand
TTCATGTTGGGGTGGCCCTGCAGGTAGCTGCCGATCTTGCGCAGGGTCTTGAGGTCTTCCACCGGGAAGAACCCGCGCTCGGCCAGCGTGGCGTAAAGTGCCGGAGCCGCATGGCCCTTGGACAGCACGAAGCGGTCGCGGTCCGGTTTTTTCGGCTCCTTGGGGTCGATGTTCATATCCACGAAGTAGAGATAAGACAGCACCTCGGCGATGTCCAGACTGCCGCCCGGATGGCCGCACTTGGCGCTGTGAGTTCCCTCGATCACGCCCATGCGGATGTGACAGGCGTGCTTGGCAAGGGTAAGCTTTTCTGCATTTGTCATGATGGTCCTCCCGTATGAACCTCAGAAGTTGCAAGTATACAGCCGCGCAAGGCACAGCTCCCGCCGCCCCATTGCGCTATAATTCAAGTTTATATTATCTATTCTGTGCAAAAAGGTCAAGCTTCTTTCAGCAAAATGTACACAGGCGGTCAAAAACTGCTCCAAACGCTTTCTTTTTTGGTCAATTTGCAGCCTGTCCGGGAGCGGTCTTGACAAATCCTGCGGCACTCTGCTATAATTTTCACGATTTCCGGCAGGAAGCCGGGCCTGCGGGCCGAAGCCCGCCTTACACTATTTTCAGCCGCCGCATTTTTGAAACAGACGCCATGAAGGGGTCTGCCGTTGGCTTGCAAGCCGACTGGCAGGCCCCTTTTTTGTTTTTCTGCGGCGCAGTCACAGGAGGAAACAGATGAAAACCAAAAACTCTTCTCCGTCCCGCAATGTCGTGCTGGCCGCACTCTTTCTGGCGCTGGCCTTCGTGCTGCCCATGGTGACGGGCCATCTGCCGCAGGTAGGCAATATGCTCTGCCCGATGCATTTCCCCATCCTGCTCTGCGGCTTCGTGCTGGGCGGACCCTGGGGTCTGGCTGTGGGCTTCGCGGCCCCGCTGCTCCGCTCGGTGCTCTTCGGGATGCCCCCGATGTTCCCCATCGCCATTTCGATGGCTTTTGAGCTGGCAGCTTACGGCGCCGTGTCCGGCTGGCTCTACCGCCGGGTGAAGCACACCCTGCCCATGACCTACGCCACCCTCGCGGCAGCCATGGTGGCTGGCCGCCTCGTCTGGGGCGCGGTCCGCTTCGTGCTGGCGGGTCTGTCCGGCTCGAGCTTCCCGTTCTCGGCCTTCTTGTCCGGTGCGCTCTTCACCGCTGTGCCGGGCATCATCGCACAGCTGGTGCTCATCCCCCTCATCATCACCGCTCTGCAGAAAGCCAAGGTGCTGGAGTAACAGGTTCTCGCTGCCTTTATCGCAAGTCAAGAAATTGGTGCAGCATCCAAACAACATCTTTTCGATATGCAATTCAACGCTGTTGCTGTTGCATTAAAAAGTTGAATTGCTGTCATCAAGCCTCTCAGTCGAGCTTACGCTCGCCAGTTCCCCTGATAGGGGGAGCCTCTGGCAAAAAGAGAAAGTTTTTCTCTCTGTCAAAGCCTCTCCTCCGTAGGAGAGGTGGCATTGCGAAGCCATGACGGAGAGGTTTTTCGTTTGCTTTCTCCCTGACGTATTTCAGCGTTTCTTCCAAAAAAATCCTAAAAAGTTTATTTCAAACGCCGAAATTGCCCGCGATCTTCAATTAAATCTTGTAAAGTTGCAGGAATCATGTAAACTAGAATACAACATTGTGTCGCAACCGCAACGGGGAGATTGCGCTTTCCGGCAGGGCGGCAGGAAAAGGAGAGTTTCTATGAGAAACGCAAAGCAAAGCATCCGGCGCACCGTAGCCGGACTGCTGGCAGGCGCGATGCTTCTGGGCATGACACCGCTGGCCGCGTTTGCGGAGGGGTCTTCCTCCGCATCGGGCGACTGGCAGTTCAAAGCCTTCGGCACCTCCACTGCAGCAGGAGTCAACACCATCGCAGATGGCGCGGACATCAACGGCAAGGTCACCCTCAACTCCTGCACCATCAAAGATGATGGCACCATCGACAAGAAGGGCGGCAAGTTCGTCGCGGACTCCCCGGCAGACGGCCTGTCCTTCTACTACACCACCATCGACCCGACCACCCAGAACTTCTATCTGCAGGCCGATGTCACCATCGATTATGTGAACCCGGCTCCGGACGGTCAGGAGGGATTTGCCCTCATGGTGCGCGACAGCATCAGCGGCTCCGGCAGCTATTTCTCGAATCAAATTTCTGTCGTCGGCACCAAGCTCCCTCTGGACGGTGTTGAGATCAAAGACGCTGTGGGCGTCCGCAGCTACACCGGCATCATCTCCAACGAGACGGCTGCTTCCAACGACGTCAAGTCGAATCGTGCGGCGTTCAGCTCGCAGGCCATCAAGCAGGGCGACACCTACCGTGTGAGCCTTGCCAAGACCAGCAACAGCTACGTCGCCACCCAGTACGCCATCAACGCCGACGGCTCGACCGGCGACGTCGTCGGCTCTTCGACCTTGTACATCTCGGCGAAGGACAGCACCGCTTCCAGCGTCTCCAAGTACGCAGAGCTGGACGACCCCATGACCGTGCAGGAAGCCAACAAAGCTTATCTGGGCTTTGCGGCGGCGCGCGGCATGAACGTGACCTTCTCCAACATCACCTACACCACGAGCACGTGGAACGCTTCCGAGTGGACGCTCCAGCCTACCAGCTATGTTGCCCCCGTTTACCAGATCACCAGCCCTGCCACCTGCACCGGTGACAGCTATGAACTGGTGTTCAAGGCCAACGCCGACGGCAAAGCGACCGTCTCCGCAAACGGTGTGGTCGTGGACAAAAATGTGGACATCAAGGCAGGTGAGCCCTTCTCCAAGAGCTACGCCGTGACCGGCGATACCACCTTTAAGGTCAAGTTCACCCCGGACAAAAACTACGCTATCAGCGCGTACGAAAAGCTGAGCAGCTACGATTCCGCTGCTATCGAGAAGAAGGTTTCGCTCCGTACTCTGGGCGCGAACGGCATCATCGTCGTCACCCCGGACGGCAGCGCAGCTAACAATGGCACCCGTGCGGAAGACGCAGTTGACATTCAGACCGCGCTGAACTACGCCGCAGCAGGCCAGACCATCCAGCTGGAAAGCGGCACCTACCATCTGACCGGTGAGCTGAAAGTCGAGCGCGGCCGCGACGGCACCGCAGAAGCTCCCATCACCATGACGACTGCTGACGGCAAGTACGCAACGCTGGACTTCGGCGGCGTCGGCACTGGTTTCAGTGTCTGGGGCAATTACTGGAACATCAGCAAGATCAACATCACCAACACCGCAGACGGCGCGAAGGGTATGCAGCTGGCCGGCAGCTACTGCGTCCTCGAGCAGATGAATTTCTACAACAACGGCAACACCGGCCTGCAGGTCTCCGGCCTGTCCACTGATAACAAGGCTCTGTGGCCCAGCCACAACACCATCAAGAACTGCACCTCCATGAACAACGCAGACCGCGCGATGGAAGACGCCGACGGCTTTGCCGCCAAACTGACCACCGGCGAGGGCAACGTCTTCGACGGCTGCATCGCTGCTTACAACGCCGATGACGGCTGGGATCTCTTCGCAAAGGCTGCAACCGGTTCCATCGGCGCGGTCACCATCCAGAACTGCGTCGCCTACAAGAACGGTTATCTGATGCTGGCTGCAGAGCCGGTCAAGAAGCAGTCGCTCCAGTTCCCGACCGTCACCTGTGACGACGACGGCAACCTGAGCTTCAGCAATGTTGCTGTCACCATCGCGGCAGGCAACGGCAACGGCTTCAAGATGGGCGGCACCAATCTGCCCGGCAACCACAAGCTCCTCAACTCCATCTCCTACGACAACGCCGCCAAGGGCATCGACTCCAACTCCTGCCCGGACGTCAAGGTCTACAGCTCCACTTCCTACAACAACGAGGGCTATAACGTCGCGCTCTACACCGGCAACAAGTCCGCTGTGACCGACTATGCCGCCGACGGTGTCATCTCCTTCCGCAAGGGTACCGACGGCAAGGAGCAGCTGGCCCTCCAGAGCCAGAGCAGCACCGCTGTCTACGGCCCGAACAACTTCTACTGGGATTCCGAAACCCAGACCAGCCACAACAAATCCACCAACACCGTCACGGTGAAGGAGAGCTGGTTTGAGAGCCTCGACACCTCCGTTGCTCCGACCCGGAACGCAGACGGCAGCATCAATATGCACGGTCTGCTCCTGCTGACCGCTGAGGGTCTGGCCGCCACCGATGCAGGCGCACGCGGTTCCGCATGGGGTCAGCCCGAGGCGGCCAAGGCGACCATCTGGGTCGTCGGCGACTCCACCGTTTCCGCTTTCGACGACAGCTATTATCTGCCGCGTGAAGGCTACGGTGAGGAGATTGCGAACTACTTCAACGCAGATGTCTACAATCTGGCTGTCTCCGGTGCGTCCAGCAAGGACTTTACCGGCATGAGCAGCTACAATACCCTGATGAACGGTTCCGATACCGTTCCGGCTCTGGGCGACGCTTCCGGCGACAAGTTCCTCATCATCGGCTTCGGCCACAATGACGAGAAGACCGAGCCTGCCCGTTACACCAACCCCAACGGCGACTACAAAACCGAAGGCTCCTTTGCCAACAGCCTCTATGTCAACTACATCCAGCCTGCTCTGGAGCGCGGTGTCATCCCGGTCGTCTGCACGCCTATTGCGCGCCTGACGAACGAGAACACCAAGGCCAGCTACGACAGTGCTTCCGGCCACAAGACCCAGACCGTCACCATTGGCGACACCGTCTATGAGGGCGGCTATTACGCACAGGCCATCCGTGATATGTGCAGCGAGCTGCACCTCATCTGCGTGGATCTGACCGATGCCACCATCAACGAGAACATCACGATGGGCAAAAAGGCTCAGTACACCCACAGCTTTACCGGCGCAAAAGAAGGCAAAAAGGGCAATCTGGTTCCCACCGGTCTTGACTTGACCCACACCAACAGCTATGGTGCAAAGCTGAACGCATGGCTCATCGACCAGCTCACCATCGACACGCCGCTGGGCGCGTACAGCAAACACAAGGAAAAGCCCACCTACAAGCAGTTCTACGGCGATGCCGCAAACCCGGATTACGTTCCTTCCAGCTATGTCTCTCCCACCGAGAACAGCACGCTCTGGCCGGCCTTTACCGACGCCAACGGCACCGTCTGGAATGGTTCCGTCTTCGGCAATGTCGGCGGCAATGATAAAATCTCCGGCGGCGATTTCACCGCAACAGTTGACGGCCAAAACATCACCCTCGGCGTCACCAACAACCGCGGTAAGATCGCGTCCACGGTGGACGGCCTGATGATGTACTACGTCAAGCTGCCTGCAGGCACCAACTTCACTCTGACCGCAAAGGCCACCGTCAACTCACTGGCAAAAAACAATCAGGTCTCCTTCGGCCTGATGGCCCGTGATGAGATGTATGTTGATACCAGCATCTCCGACCCCATCGGCGATTATGTCGCCGTCGGCACCCGGAATCAGGGTGCGATCAACTGCTTCGGCCGCAAGAGCGGTGAGTTGTACGACGGCCCGGCTGCGACTGTCAAGTACGGTGCAGGCGACACCGTTGACCTGAAGCTCATCGGCACGGCAGACGGTTTCACTCTGATCTACGGCGACAACGAGACGGCTTCCACAGGCTTCGACTACGCACTGACCGCCATTGATTCCGATTACATCTATGTCGGCTTCTATGTGGCACGCAATGCAAATGTCACCTTCAGCGATATCCAGCTGACGACCAACGGCGTTTTCTCCGCTTCCGGCTCCGGCCTGAAAGCGGTATGGAACAAGGTCAAGGACCTTTTCCCGTTCTAAGCTTCGCCTGATTTTCGGGTTCTTCTTCTGATCCCTTACACATGCAAAAAAGACCAGCGTTGCGGATGCAATGCTGGTCTTTTTTTAGGGCTTTCGCTCTGCGTTATGAATATACACGAAGAAAGAAGGAAGGCAATTACTTCAGGAACTCCGGCAGGGGCTTGCCCTGCTTGAGCCACTGATGATACTCGGCGGTCGCGGCGAACTCCACGTCGCCGGCGGAGTTCAGCGCAGTCTCCACAGAATCCTGGATCACGCCGATGATGAAGCCGACACCGACCATCTGCATGGCCACATCGTTGGAGATGCCAAACAGGGAGCAGGCCATGGGGATGAGCAGCAGAGAGCCGCCGGCCACGCCGGAAGCGCCGCAGGCACCCAGAGCGGACATGGCGCTCAGGACGATGGCGGCAGGCAGGGTCACGGGGATGCCCAGCGTGTTGGCCGCAGCCAGCGTCATGATGGTGATGGTGATAGCCGCGCCATCCATATTGATGGTAGCGCCCAGAGGGATGGAGACGGAATACATATCCTTATCGAGGCCCAGCTTCTCGCACAGGGCCATGTTGACGGGGATGTTGGCCGCAGAGCTGCGGGTGAAGAAAGCGGTCAGGCCGGACTCCTTCAGGCAGCGGAACACCAGCGGATACGGGTTGCAGCGCAGATAGAGGAAGATGATAAAGGGCGAAACGATGAACGCCATGAAGAGCATGGTACCCACCAGCAGGGCCAGCAGCTTGCCGTACTGGGTAAAGATGGCCAGACCGTTGCCGGCCACGTTGGTGTACACCAGACCCATGATGCCGAAGGGAGCCAGATTGATGATCCAGCGCACCACCTGCGACACAGCGTCGGCAGTGTCGGCAAGGAACTTCTTGGTGGTGTCAGAGCCGATGTTCTTCATGGCAAGGCCGAACATGCAGGCCCAGAACAGGATGCCGATGTAGTTGCCGCTCATCAGAGAGCTGACGGGGTTGGCGACGAAGTTGGTGAGCAGGGTGCTCAGCACCTCGCCCAGACCCTGCGGCACCACGTCCGACTGAGCAGCGTCTGCCAGAACGACCGACACAGGGAACATGAAGCTGGTGATCGAAGCGATCGCAGCCGCAAGGAAGGTGGTGAGCATGTACAGCCAGATGACCGTACCGAAGCGGCGGTCCAGCTTGGAGCTGCCCTGTGCCAGTGCGCTCGCCACGATGACGAACACCAGCACCGGAGCGATGCCCTTCAGTGCGCCGACGAACAGGCTGCCCAGCTCGCCAACCCAGCCTGCCCCCGGCACCGCAAGCGCCAGCACCGCGCCGATGACCAGACCGACGACGATGCGAAGGATGAGGCTGACCTCATTGTACTTCTTCGCAATGGCTTTTGCACCATTCATCATATAAAACACTCCTCTGTATTTGTGCGCCTTCGACGCACACTTTTCCTGTCTCTTACCCAAAGACAGTTGTTATTATAGCACACACGGAAGAAAAGTCAAAGGTTTTCAGTGAATTTTTCGGGCTGCTTCGGCAGATTTTTTCGTTTTCGGCCTTCCTCCGCGCCGCCTTATGTGTGCGCCGTAGAAATACACAGCTAAAATATTTCACCGCTTAGGGCAGAAAAATCCCCCGGCAGAGTTTGTCTGCCGGGGGTAGTCATTCTTATTTATTTTTTCCGATTCTTCAGTCGTCCAGATAGGTCACTTTGCCGGGGACGAGACCCTGGATGCCCATGCCGGGCGCATCCGAAACGGTGATATTCTTCTCGTCGAAGACCGCGCCGCCGAGGATGTGGTCCTCGCTGCAGAGCACCGGGCCGTCCAGGTCCACTTTGGTGATGATCTTCTTGGCGCAGGCCAGCTCCACGGCTGCGTTGACCGAGATCTTGGCTTCCAGCATACAGCCGATCATGCACTCCACGCCGTAGACCTCTGCCGCCGAGGCGATGCGGAGGGCGTTGGTGATGCCGCCGCACTTCATCAGCTTGATGTTCACGAAATCGGCTGCGCCGGTCTGCATGATGCGCAGGGCATCCGCCGGGCTGAACACGCTCTCATCGGCCAGCACCGGCACACTGGCGTGGCGGGTGACGTACTGCATCCCCTCGAGGTCAGCCGCAGGGACAGGCTGCTCGACAAACTCGATGTCCAGGCCCTTCTCCTGCATCTGGTCGAGGATGCGGACAGCCTGCTTTGCATTCCACGCCTGATTGGCGTCGATGCGGAGCTTGACGTCCTTTCCCACGGCCTCGCGGACGGCGGCCAGACGGGCCACGTCCAGCTCCGGGTCGATGCCCACCTTGACCTTCAGGCAGTCGTAACCGCGCTGGATGGCGGTGCGGGCGTCCCGGGCCATCTCCTCGGGCGGGTTGACGCTGATGGTGATGTCCGTCACGATATTGCTGCGCGCGCCGCCCAGCATCCGGTAGACCGGGGCGCTGTACTTCTGGCCCAGCAGGTCCCACAGGGCCATATCCACGGCAGCCTTGGCACTGGTGTTGTGGACGAGGGCCTTCTGCACGGCGGCGGTCAGATCCTCGAACTCGTCGAGGCCGCGGCCCAGGATGGCCGGGGCGATGTGGTCGCGGATAGCGCCGATGATAGCACCGGTGGTGTCACCGGTGATGACGCCGGTAGGAGGTGCCTCACCGTAGCCCACCGCGCCGGTGTCGGTGTGCAGCTCAACGATGACGTCCTCCACGCTGCTCACGGTGCGCAGCGCTGTCTTGAAGGGGACGCGGAGCGGGGTCGAGATACGGCCCAGCTTTACCTGTGTGATCTTCATGCCAGTCCCTCCTTATTCTTCCTGCATGTGTACGGTGGCCGACAGCTTCTGGTAGGCGACGCGGGGCGTGCCGTCTTCCACATGGATGATGCCGCAGCGGGCAAAACCGTTCTTCTCGAGAAGATGCTGCATGATCTTGTTGTCGGCGTGGGTGTCGGCCCTCAGGCTCTCGCAGTGCTCGAGGCACCATGCGATGACCTCAGACGCCACACCCCTGCGGTCACCCGTCGAGGCCAGCCGGTGGATGGTGCCGTAAGGCACCTCATCGTTGAGCCACTGGCCGTCTTCGATTTTCGCGTAGGTGGGGTCCGGCCCGAGGATGAAGGCAAACACCGCCTCGAGACAGCCGTTCACCGTATAGACGAACAGCCGGTTGGAGTCGATGTCTTCTTCCAGCATCTCCTGCGGCGGATAGCTGTCGCCCCACTGGGTCGGGTTGCCCGAATCCGCCATTGCTTTCCGGGCATGGGCATAGATCTCTAAAATTTGCTCCAGATCAGAGCGCCGTGCTCCACGAAACATTCCGTTTCCACCTTCTCTTTCCGTGCGCCGCAGCGCACTCCCACATTTTTGCAGGTCTGGCTTTTATTGTAACACACTCTGCATCGTTTTTCCATCTTAAGACATCAAAAGACGTCCCGCAGACACGGGACGTCTTTTTTCGCGGTGTGCTCAAAGGTCAGGCCGGTGTGCGGGTGCGGGCCGCGCGGCTCTGGCGGTACTCACGGGGGCTCTGGCCGTACCGCTCGTGGAACAGGCGGTAGAAATAGCTGGTGTTCTCGTAGCCGACGTAGGTGATGATCTGCTGGATGTTCCAGTCGCTGCGGCGCAGCAGGCGGGCGGCAGTCTCCATCCGGTGCTTCTGGAGCAATTCCTTATAAGTACGGCCTGTCTGCGCCCGGACGCACTCGCTGACATAGGCCAGAGAGACGCCGTAGCTGCGGGCCACATTGGAGAGGCTGGCCTCGCGGTAATTCTGGGTGATCTCATCCAAAGCCGCCTGCACCAGTTCTTCGCGGCTGACGGCCGCGCCGTGGGCTTCCAGCGGGAAATTCTTGGTGTTCATCGGTATCCTCCGTTGCGGCGCAGCCGGGGACATGGGGGATGTCGGAGCCGGGCCGCGCTCAGGTCTCATAAGCGTCCCTCTGTTGGGAGGCTTCTGCCTATAATACGGCGCATCCGGGCCGGAAATTGCATAAGATAAGAAAAAACTCCAAAATTTTTCAGACGGAGTCTCGACAAAGCAAAAGCTGCCGCCCACGTGGGGCAGCAGCTTTTCAGGAAAAGAAAAAGAGGAAAACAGAACTCAGAACATCTTCTCGTGGTGATACCGGCCCGTGCGCAGGAACTCCACCCACTCGGCGATGTTCACGGCGTGGTCGCCGATGCGCTCGAGGTACTTGATGACCATCAGCACATCCAGCGCGGCGTCCACTTTGCCGGAGTCGGCGGCGATCTCCGCCGCCAGCATCCGCTTGATGGTGTTGAAGTCGTAGTCCACCGCGTCGTCGGCGTCGATGACGGCTTTTGCCGCTGCCTCATCTTCTGCCGCAAAGGCGCTCATGGCGTCCTGCAGCATCTTGTGGGCTTTACGGCCCATCTCAATGCTCCTGCTCACGGCGGGGTCGCCCGCCTTGCGGACGCCGGCCAGATGGGGAACGATCTCCGCGATGTCGGCGGCATGGTCACCGATGCGCTCCACGTCTGTCACCACCTTCATGGCAGCAGAGATAAAGCGCAGATCACTTGCCACCGGCTGCTGACGCAGCAGCAGGGTCATGCAGCGGTGCTCGATGTCCCGCTCCATCCGGTTGACCTCGGTGTCGCCCTTGATGATGCCCTTTGCTTCCTCGGCGTCCGCCGTGCAGAGGGCTTCCAGCGCCTCTTCCACCGCGTCGGCAGAGAGCCGGCTCATCCTGGCCAGCGATCCCTTCAGGGCCGCGAGGTCGGCTTCGTACTGTGTGCGTGTGCTCATATCGCAAACCCTCCTTTTTAACCGAAGCGGCCCGAGATATAGTCCTCGGTGCGCTTATCCTTCGGGGTGCTGAAAATTTCGCTCGTGGGGCCGCACTCCACCAGCTCACCCAGCAGGAAGAATGCCGTGCGGTCGCTGATACGGGCCGCCTGCTGCATATTGTGGGTGACGATGACCACGGTGTAGTTCTTTTTCAGCTCGCTCATCAGCTCTTCCACCTTCATGGTGGAGCCGGGGTCGAGGGCGCTGGTGGGCTCGTCCATCAGCAGGACTTCGGGCTTGACAGCCAGAGCCCGGGCGATGCACAGGCGCTGCTGCTGGCCGCCGGAGAGGCCCAGCGCGCTCTTTTTCAGACGGTCTTTCACCTCGTCCCAGAGGGCAGCGCCCCGCAGGGAGCTTTCCACCAGCTCATCCAGCTCCGCCTTATTGCGGACGCCGTGGAGCCTGGGGCCGTAAGTAATATTGTCGTAGATACTCATGGGGAAGGGGTTCGCCTTCTGGAAGACCATGCCCACGCGGCGGCGCAGGTCGGTCAGCTGCATCTCCTTTGAGAAAATATCCTCACCCCGGAGCCGGATGTCGCCCTCGATGCGGACGTTCGGCACAAGGTCGTTCATCCGGTTCAGGGTCTTGAGGAAGGTGGATTTGCCGCAGCCCGAGGGGCCGATGAGGGCAGTGATCTCCCGTTCGCCCACGTCCAGCGAGATGCCCTTGAGGGCCTTGAAGTCGCCGTACCAGAGGTTCAGATTTTTTGCCGAGATGACCGGCATATTGTTATCCATAAAATACCCCTTACTGTTTCTGTTTGAGCTTTGTTTTTGCCAGACGGGCTGCGAGGTCGATGAGAAGCACCAGGACCAGCAGCACTGCGCCGATGCCCCAGGCGGAGGCGAAGTCGCCGTCCTCGAAGGCCCGCAGATAGAGCAGGACGGAGAGGGTCGCGCCGTTGGATGTGTAAGCCTTGGCGATGCTGCCTGCAATAACTTCCGCCGCGCCGGCGGTGAAGAGCAGGGCCGCGCTCTCACCCACGATACGGCCCACGGCCAGGATGCAGCCGGTGACGATGCCGTCGATGCTGCAGGGCAGCACGATGGTGCGGATGATGTGCCACTTGCC
>ERZ838839.2948-NODE-2948-length-11728-cov-4.289214_pt1 | contig 11728 bp, 13 predicted proteins | sample MGYA00519909_ERZ838839 | MGnify/ENA primary metagenome ERZ838839 (study PRJEB31850, sample SAMEA3708843) | human gut metagenome | biome: human gut; feature: human-associated habitat; material: faeces | place: China | collected 2014 ... | reverse complement strand
CGTGTACCCCGCTCAGCCGGTGCAGGAAAAGGAGCCGCCCGTTAGGGCGAACCCGCCTGCGGCAGTTCGTGTGCCCCGGTCAGCCGGTGCAGGAAAAGGAGCCGCCCGTTAGGGTGAACTCGCCTGCGGCAGTTCGTGTGCCCCGGTCAGCCGGCGCAGAAAAAGGAGCCGCCCGTTAGGGCGAACCCGCCTGCGGCAGTTCGCGTGCCCCGGCTTTCTGGTGCAGGAAAAGGAGCCGCCCGTTAGGGCGAACCCGCCTGCGGCAGTTCGCGCCCCCCTGCTCAGCCGGTGCAGAGAAACAGGAGCCGCCCGTTAGGGGCGAACCCGCTCACGCAGTTCGCGCACCCCGCAGGGCGGTGCAGAAAAATTTTAGCAAAGGCTATTGACAAATCTGTATGTTTGTATTATTATCATAATACAATAAAACGAAAGGAGAGAGCTTATGCAATGGGAATTGCGGGGGGATCGTCCGATCTATCAACAGCTTGTGGAAAAGCTGACTGAGCAGATCGTCAGCGGACAGCTTGCGGCGGGTGAAAAGGTACCGACGGTGCGCGAGCTGGCGGCTCAGGCGGGTGTCAACCCGAACACCATGCAGCGCGCGCTCGCGGAAATGGAGCGCGAGGGCCTGATGTTCACCAACCGCACGAGCGGACGCTATGTAACGGAGGACAGAGAAATGATTGGTAAGGTAAGAGAGCAGATCGCAGGAGAACGCATCACGGAGTTTCTGTCCGGCATGAGCCAGCTTGGCTTCACCGAGCAGGACATTGTGGCGCTTCTGGAGAAACGCAGTGGGGAGGAGAAGAACAATGGATAACAACGAACTGGTTATCTGTCAGGGTCTGACAAAAAACTACGGTAAAAAGACCGCGCTCAATAATCTGAATCTGACGCTCGGCCGCGGACAGTTTATCGGTCTGCTCGGCCCGAACGGCTCAGGCAAAACAACGACTATCAAGCTGCTGAACGGTCTGCTGCAGCCGACAAGCGGCTCGGTGCTCATTGACGGTCAGGCGCCGGGCACCTACACGCACAGCATCATCAGCTATCTGCCCGACAAAAACTATCTCAACGATGCGATGAAGGTCAACGACCTGATTTCGTTCTTTGCGGATTTTTACACGGATTTTGACCGTGTAAAGGCAAACGATATGCTGGATTCGCTGGGGATCGACCCGCTGAACCGCCTGAAAACGCTCAGCAAGGGCAATCAGGAGAAAGTGCAGCTCATCCTGACGATGAGCCGAAAAGCGCAGCTGTATGTGCTCGATGAGCCGATCGCGGGCGTCGATCCGGCAGCGCGCGACTACATTCTCAGCACCATTCTCTCGAATTACAGCGAGGACGCCTCCGTCCTGCTGTCCACGCATCTCATCGCGGATGTGGAGCGCGTGCTTGACGAGGTGATCTTCCTCAAGGAAGGTGCGATGGTGCTGCACGACACGGTTGACCATATTCGCGAGGAACACGGAAAATCGGTTGACGCACTGTTCCGGGAGGTGTTTGCATGTTAAAGCTGCTGAAATATGAGTGGAAAGCCTGCGCGCGGACCTGTCTGCCGCTGTACGGCGTGCTGATTCTCATGTCGTTCGTCACGCACCTGCTGTACAGTATCCCGCAGAACAGCACGTTCGGCTTTATGATGCCGGCCATCAGCTCCATGCTGTATATGGGCGTGATGATGGCGGCATTTGTGGTAACGGCTGTAATTCTCATCCAGCGTTTTTACAAAAACCTGCTCGGCAGTGAGGGCTACCTCATGTTCACCCTGCCGGTCACGGTGACGCAGCATTTGCTCAGTAAAACCATTATCGCGGTGGTTATGATCGCGCTGAGCGGCATCGCGGCGTTCCTCAGCATCGGCATTTTTGCCGATATGTCCTTCGGCACCCTGTTTGTCGATATGATAAAGGGTGTGGCGCGGAGCGGCGGCCTGCTGTTCGGGCTGGAGCTGCTCGTGCTGGCGGTGCTCGGCATTGCGGACATGGCGCTGTTCGTCTATATGTGCATGGCGCTCGGCCATCTGGCGGGCAAGCACCGCCTGCTGATGTCGGTCGTGTGGTACGTTGTTCTTTCTACCGCCCTGCAGGTTCTTCTGCTTCTGGTGATGATGGGCGGGGGCAATGTCATGCCGGAGGCGCTTGCCGATGCGATAGTACGCTGGCTTGACAGCACCATGCAGACCATCACGCCGATGGATGCGGCGCATCTCATGCTGCGGTTCTGCTGCGTATTCGAACTCATCAGCGATGCGGTGTATTTCCTTGTGACGCGCTGGATTCTCACGCACAAGCTCAATCTCGAATAACAGAAAAAGGATACACACTTGTGTATCCTTTTTCTCTTGCCTGAACGGTATATCTCTGGTATGATGGAGGTAGTAAAAGGGAGGTGTGTCCTGTGAAATGTCAGCACTGTGGTATCCATTTTGACGATGAGGAACGCGTATGTCCGATGTGCGGCGCACGCGCGGGCAGCAAGGGCCGCATGACGAGACCCGAGCCGAAATGGCGCGGCAAGCCGCGCGAGACCTACACCGAATATCATCCGACGATAGAGAACAGCAGCTCGGCGAAAACGGCTAAGAGCAAGTCGCGTCCTATCCAGGATAAGCCCAAGAAAAAACGCGCAAAGGGTGCGGTGATTGCGATAATTGTTATCGCTCTGCTGCAGTTTGTGCCGACGCTGATCGCGTTCGTGGTGGATGATCTGGTGCCGGAAATCGAGAGCAGCTTCGGAAATTCCCCCGCGCCGGATTACGATTCGGATTACAGCTATGCGGCGCAGGAGCTCAGCAGCATTCTCGGCACGGACAGCGGCATGGTGATCGATAACAGCGACACCTTCCGTCTGCACTACGACCAGTCGAATGATGAATGGGCGATTCTGTATACCTCGGCGGACGGCGGCACATTCAAGAGCACGGCCGACGCGTGGTGTCTGTACGACGACCCCGATGAGTATTACTATCCGGAGGCGTATCCGTCCGATCAGTACGATATGTATACGGTTGCGTTCACGCTGTACGATACCGAGGTGGTAGGGAGCCTGCCCGAGTGGTGTCAGTCGGTAGCCGATAGCGGCGATGATATTTGGCTGAATTTGTATGTCAGCAAAACCGATGACACACTGCTCATCGAGGATATGGATGGGATTGGCCTGTTCGGCACAGCAGACCCGGTTCCGTATTATCGGGCGCAGAATGTGTGATTTTGTAAAAAAACGTGAAAAACAACAGCCCCGGTTCTGTCACTTGACAAAACCGGGGCGCCGCGCTGTAATATAGCTGCAAACGGCGGCTCGCTGCACCGAGCCGCCGTTCCCAACAGCTGAAGTATTTGAGGAAATGCCGCTCCGGTCTACGGGGCGGTTTTTGTGTTTTACGGGAGAATTTTGTGCATATGCAAAAGAAAAGGGCAGACCCAATGAGTGAGATGATTCAGTGCCGGAAATGCGACCATAAATAAATTGAAATTGATGATGAAAAATGGAGAATTACCGCTTTCCGGAAATTCTCGCAATGGTTTCCGCCACATTTTCCTGATGCACTTTTGCCGGACGGAACCGCACGGCTGCAAAATTGAGGTTGATCAGCGGACCCAGTCCGACGGCGGAAATAATGGTGCCGACACCGACCGGACCGCCGAGAAAGAAGCCGATGACCGTTACGAGCACATCCACGACCGCGCGGCACGCACCGGCAGACCGCCCGAACTTACGCGCGAGCGCGACCATCAGCGCGTCACGGGGGCCGCTGCCGAGCGCGCTTTTCATGTACAGCCAGGTGCCGAGCGCAAGCAGCTCCAGACCGCCGATGAGCATGGCAATGCCGCTCACCAATCCGTGCATCTGCGGGATGAGGTGCGCCGCCTGAATCGCGTCGATTATGACTGCGCAGCCCGCAATGTTGATGATCGTGCCTAAGCCGAAGCTCTCACCGAAGAACACGGCCGTGAGGATGGCTGCCGCGCCTGCGATCGCGGACGCCGTGCCGTAGGTCATGCCGGTTCGCAGCGACATGCCCTGCTGCAGCACGCTCCACGGCTCGAGTCCGACATTTGCCTGCAGCATCATTGCAATGCCGACCGAACTGACCGCAACACCCAGGATCAGCCAGAACAACCGGCGCATATAATTTTGAACCATAAGAGCAACCTCCTGCTATCAGACTAAAGTGAAGTAAAGTAAAACGGCAAAATCGGAAGAATTTCGCTCCGGTTTTGCCGTTTGAGTTTTGATTTTGTTATTCCGAAGCGGAATTGCTGTCGTCCTTTTTAATCTGGGAAAGATAGCGGTACACACTGGCCTGCGAGCAGTGCAGCGCGTCGGCCACATCCTTGACCGCGCCCTTCAGCAGGAAGATACCGCCGTTTTCGAGCGAAGCAATGATCTGCATGCGCTCGTCCGGCGTGAGCCGGTCGGCGGTCACGCCGAGGCGGATGAGCTCGCGGCCGACCGCATCGCCTGCCACCGCGTCGATCGAGTTGTGGAAGCTCTCGGTCGTCGCCGGAACCGCTCGCGGGAACGGATCACCGGGCTCGGCCTGCTGCGGTGCGATATGGTCGTCGATAAAAATATCCGGATGACACAGCCGCAGCACGTTTTCGCTGGCGGCCAGATACCGGCTGTCGTCAAAGTTGATGCACAGCATGCCGACCAGCTTGCCGTTGTGCTTGATGAACATTGTGCTCGAGCGCAGCGTCTTGCCCTCGGCAGAGAGGCCGCAGTAGTGCAGGCGGTAGTCCTGCGTTTCGTAGCTTTTGTCCATCAGGATTTTGAGCGCCACATTGGTAAGCGGTGCACCGATCTCCCGGCCGCTGATGTGATTGTTGGCGATGGCTACTATGGAGCGGTTTTTGTCGGTCATATCATGCAGAGCAACCTCATAATCCGGTCCAAGTGCCTGTCCGAGAAATTCCGTCAGTTTGATGTAGTGCTGCAATAGCGGATTAGCCATTTGCCCACCCCGTTTCAAAGAATTTTCTTTGCAGTGCCTTTGATTGCATGGTATTGCCTTTTTATTGGTTTACTCTAATATTATTATAGCTTAACAATGATAAGTTTGTCAAAAAATAAACGCAGATAATTTCTCACAACAAAAATAAAAAGTTATTATGCAAAATAACTAAAATGAGGATAAAGTGCATAAAAAACGAATGAAAAACCAGTAAACCATACAAAACTTGTTAAAATAATTGACAAGACATAAAAACTATGTTAAATTTATATCAAGGAATGAGACACAGGCTGATAAAAAATTACAAAACTGCAGAAAGAGGAATGCAAAGAGATGAGGAGTAGAGAAAGGGAGACTGCCATGAATTCTGATTTTCGAGACAAGCTCTCCAACGCCGCAACAGCGGTTGAGATCACCCTTGGCATGGTGATCCTGATCGCGTGCATTGTGTCCGGCATCGGCATGGTCGCCATGACCGATATGAACAAGCTGTTCGGTGATCCGGCGTATCTACAGGCGCGCATGAGCTCGGCCTGTCTGATCATCATCGGCATCGAGCTGATCAAGATGATCACCAGCTACACCATCGACTCGGTGGTTGACGTTATGCTCCTCGCCATCGCGCGTCAGATGATCGTCGAGCATACCTCGCCGATCGAGAACCTGATCGCCGTGCTGTCGATCGGCATCCTGTTCGTGATCCGGAAGTATCTGTATATTTCGCGTCTGGACCGCCGCCGCAGCAAGAAGGAGATCGAGGAGGACATCCGCGCAGAGGTTCTCGGCGTGGAAAACCGTAACGAGCCGAAAAAGCCGGAACCGCCCGAGATTGGCTCATTGATTTGACATAAGGAAAATGCATATCACCTGAAAACCGCAGCGCCCGAGAGGGCGCTGCGGTTTTTCATTGGAAAGGATGCAGATAAATTGTTTCATTTATTCACAATATCAGAAAAAGTTTATAGGCTTGAACCTGCGTTTCACTCATACTTTCGTTATGTTGGCAGGCTTGCAAGCGATTTACTGCGATTCACATAACAGCGTAAATAGTACGCATACTATACCGATAAATCGTTTTCTGAATGATATTACTGCTTTTTGCGTTGTAAATTTGCTTTACGCCCCAAACCGCATCTGCAGGCGCAGTCTGTCGGCAATCATTGAGATAAATTCGCTATTGGTGGGTTTGCCCTTGACGCCCGAGACCGTGTAGCCGAAGTAATTCTGCAGGGTTTCGATGTCACCGCGGTCCCACGCGACCTCGATCGCGTGCCGGATGGCGCGCTCCACGCGGGAGGAGGTCGTCTTGAACTTTTTGGCAATCGACGGATACAGCACCTTGGTGATGGCGCTGACCGACTCGATATCCTCGACCGCCATCATGATGGCCTCGCGCAGATACTGGTAGCCCTTGATGTGCGCCGGCACACCCACCTGATGGATCACCTCGGTCACGCGGAGCTCAAGCGCCATGCTTTCCTCGGCCTTGACCGCGCGCAGCTGACCGGTCCGCCACAGGCGAAGCCGTTCGCAGACCGCCTGCGGCTCCATCGGCTTGCGCAGGAACAGATCCACGCCGAGCGCCGCGCATTCCGCACCGATCTGCGGACTTGCAAACGCCGAGAATACCATTACCGCCGGGTGCGGTCCGTCCTGCTCGTGCAGGCGGCTGAGCACGCTCATGCCGTCCATCACTGGCAGCATCAGTTCAATGATAAGTACATCCGGCCGCAGCTCATTGACCGCGGAAAGTGCCTTTTCGCCGTTTTCCGCAATGCCGACCAGCTCAAAATCGTCCGCACTGTCCAGCACCGCCGACATGCGCGCGCAAAATTCGGTGTCGTCGTCTGCAAGTAAAATTCTCATTTTCTCATTCATATATCATAACCAGCTTTCCGATAAATTTCATCTCTTTTTCTTGTCAATAGATTACCATATACTACCATAAATTGCAAGACCTTTTGTAAAAATCTGGAGAGAAAATTGCAGACAGCATTCGACAAAATCTGTCGATTTACCCGAAATGACCGGTCAGACCGACTGTTTTTGCAATTTCTGCATATTTTCAAAATTCCCCGGAAATAGACAAAATACAAGCAAAACTGCGGTTTTCGACAACAAAACAGTGGCAATTAACCCGAAAGAAAGGGCGCACAATGTGCGCCCAAACGCAAGGTAAACCCATCACAAATTACGAACTGCTGATTTCTGATTGCTCATGAAATCTAACTCGCTTTGAGCATTTTCTCCATCGAAATGCCATACCCTTCCATCGGATTATCGACCAGCACATGCGTTACCGCGCCGATCAGCTTGCCGTTCTGCAGGATCGGACTGCCGCTCATGCCCTGCACGATGCCGCCGGTTTTCTCTGCGAGCTGCGAATCGGTCACGCGGAGCATCATGCTGCGCCCGTATTCGTCGTTCGTCGGATAGAGCTTGACAATCTGGACAGAATAACGCTGCACGCTGTCGCCGTCCACGTTGGACAGGATTTCCGCGTCACCGATTTTGATTTCGTCTGCCGACGCGACCGGCACGCACTGCAGCTCGCTGTACAGTGAATCGTCCGTCATGGTGCCGAAAATGCCGCTTTCCGTGTTCTGCGCCACGGTTCCGAGCGGTTTTTCAGTCGAAAATTCGCCCTGCAGCGAACCCGGTTCACCCGCCTTGCCGCGCTGCACGCTGCTCACCGTCGAGTGAATAATCGTGCCCTCCTGCAGCGGCAGCAGCACGCCGGTCTCGCTGTCGCAGATGCCGTGACCGAGCGAGCCGAACGCGCCGGTCTGCGGGTCAACGTAGGTCAGCGTGCCGATTCCTGCCAGACTGTCGCGCGCGAGCACGCCGATGCGGTACGCACCGGTTTTGTCCCTGCACGGCGTCACCGTGACGCTTTTCTCCGCGTCTCCGCGCTCGAGCGTCAGCTTGATCGGCTGTCCCGCCGAGAGCGCGACCTGCTTCTGCAGATCGTCGTTCGAGTGCAGCGCGGTCTCACCGGCGCGGCGCAGCACATCGCCCTCCTGCACGCCCGCCTCCTTCGCAGGGGAGTGCGTGCCGTCCGCGCTCTGCACCTCGGTCAGCTGCACGATGAGCACACCCTCCGCCTGCATTTTGATGCCGACCGTGTGCCCGATCGGGATGACCTCGGCGATTTTTGCCGCCTGCGCGGAGACTGTCACCGCAAACAGCAGGAACAGGGCGAGCGCCGTGCGTTTTGCGTGATTTTTTTGCATTTTTTCACCTCCGCTATTACTATGCCGCGCGGAGTATGAAAACAACGCTGTGAACCTTTTCTATTCTGCCGGACATTTGGCGGCACGGAAATTCTCTGGGCGCGGAAAGGTTTTCCGGGAACGCAAAACGGCAGTTTCTCTGCGAAAAATGAGAGAAACTGCCGCAATTAGCAATGATTTATTCTGCTTTTACAGGCGCACGCTGGCCAAGGAACGATGCTACCGCACGGGCGAGCACGCCGCCGACCGCACAGCCGACGATGATCTCGATCAGGCCCTGCACGCCGACCAGTGCAACCACGAAGGACAGCGGGTTAGCCACGCCGAGCGTGGCCACGCGTTCCTGCACGAAGTCGGTCTTGTAGAATACCAGAACAATGTAACCCATGAAGAAAATGGTATTCAGCAGCGGCGCGGACAGCGCACCGACGAAATAGCTCCAGCTCTTCTTGCGGTCCACGCGGCGCAGCACGCGGAACAGCAGGCCGACGCACCAGCCCATCAGCACGCGCATGACAACGCACAGCACGAAGGTGTTGATCGGGCTGATCTGGAAAAATGCACCGGTCATAACGGACGCACCGGTGATGGCGTCCTTCATGCTGACCAGACCGAAAACGCCGCCGAGAATCGCACCGGCGGTCGGGCCCATGGTCATCGCGCCGACAGCGATCGGCACGGTCAGGAACGACATGTACAGCGGGCCGACCGGCACGCTGCCCAGACCCATCAGCTTCATCACGACCTCAATCGCCGCCAGCAGCGCCAGCTGCGCGAGATACCGTACATTGGTAGTTTTGTTATTCATTTGTAATTCCTCCTGCTGCCGTCCTGCTTTGACAGGTACAGCGCAATACAAAAATTGTGGTGGTCAGCGATAGAAATTCGCTGCCAAATCTCTTTCAACCCCGATTTTTCTTCCAAATCAGGTGCAGACCGTCGAGCACAAGGCTTTCATCGTACTCGAACGGGATACGCAGATAGGGAGTGACGAGCGGCGCAAGCTCTCCGGTGAGCACGACATACGGCGTTTCTCCGAGCGCTTCCGCAAAGCGTTCGACCATGCCGTCCACGAGCGACGCGGCACCGTAAACCGCGCCGACGCGCATGGCATCGACCGTGTTCCGGGCGAGAATGCCCTCGTCCTTGGCGTCGATAGCGACCGCCGGAAGCTGCGCCGCCTGCTCGCGGAGCGCGAGCAGACTCAGCTGCACACCCGCCGTGATGGCCGAGCCGACCAGCGCACCGGACTGGTCGAGCGCGGTGAACGTGGTCGCGGTGCCGAGCGTAACCGCCACGCACGGCAGCTTTCCCTTGGCACGGGCGGCCACCGCAGCGGCTACGCGGTCCGAGCCGACCTGCCGCGGCTGCTCGGAGCGGATGTTGAGTCCGGTCTTGACGCCGCTCGATACCTCGATGACATCGCGGATGCCGAGCAGGCGCAGCGCACCCTCGAGCACGCCGACCATGCTTGGAACGACCGAGCTGACAATACCGCCGTGGATGCGGCGCACGTTCACGCCGTACAGCAAAAGCACCTGCTGCAGCTTGCAGGCGTAGTCGTCGCGCGTCAGCTTAGGCTCGGTTGCGATGGAGGCAGAAAAAACCTGTCCGTCCTCCTCATAGCCGCCGAGCAAAACGCGGCTGTTTCCTGCATTGACTGCGATCAGCATGGTGTGTCTCCTTTTCTGCATAGTTTATCACTATTATAAGCCATTGAAAACCGTATTGCAAGGGGAGAGGCACACATTTTCGTCTTATTTCGGCAGCATGATCGGCGCGGCGAGCAGCGTCCACAGCACGGCGTATTTCGGGCAGATCTGTCCTTGAACATTGCCGAATTCGTGCGAGTAATCCCACACGCGCAGCCGGAAATGCCGGTTGACCGTACAGCCGACCACATATTCCGCGGCCGTGATGCACGCCGCGCCGCACAAGCAGCGGGAGAGCGGGTTTTCCTCGTGTACGCGCCGCCGCAGCTGCCGCAGACCGACCAGAACCGCACCGCCGGTCAGCGCCATCGTCCAGTGGGTGCGTCCGCGCCAGAGAAGCTCAAGCGCGGCGTAGCCGGCCGCGCCCAGCGCAAAGACTGCGGGAGTTTGCAGTTTCATTTTCATCACCGCATTTATTTTGCCCGGAATGGCTGGATTTACGCAGGGGTGGAGTAATTGAGAATTGAAAATGGAGAATGGAGAATGAACGTGGAGATTTGGCATTTTCCATTCTCAATTTGGCATACGCACAAAATAAAAAGGAGAGAGCACAGCGCTCTCTCCTTGAATACAGCAAAGGGATCAGTCCTCCCTTTTACCTTTTGTGTTGATATAAGCCTATCCGCCAATCCCTCAGTCGATTTGACGGAACTTTAAGCATTGGAAAAGGAGCAAGGTGGGTTTTAACCTTGCTCCTATCGGTCAGAATATGCTATTCAGTTCAACAAACTGGAATTTGTCTGATTAGCAATTATCTTTTGCAATTTATAACTGCATCAAAAAGAATACCAGTACACTCGAGAGTATTGTTACTGTCCCCATTATGATAAACATCATGGAAGTAAAACTTTTTGAAATTGGTCTATCAACATAGCACTTTTTAGGATTGTTTGGATTATAATAAACTGTCATCTTACTGTTGATAGGCCACAACTGCTCCGCAAATTGACGCAAATTTGCAATAGCTCCAGTTTTTACATGTAGCCATCCTTTTTCATCTTCATAGACTTCTGATTTCATCGGTACAGGTACTCCTGATAGTTGCGTTGTTATAATTCCTCGAAATTTTTTCTTTGCTTTATAACAAGTTCCATTCACAAAGTACTCAACGATTGGGTACACTCTTCCATTTCCAGGAAACCCATATTGTTTAACAATACCGTCTGTCTTTTTTGTACACAATTTATTCTGTCTTTTTACAATGATATTGAAAATAACTCCTAGTAGAACTAATATTACACCAAGACCTCCAACTGTCATCAATTCTAACCATGCAATTTGTAATTCAGACATAACCTTTTCCCTCGTAAATTCAAAATCTATCGTTCTAATTTAATAAGATATTCTGTTGTATCTTCTTCAAATTTTCTATATTTTGTGATATGAAATCCATACTTTTGATAAAATGAGATAGCTTTCGTATTCTTTTCTAAAGCCCACAAATAATTCACTTTATAGTTCTCTATCGCAAAAGTAATTAACGCTTTCCCAATTAAATTATTCTGAAAAAATGGATCAACATACAATTTGTATATTTCAGTACCATGTATTTCGATAAATCCTTTCACAATTCCATCATCATAGACATAAACGTTGTCTATGATTTCTTTATTTTGCTTCCAATAATCAACAAGCGAAACAACTTGCAGTTCGCCGAAAGAATAATGTTCATCTTTAAATATAGGAAAATAATTTATTCGATTATTGAATATAAATATTTCTGCAATTCTTGATAAATCATTTACGGTTGATTTTCTAATATTCATTCTATCACTTTCCCCCTATAAGCTTTCACCTATTTTTTTATATAAAGTATCATATTG
>ERZ838839.2939-NODE-2939-length-11745-cov-2.417023_pt1 | contig 11745 bp, 2 predicted proteins | sample MGYA00519909_ERZ838839 | MGnify/ENA primary metagenome ERZ838839 (study PRJEB31850, sample SAMEA3708843) | human gut metagenome | biome: human gut; feature: human-associated habitat; material: faeces | place: China | collected 2014 ... | reverse complement strand
TCTTTTTTTGAAACCTGCACATCTTTCCGTTGAAACCTGTTACATCTTTTTTGGAGAGATGCTACGTCTTTTTTTAAAAGGTGCTATGTCTTTTCAAACGGACAGAAGCTACATACGGAAAGACATGGCTTTTGGTTGGTACTGTCACGACTTATTTTTTCACGATTACTTAAGACTTTATGCTCACACACATTGATGCAAATAAAAAGAACAAAGGCCTTATTTTCCATAGTCTGAAAAATAAAGCCTTATGTCAACTTCTAACTAAGGATAAAATATTACTCCATTTTAATAAATTTATGCAAAATCCGATTCATATTTCTTTCCATCATCACATAATAGATTCCTCTTGAAAGTGGAGATACATCTATACTTTCTCCCGAAATCAACTGCTCCACTTGAATACATATCCGCCCGGAAGAATCAATAATCGAAATATGTTTCAGACGATCAAAATCGCCCCGAATATATAAACGGTCGGCTACAGGAGAAGATATAAAAATCGCTTGTTGATCGAAGGATTGTATTCCGGTCGCAAACCCCTGAAGCGAAACCGTTACTTCATCATATGCATTAGACTGATCTACAGCGGTAGCGCGAACAACAACTTCTCCATCTTTTTTCACTCCGTCAATGGCTTGGAGTACTCCGTTCTGGGTTATTGTCGCCAAATCATCACCACTTTCTATGCTCCAAACTAAATCTTTGTCCGTAGCATTCTCCGGTAAAACAGATGCGGAAAAATGAAGAGTTTGCTGATTCGGGGTCAACAAAAGTTGATCTTCTTCACAGGTTATTTTTACCGACGCCACTAAAATCGGTTTAACTATTACCTGACAAGTAGCAGTATGACTACCATCAGTAGTAGTTACCGTAATAATGGCATTTCCGATGGCAACCGCAGTAATCTTTCCTCCATTGTCTATTGTTGCAATATCATCATTACTGCTACTCCATTCAACAGTCTGATTACTCGCATCAGCAGGGAGCACAGTCGCTTGTAAAACTGTACTTTCAGCTACATTTAATGTTACTTCCGTTTTATCAAGACGAACTCCTGTTACCGGTTGAAGGACGGTTACAGCACAAGTAGCAGTAAAATCACCATCAACAGTAGTTACCGTAATGGTAGCTGTACCGGCTTTTATACCGGTAACGACACCTTTTTCGTCTACAGTGGCAATGGCAGCATCGCTACTGCTCCAAGTGACAGACTTATTACTTGCATCAATAGGATCGACATTGGCAACAAGCGTATATGTATCAGTCGTATTCAGCGTCACTGACGTTTTATCAAGACGGATTCCTGTCACAGGTTGTGTAGCAGTCAATTGAAACAAACGGCTCAATGTACCATGCTGTTCACCATCAAATAATAATGATTCTGCCACCATTAACTCCCGCCCCGTAGCTTGATTATAGCATTTAAAAGTTATATTATCAGCTTGAGGCTTCTTGCTATACACCCGGAGTTCATAATACTTCTTGCCCTGTGATACAGTAGCTTTAGCGATTCCACGGCATTCATTTCCACAGAAAGCGGCAACTTCAAATGCTGCATAATCTTCCACATCCATACCATTAAACATCAATGCCGCATGAACATTCATATCATACGCATATTCAGCCGGATCGAATGTCCAATGGGAAGCATTGCTGCCTGCACCCCAAACAAGAGGTGCAAACAACAAACTAAAAAGTAATGCATATATTTTTTGATCTTTCATAATCTTTTCCATTTAAAAAATTCATCCTTTGCTTTCTACTTCACATGATTCGATTTTATAAATTTCTGTCGAATAAGTTCTGTATCCGTCTGAACCGTAATAAAATAGATACCTTCCGTCAACGAAGTCACATCCAGTCCTACTCCCAACGGCAAGGTGTCAGTAGTCAGTAATACACTTCCTTTCATATCAATAATGCGTATTTCTTTCACATTCTGTAAATCAGTCCGGATAAACAGACGATCTTTCACCGGATTAGGATAGATCAACAAACTACTACCGTTTTTATCAAGACCGGTTGCCGCCCCCAAATGGAGTATAAACGGATTAGTCAGATTCCCAACCACATTAGCGCCAAAACGGATCGTCTCTTTTATATCGAACTCTTCGCCCGTCAGCGTGTTATAGGCACGGAACGTCACCTTCTCGTTCGTCTGCTCACCGTGCACAGTGACGAACTGATAACCATCCGCCTCTGATGACATGCCACGACATTCTTCACCGGTAAACGCACCAATCAAGAATTGACCGGCGGACAATTCTTGTCCGCTACTGCTATAAAGCCGGGAGATAACTCCCATATTATCGGCATATTTACGCTTGTCGTACTGCCATTTCGCAAAATAATAACTTTCTGATGCACGATAGGAAAGCATAGGAATAGCCATCTTGCTACTTCCCGTCGGATAATTAAAGGATTTCACCGAACCGGAATAATATAGATAGGCATTACCCGGAGCAAGAACAGAAAGACTGCCCCTCCAAGCTGTACCATCATAGGTGGAAAACTGATCCTGTGCCATCACAATGTCGCCCTCTTCGGCCATCAAATTGCGTAATGCAGCATTGACAGACATTTCCATATTCGGGGTATAGCCCATCCAATTCCAACCTTTATTCAGGGTTATAGTCACTTCATTCTCTGCGAAAGGAATCCCCTTCAATGAAAAATCAACATCCTCTTTTACGCGTACCTTATACCCCCTATCCGGTTTGAAAGCTGTCAGCGAACCGTATAGGCCGTATTGGTCATCGTAAACCAAATCTTCCTCCTGCCCCAAGACAGAGACGACAGATTGCTTTATAGGTTCCAACAACGCGACGGGATTATTCAGATTCTCGTCTTTCACATTGATCGAGAACCAATTCCAACCGGTAGGAAGCTCATAAGAGACCGTTGTATCGACCGGTATTTTCGTAAAGACAGCTTCGATCTCCACATTCTTCTTTATGGTTAAGGAGAAAATTGCATCCGTCGAAAGAATTTCGCCATCCACTCTCCAGCCATTGAATACATAACCGGCATTGGGTGACGCCGAAAGCTGAATATCCGTATTATACTCATATTTACCGACCCCTTTACCTAAAGAGACAGTCCCGGCCTGAACATCATAATCAATGGTAACATCATATAATTTAGCCTTGAACTCCGCTTTTATGGTTCTGTCCGCCACAATCTGATATTTATAGACCGGCTCTTCCGAAATCTTTTCACCATTTATTTTCCAACAAGTAAAGTCGTATCCTTCGTTTGCTTCGGCCTTCAGTTCCAAATTAGTACCAAAGACGTACTCTTGGTTTTTAGGAGTTACTACCCCTGCCCCTTCCGGAGTGACAACAACAGACAGGGCAACCTTTCCGCCTACGAACTGATTCCATGTGGCATTTTTACCGGTACTACCGCAAAAACCATCCAGATCCTCTATATCCGCCGTTTGAACGGTCAGTACATGATAACCGTCGCGAGGGGGCAACAGGGATAAATCCAGTTTGTATTGGGTGTCGGACACGGGTTCTATAACGAGTTGAGACAGATCAACTTTAGTGTTCTGGCAATACAATGACAGATCGTCTGCCGTAAAAGTCGCGGTATTTATAGGTTTATTGAATGTCACCAGAATTTCCGTCAAAGCGGAGTGTATGTCTCCCGTCGGTATCCCGCCAAATGACTCTACTTCCAGCACCAGATCGGGTTTGGGAGTGAATGTCAAGACGTAGGACTCCTGCGCGTTGGCCAGATAATCGGCAAAACGAAGATTATTTTCGTACAGTGGATCTTTACCGTCTCTCAACGTCCTGTCCGTTTGCCAGAAATTCTGCAAATCGATCACAGCGCCATCACTCATACGGGTCACGGAAGCCAGTTTCTGTCTGCCATTGGTAGGATCATGAATCGCTCCATATACCCAGCCTTTTGCCCCTGATAATGTCAGGGTATACTGATTATCGCCCATACTGCTACAGGAAACCGACTCTGAAACAATGGTTACCCGGTCATCCACAGTACCGTCCGTCAGATAGACACAATCGGGCAGATCGTTCGCATCTTTTATATCGTTCACCATAAAAGCAGTCAATGAAGTATTAGGCACTTTCAAGCTCCTAATCAGTTCATGACAACCTTCTATCGACAACAGGTTGAAATCTTCGTTTCCATAACTCGACCCTTTCGTTATAGTGGTGTTGTACTCGGTGAAATGTCCCAATAAGGAAGAGGTGAAATACCACTGGGCATATGCCTGCTTACCGGCCTGTATCGAACCGAAGTCCAGATTGGCGAAATCAGTAGTGGCCGCTTGCCCGTTCATGCTGGAACTTACCATTTCAAAATGTATAGCCAGCCCCTTTTGGTTATCGACTATCTCCGGCTGTCCCGTAGCTATTTTCACACTATTCGCATCCCCATATCCGACGTTATTAATCAACAATGAAAACTCTGCCGGTATGCTCGGTTCTATTTCCGCCGTTTCCGGATCATCGCCAAATACATCGCGTTCCACAAAATAAGAGAGCGACAAATCCGGACACGGTTTCACGGTCAACGTAACCGGATACAAATCCCGCGTCACAAACAGCCTGGTGAAAGGATCTTTATAAGTAATCGTTCCTCCAAAAGAGTACTCTTTCGGCTCTGTGGGGGCAGCATATTTGGAAGGCACAAACAGAATGGTAGCTGTTCCCGTCTGCTTTGCTTCCAACGTCCACGGACCTTTCAATTTTCCACCAAAATGGTCGATGCTTTCATTCGAAACGGCAAACTGCTGAGAAGTAGCCAACTTTCCTTCATTATCTCTCACTTCCAGATTCAACTGCAAGCTATCTATGGCTTGGGCTTCATGGCCGTTGAACATGGTCAACGTTCCTCTGAACGCCTGACGGGCAACCGTTATTGTCTGTTTGAAAGAGAGAGAAATGGTAGAGCAGACACCTTTGGACGGCTCGTCATCGGGATCTGTTTCATCTGGCGTGTCTATTTTATTTCCATCATATATCCTCAACACACATTGATCGACCAATCCCTCATACGTGGCTTTCAGTGTAGTTGCACCCGCCTTTTCACCTATAAGTGTGGCACCACTAATGTGAGCCAACTCTTTTTCTATAGTGATCACAGGTTCAACCATCGTCTGGTCTCCATTGTCCCAATAGCACATTGCATGAATGGTACGCTCTTCATCAATCGCTACGTAAACGGAATCACGGACAAGAGCGATCCGTACAGGAGCAGCCGATGTTTGAAGAGGTGTATCAACATATACACTGTCAAACAATAGACAGTCATTCTGGTCTATCCCTATGGCATAAACTGTTATCCGGCCTTTATGAGTGGCAGGAATATCGCACGAAGCCTGCTCATCAGCCGAAGTATAAGATTTTCCGTCAGAAAAATTAGCGATCATAACTGTCTTCAAAATGTTGGAAGAGGTTTCTACCTTCATATCTACTTTCCTGTTATCCGTAGGATTAAGTACAGCTTCCAGTTTTAAGTCATTACCATTATCCGACCTTACAGATAAATTCCGCATTCTTTTGTCCACATTGCTCTTATAATGTAAATCGACTGGTCGGAAACCAGACATACTAAATGCTGTTGATCCGGAGGGCTGGTTCAATAAAGAAAGAATCCTTTTATGTATAGTCGCATTATTGGGAGAATCAGTATGGCTGGGCCCCATCAAGTTATTGGTATAAGGCTCATTCAATCCTCCTTTTTGACTTTCCAAAGAGACTACTCCGTCGTTCAACCCATCATAGAATATCAGTCCTAACGCTTTGAAGATAACTGCTAACTCATAAAGAGGAGTGCTGACATATGAGGGGTCTATGACATTTACAGCCGTTGTCAACGCATGAACCGGAATCCCGTTCATCTTAGATAAAACCGCATCATTGTTTAAAAAATCATCGATTGCCTTTGAATCCAAAGCCAAATCATTAATGGCATCGGGCTTAAAATGCATCCAATGATCTACAATACCTGCTATAATGGGATGCTGATCCAAAACAGGACCGAAAACATCGCCCAGCGGACTTCCCGAATGAGGGGTATTCAATGTAATCAATTTATGTACATTCTTGTCATCTACATACTGCACATGTAATCTGGACAGGATTCCTCCCATGCTATGGCCTACCAAATCGGCCTTTTGAGATACGTAGCCATTATCCATGCACATCATACGGGACTCTTTAATACCCCAATCCGCCACTTTTCTATCCAAAGCATTTACAGCAAAGTAAGCGCAATTCGTCGTACTATAATCCACACAATTCAATTGGAATCCCCGATATAAATTAGATGCTTTCAAATAGGTCCGCAATTTCGCAAAACAAGTTTCATCGGAATTCAAACCATGAATCATTACCACCGGAACACGGATTATTTCAATATTCACATCATACGAATCTGAATGATATTGACTGGAATATTGCATCCGGGCAGTTATCGTATGAACAGGTTTATCGTCCTCCGGAAAGTTTTCCGGAGCTACATATATAACATTTGTCCAGGAATCGGCATTTTCCAAGTGTCCCAAATCTTCCGACAAAGTCCACTTAACAGTATATCCGCATTCATCCGACGGAATCTTCGAAGTAGCTACATCTAATATTATTTTTACTTTGGACTGTCCGTCAGCAGCCACACCTTTTACCTCGCTACTACGGCTACTCCCCTTTTCTGTCACCAGTTTATATTTCAAAACAGGTTTTTCCTCACAAGGCTGTTCTTCGGGCTGCTCATCCGCTCCGTCATCGCCATTATTTTTCTTCGAACAGATTTCTATCGAAACTTTGTTTCCCGATGAAGACGATCCATAAGAAGAGTTTCCGCCACCGCTTAATGACGGGAAACCACTGCCACTACCACCAGGACCACCGGAACCACTTCCCGGTTTATTGCACAGCCCATTCGGACCATAGAAATAGTCATAATAATCCGACGCCGTCTTATACTTTCCGGCACAATAATATTCCCAATACTTTTTCCATCTGAAATCCAAGCATTTAGTGCCCCATCCGGCCCTCGCTTTCGCTGATTTAAATTTCGTGCGATAAGATACAATCCGGGACGGATCATCGACATCAGCACCGGAAGAGGTGTTCGTTATTCTGGAATGCGTAAAGACAACGTCATCATATTCCACCTCTGCCGTTACACGTACGGGGACAATGATCGACTCCTGTGCCCGCAACTGAGCGATGGGATTTTCACACAACAGTTCAAACTTCAGTCCTTCTACCTCGGGCACATCGATTGTTACGTTCTGGGCTGTAATCAATCCCTTGTTAGTCAGAGTTAAATTGAAAATGTAGTTTTTACAGTAAATCTCACTGGGATAGGTAGTCACAACTACCGGAACCGGAACATTGGTTTCGTATTTCACTACTGTCTCGACTTCATACTCATCCTGTACTTCCGTTTCGACCACATTCCAATCGTACGTAATAGCTTGGAATGTCAGATCCACATCTACTTTGGTCGTCTTACCGGGATCTACCAACAAATTGTTCGAATAACTGTCATGCTTTTCGGCCGTCACCGTTATTGCATAATACCCTTCGGGAATATCGCCCACCGTAAACAACCCATCGGTACCGGTAACTCCCTCATAAATAACCTGTCGAGACACCGGATGCATAATAACAACCTTCGCCCTTTCCACATGAGGAGCCTCATCGGTAAAGTAAGTGTATTCGTCTTTTACATCGACTACCAATGTTCCCTTAGTCTCCGACACCGGTTCGATGCTGTAAGACAACGGGATACCGTTGCCATTGCGGCAATTGATTCCAATCGTACCGGTCACCGGAACATTCAATTGCATTTCATCGGTTGTGGTAAGCCGCAGAACGACCACTGCACTATCACCGCCGGCAATAGAAGGCATTTCAAGAGGAGTAACAGAGGTCATCCACTTTTGATCGGACGGTAATACCACAGAAACAACGCCTGTTTCTCCTTTACCGGTATTGGTCAGGATAACCGAATAATCGCGGACAGTCCCTTTCGTCACCGTTGTATGAATGGATGATACATTTGCACGCAATACCGGTTTCTGTGATTTGCAATGATAGAAAACAGTAGTAGACAAAGAAGCACCTTCGGCTGTCGTTATCGTCAAAGGCATCCGTTCGTAATCGATAAGATTGGTTTGCTCGTTGCCGGTCACCGTATAAGCGATCTCTCCCATGCTATTGGCCGGTATGGACGACAGGGCATCGAACTCGACCTGACATCCGTTCACCAATGAAACCAATTCTGCCTTGACATTTGTCAAAGGAACGTTGCACGGATTAAATACGGTAATCTTGCCGGTATAAGGCTCATCGGTCGTTACGTTCCAAGTGATCCAAGAATCGGATGTACGACGGATGCCATAAATATCAAACGAGGCCATTTCAGTTTTCAAACCTTCACCAGGATAACAAGCGCCAACCATAAAATGTCCCATCTGCCTGGAAGCCGGTTTGAAATTCAGCGTGTAATTTCCATCCGAATCCGCCTGTGCCTGCAGGACTTCCCGAGCTCCGTTACTGATGATATAAACCTCCAGTTTTGCATTAGCGACATCCACACCAGACACTTTTCCGGTAATAACGATCTCTTCTCCTTGCTGATAAAATTCCTTTCCGACCGATGCCGTTACGAAGAACTTGGGATTCATGGTCAAAGGGAGCACATCCGAAACATTATTTACAGACGTCAGTTCCTTAACCGAATGATCTTCATTGACGATTGCCACAATGCTGTATTTTCCGGTTACATCCGGCAATGCGAAATTCCTCGAAATAAGTTCCTCTTCACCTACCATTAACGCCTTTTGCGTATATAGAGTGGTAAGGAAGGTCTTTTTAGAGGTACTGCTATATTTCAGGTCAGACGTCAGGTATACCATGACCTTCGTCTTTGCCGGCAATTCTGCCGCACCTTTATTGATGACCTTCGCATTCACCGTAAGCGTATCGCCGGCCAATGCTTCCTTCTTTGAAAGCGCCAAATAGCTGATTGCGGCATCAGGCAGTGTCTGATCCGTTATCATCACCCAACAGATACCTTTCGTATATCCCTCCGAAGTGGCAATAATCGTGCTGGTCCGGTCGCCTTCGGAAACATCATTCGCCTTAGCATACACCTTGACATCGACAGAAGATACGCCTGCTGGTATAATAACCGTTTTGTCGAAAACCAAATCAGTTCCATTATCGCTTGTCAGAGTTACGGTTATATCGGTATTGTCCGTATTATTTCTGGTAACTTTCAACACGATGCCTTCGGCCACTCCCTCCAATATGGTAGGTTGTGAAGTGGTTAATGATAATGACGGCCCGTCATCATCGAGTATTTTAAAAGATTTCGTGACATGTCCGCCGCTTGTTGTCGTTGCGGAACAATTGCACGAAGGGAGATAAACCGATGCGGTGACAATCACCTCGCGGTCGCCGTCCTTCAAAGCATTATCGACCACTCCTATCGAAAACTCCTGCGAACTAACTCCCGCAGGAAAAACCAATGTTTCATAAGACAGGTATGCGTCCGGCGAACTGACCGTCAACTTCACCGTTATCTTACTTTCCAAGTTGGTGATACGGGTCACCCGTCCGACGATGGCTGTGCTTCCTGCCGACTCATTGACCTCTTCCGTAGAAAATGACAACTGTATCTGCGGAACATCATTGTCATTCAACAAGATGATGCATTTTCCACCGTTGTATCCATCCGCCGATACTGTGAAATCGACATCGGCCGTTACATCCGGAATATTATCATCGACGGCCAACACTTCTACTGCCACACTCTTCTCCCCCGCCGGAATCACTACCTGAGCCGGAAGTTTAAAACGGCTTTTATGACTGGTCGACAGATACACTGTCAATGGAGTATCCCTTTTACTCTCACGTTCAACAGTGAGTGTAAAGGTATCTCCCTCCGTCAGTTCTGTTTTAGAAGGGATTAAAGTCAAAACAGGTAGTTCGTCATCTATGATATGGACTTCGCCCGTTATGGTCTCGTATCCGCTTCCTTCAATGGTGATCGTTACAACCGAATCAACATTCAGCACCTCATTGTCTATCGTATGGATGTAGAAAGTGCCGCCAGATTGCCCTGCCGGTATAGTCACCGATTGTGGTACATTCAAACGCTCCGGCTTATCCGCACGAAGACTGAAAACCTGCTCATTCGCCCAAGTGCCACTCCGATACAATTTGCAACGAATCAAAGAGGTATTATTCTCTTTGATAGCTGCCGTGGGAAGCTCTACCCGTAGTTTTTTAGCAATCGTACACCCTGTTCCGGCATAAGCCGTATTATTACCTATGGCAGCAGCCAGTTCACCTAAATTGGTCCTGGGAATCAACTTGACTTTGGCCTTTACCATTCCATCGACTCCCGGCAAATCCGATAAGGTAAATTCTGCCTGTCGGTTCACAGTCCCGCCGTCTCCCAAGATAGATTCGTAATAGACCTTGCCTAAGTAAACCTCTTCGCCATTATCCGCCACCAAAGAGACCTGTTCGCTCCAACCGTCCCCCGTCTCCTTATCTCCTTCATTGGTTACCAACCAGGAGACCAAAATCTTATCACCGGGAGCATAAGACGATTTATCGGCCTTGACGGTAGAGACTGCTACATCCGGACGCGGATCAGCTATCACGATCAAGGCGCCGGCTTCGGACGACGTCCATACGTTACCGCCATTACGGGCACTCAATATGGGGTTTTCTATTACGAAAGGATATTTGCCACCGACCTCCCAACTTTCCGGAACTTGCAACGAAAAATTGATCAGGTTTCCGGAGTTTCCTCTTAAAGGTGTGTTTGTAGGAGAATAAACGACGAACAAATAATGGGTACTGCTCATCCTTCGCACAGACAGACTATGATCTGACTTGCGATCGGTCAGGCTCCAGGAGGAACTGGCAATGGTACTTCCCGATGGTAACTGCACGTCGAATTGCAGGGCGACAATCTCGCTGTCGTTACTTATTGCTACCGGAACGTTGATCGTTTTACCCCGTCCGCACTCTACTTCCGGGATATATATTTTATTTGTCACCTGCTGTGCCACCAGCGGCAAAGAGGAAAGCAACACTCCCCACAGCAGCATGAAAACCATTTTACGCTTCATAACTCATCTTATTTTGAAATGACTACTTTTTGACTCTTATATGCCACGCTACCGTTTGTTTCCAACTGCACCCTCAGAAGATAAATTCCCGAAACTAAATCCGATACTACCTTCAAAGTTCCCGTGGAGGGAAATTCGAACGCCTTCTTATCAATCGGGCAACCGTCCATACCGATTACATCGACCGTCATACGTTCTGCTTCAATCGGTAATGTGACAAAGACATCATTACCCACTGCATAAATGGAAACTTCCTCGGAGACACTCGCATGAATACCCGTTGGAGAAACGGCTGACGCAATACGCTGCGCTTCTTTATCCGCCAAATCGACATAGGCAACAACCGGATCTTTTGACGAAAGTTCGGCAAGCACCGTGCGTCCTGCCGGTATCACCTCTCCTGAAGTGGAGAAGATAACCAGACGTACCCTCCCATCCTTGTTCTTCATAGCCGACTGGAATTGATTTACATTCAGCAACATACGCAATTGGGACTGTTGACAATGGTTCAATACAATATCCACAGCAGCAACTTCAACATCACTATACATCACGAGCATTCCGTCTTCCACGCAGACACGTGCGGAAGGCAGCATTTTCGAGCGGGA
>ERZ838839.2937-NODE-2937-length-11746-cov-3.296981_pt1 | contig 11746 bp, 9 predicted proteins | sample MGYA00519909_ERZ838839 | MGnify/ENA primary metagenome ERZ838839 (study PRJEB31850, sample SAMEA3708843) | human gut metagenome | biome: human gut; feature: human-associated habitat; material: faeces | place: China | collected 2014 ... | reverse complement strand
CCCCTTTCTTTTCGACCTGTATTTATCTACCGCCGGGAATTAAGTTTAATATTTCTTTGATCGACATGCACATTTCATTGGCTTCACTGCAACGTTCATTCTTAAGAATCATATTAGCAGTGTTTACCATGGCTGGATATGCACTTCTGATTAAGTGGTTTGCATAAATTACTACATTCACTCCATGTTCCTTTAGCTCGTGTTCAGTTATTTGGCTATATGATGTGGGAACCACAACAAGCGGAACTTTTTTCTCAAGCGTATGGTACCGTGAACAAAATTCATAAATCTCATCGGGTGTTTTCTCGCGGCTATGAATCATAATTCCATCTACTCCAGCCTCAATATATGCCTTTGCCCTGCAGACAGCATCCTCCATCCCTTTTTTTAGAATTAAAGATTCAATTCTTGCAATAATCATGAAATCACTGGTATTGACCGCCCGTTTTCCAGCAGCTAATTTTTCACAAAAGTGTTCAACTGTATCCTGCGTCTGCTCAACTTCTGTTCCGAAAAGAGAATTTTTCTTTAAACCGATCTTATCTTCTATAATAATGGCAGAAACTCCAAGTCGTTCTAAGGTTTTGACGTTGTACACAAAGTGCTCAATAAGGCCGCCTGTATCTCCATCAAAAATAATAGGTTTAGTAGTACACTCCAGAATATTATTCAAATCTTGCAATCGGGTAGTTAAATCAACCGCCTCAATATCAGGTTTACCTTTACTGGTTGAATCCGTAAGGCTACTAGACCACATTCCGTCAAATACTTCCCTCTTATCCCCTTTTAATATTTCCTGATTTTCAATTATCAAGCCACATAGTCCATCATGAGCTTCCAAAATACGAACTACGGGTTTGGCATTTATCAAACGACGAAGTGATTTTAAACGTACATCGGGGGTTGTACCTATAGCCTTAATATCTTTATCCAAAGAAGATGAATTAATTCCCAAAGTATATGGAATTTCGATAACCTTTCCTCCCTGTTCATTCATCACTTCAAATACGCGCACACGTTCTTCACGTAAAGGCCCGGTTTTCCAGTCGTCACCATGAATTATATAGTCAGGTTTAATGCGTTTGAGATTCTCAACATAGCTCCATTCTTCTTGAGGAACAACTTTACATACGCCTTTAATATTCTGAACTACCTCTTTTCGTTGTTCATAGGTCAGATAAGGAAGGCGTTTATGCTCCGCAATAGCTTTATCTGTAAGAAGACCAATTATAACATCACCGTATTTAGTAGCCTCATTAATAATGCGGATAAGTCCTGGATGCATAATATCCGCAGTCATCCCAATATAAACTGTCTTACTCATAATTTGATATATTATTTTAATTAACAATACGGAACAATATATTTCTCTGCATATTCCAAATCTGATATGTCATCGATTTCATACCATTTCAGCCCTTCTACTTTATGCACATAAACAGGAGATTGAGAACAAGATATTCGTAGTAATTCATACTCATATCCCAAATTGGGTTGTTCATCAACAATACTCGCATAATCAGCACACATTATTTTGTAAAAGGAACCGGATAGTTTATGGATGCCGACCAATTCGCCTTTAGCGTTTAGTTTATTCTTATTGACAGAACATGAAGAAAGGCGAAAATTATCATCATGTTCCACATAATACTGATCTTGAAACTTTGTCACTGGAGCTATTAGCATTGCATCTGCCGCAGGACACTCCAATAAGCTCATTATTGCTTGTTTCTCAAAAATCAAATCTGACTCTAACAATAAAAAATCATCATTGCCCAGAATCTCCCGCGTATTATATAAAGTATACATACTATTTGTTTCAGCATAACGAGGACTAAAACAGGTTTCAAGCATAGGATAGTCTGTCTTCAATTCTTCATAAACTTCTTGTTTATATCCTGTACCGATTACAATTCGCTCAATGCCACATGATAACAAAGTATCAATAGAACGAACTATCATTGGAATACCTCCCACTTTGACGAACCCTTTAGGTATCAATTCTGTATATTGGCCAAAACGGGTTCCCATGCCCGCAGCCATTATCATAGCTGTACGTATCATTCGTTTAATAATATAGTAAGTGAATTTAATTGATATAAGAATGTTGTAAACGACGTTTTAGCATCATTTATCCTGTTCTATCTCCTTATTTTTCAGTTCTTTTCTCAAGCTAGCCAGCAGACTTTTGCCAAAAAGCACCCACACGAGAGTACCAGATACGGACAGGAACACAAATAATAAAATATAAATTTTGAGTCCCATACCTGAAGGTTTCAAAGGTACAACGGCAGGCTCAACTACTGCAAAGACTGGCTTTTCCTCCTGTACTTTGGCTCTGGATACCTGCAACTGATTAGCAACCTGACTATATATCTGATAAGCCAAACTCATGTCGTTCTGTAAACGCTCCTGCTCAGCACGTACACTTTGAAGAACCACATTATCATGGGCGTCTACATAATCCGCATATTTTCTTTGAGCAGCATAATATTCCTGCTGACGTTCTTTAAACAACCGTTCCAAATACGCACAGTCTTCTTTTACTTTTGAAGTTCGATACCCAATAATATATTCCTGTAATTTATGAACGACAGAATCTGCTATAACCGCAGTGATCTGCGGATTTTGTAAGGTGACCGTAATGCTCGTTATGGCGGTTTTCTTATCAATGGATGCACTAATCTTCTTTTTAAGAAAATTAATCTTCTCATTTACTTCTTTCGTCAATTCGATAGTTCCTTGCCGCCCTCCACTGGCAGGAACCGTATCTTCTCCGAATAATGATTTAACTCCTCCTATTACTATGCCCGGAAAACCTATAAGATAATCCCACCAAGGAGATGACTCTTCATCGAGATAAGACCCCAAAGTCATTTTATCATCCTTTTTAGAAACGGAGACTTCCATTTCTAAAAGTTCCAATAAAAAAGGAGTTGAAGAAACAATATCTGCTGAAAGAGAAGCGTTCAAGGCATCTGTGCTTTCCCCTATTAGAGCCCCATCTCCTAAAAACGAGGCAGCAAGTCCGGCTAAACCATTACTCCCCTTCGCATTACCCATTTCAGGAGAAAGGGTAACCTTTACTGTATACTGTTTAGGGATACTTACCGCTACAATTATTCCAATAATAAAACCAATTCCAACGGCTTTGTATAATTTTTTACGAATAGCAATAATCTTGCGAAAGATATCGACCAAATCAATTTCTATCTCATCACTTTCTGTCTTGTGTGGTTCAGAGAGCAAGTTTTTATCCTGTCGTTGTTCTGACATAAAAGTAAATTCTATTATTTCTTTATAAGATTAGCAATAGAAGCAATCATCATACCCAAAGAACTGAAGGAAGTAGCATAACCTAAAATATTAGCTATGTTCCCTTTCTTCTTAGCCTTACCAGGCACAATAATCTCACACCCCGGCTCAATCTGTTTCTTACCACTACCCTTAACCTTCGTCACCTGACCATTCATGTAAACAATGAACTTCTTACTCTTCCTTGCATTATCAGAATAGCCACCGGCCTGATTCAGGTAATAATCCACATCCTTTCCCTTCATATAAGAAACCGTATTGGGGACCATAACAGCACCATTGATAGTTACAGTATTAGTATTCTTAGGTATAAAGACCACATCACCTTCACGTAGGACAAGGTCGGCACTACCCTTAGGATTAGTCAAAGCCTTCTCCAGATCAATGCCTACCGTAAAGGTATCCTCAACACCAATACCCAAAGAGTCAATCATGGCCTCACCCAATTGTCTGCTCATCAGGCGAATCACATCACCCATACGTTTCTTCTCACCCGCACTTGCCACACGGGTCAATTTCGCACCACGGAGATAGGCAAGACTGGTAGGACCACCCGCTTTATTCACCAGATCGGAAAGACGTTCCTCACGGTTGGTCATGGCATAATTTCCTCCAAACAATATTTCACCATCAATGACTACATTCTGTTGCGCCTGATAACCGGGACTGCGACGGACATAAACTTCGTCATAAGGCTGAAGGATAAAACCGGGCTGACCGTCGATGACAAAACCATCCTTTAAAGAGAAGGTATACATCTGACCGATAGTATCATTATCCGCGGTACTACGGGGATTCTTGATTCGTCTCGACACATCAATGCGGACAGTAGAGGCGGCTTCTTTCAAGCCACCGGCCTGGATGATCAGATCCTCAAGTGTCATGTTATCCGCATAAGGATAGGAATCAGGTTGGGCAACCTCACCGTGAACTGTGACATTACCCCGGTCTTCCAGGTCATGGATACTTGGAATGTAGAGGATGTCATTCTTCATTAGGGCAAGGTTTGGGGAAGTGCCGTCCATGATAGACTTAATGTCTATCTGAACAACTTCACTGGTCAGGTCTTCACGCTGGCGATAGAGGACGGCACGATTCAGGAAAGCGTCACCGGTCAGACCCTGAGCTTCATGGACAAGTTCGCGGATCGTGTTCAGTTTACCGCTGAGCTGGTAGATACCGGGACGATAGACAGCGCCACGGATTTCCAGTTTGTTTGTGAAGCGGTTAAGGATGGCTTCGGCTGTTACAACGTCACCGTTACGCATTGTGTAGATGCTGTAGTCCATATCCTTGACTGTGTTGACCTCATATTCCTCACCATTCTGACGGACAACACGTAATGAACGGGTGTAGGCGTCAGCTTCAAAGCCGCCGGCATATTTGATTAAAGTGGCAAGGTTCTCGTCTTTCTTCATTTCGAAACGCATAGGACGTTTTACCTTGCCGCTGATCTTTACCAAGACATCGTAGGCGGGGACGATAACCACGTCACCTTCCTGAAGGCGGATGTCATCCTGTGTGTTGCCTTTCATGATAAATTCGTAAACATCGATGGTGGCGATATTCTTTCCGTTGCGTACCAACTGAACGTTTCGGAGGCTGCCGATATCACTCACGCCGCCTGCACGGTAAAGCGCATGGAAGACGGTAGAGAAGGAAGAAAGGGCGTAGGTACCCGGCTGCACGACCTCTCCCATCACGTTGATCTGAATAGTACGGATATTACCCAAAGTCAGACGGATGTCGGAAGTAGGGTCGGTAGTATTGTTCAGGCCGTTATAGATCTTATTCAGGGCGCCCTTCAGATAGTCGTTGGCGGCGGAGACTGTCATACCGCTAAGGTTGACAGGCCCGATCTTCTGAATATTGATGGTGCCTTCAGGAGAGATCTGCTGGCGGATCGTGTTCTGGCTGGCACCCCAGATATCGATGATGACTTCATCACCGGGACCCAGACGGTAGTTGGCAGGAGTGGCAAGGTTGACACTAGGCTCGAACGTCAGGTTGCGGGTATTGAAGATGTTGCGCCCGAAAACCTGATCCTCACGGGCCAAATCTTCCGTAGTCGGATGATCCTCCAGCATGTCGGAAGTATTCTCCTTAGTCTCTTCACGAAGGCGGGACTCGTTGATATCCGTACCCGTGGATTGGGAGGTGTTTACATTGTTCTGCTGCTCATAGAGCTGCTTCACACGCATAGCCTGTTCCTTGGTCACACCTTTACGCGCAAGTTCGGAAGCAAGCTGTTTCTGTTCCTTGCCTTGACGGATGCCGTCCTTTACATATTCCAGTACCTGTGAGTCACTCATGGACTGGGCCATAAGCGAGCCACTTCCCAGCATAGAACAAAAAAGTAGAATGCTAAAAAGTCGTTGTATTTTCATTGACAAATAAAAAAGTTAGTTGGTTTCACACAGTTCCTGCATACCGTGACAGACCGCAGACAACTGTTGTTTAAGAAGAGAAGGGGGAAGAACATCAAGGAGGGTCAGAGAACGCTGCAAGACAGACCGTTTTCTATCCTCGTCTTCCGGATTGGCGTACATCGACACATTATATCCCTGAAGGATGGCCAAACACAGGGTAGCATCCTGCTCCGGTGTCTTCCCCCGTTGTGAATATAAATCGTTTATCTTTTCGTGGATTGATTGTTGTAATGCAGAAAGGTCATCGGTGTATATATACCCATTTTTATCACCGATGTGAAGTAAATGATCTGCCAGATGTTGCAGTTCATCAATATTTTCTTGTAGTAAAAAACTCACCATACCCCTTTTATTCACTTAATGCTTGTTTCACTTATATTTAAACCCTTATTTCTCCAGAGGCTCTACACACCCTACTGGTATATCTACAAAAGCACATCCCAACATAGTTAGCCGGACTGCCACTTTCGATTTTCCATTTACTGTAACCAATTCTCCCTGAAGTCCGGATAATGGCCCTTTGATAACCTTAATCTTGGTTCCTGGTGACAAGGGAGTCGTACTCATATTAATCGCCTCGTCCGAATAGTCTAGCATAAATTTAAAGCGGTGCATCTGTTCATCCGGAATGACAGCAGGAGTACTTTCTCCACGCAATACCATATATCGGCTGATAGAGCCCAATGTCAAAACTTCTTTCTGTTCATACATATCGACATGCACAAATATCATCATCGGAAGAAGAACACGCTCGACTACCTTTCGACGATCACTCCATTGATGCACTTCTTGCTGAACAGGAAGGAAGTTTTCAATACCCATTTTAGATAGTCGCTCACTCGTTTTCTTCTCATGAGAAATACGTACTAAAGCCACCAACCAACGTTTAGGGTGCGCTACGCTCCTGCCAGTCACATCTGCCGGCAGAACTTCTTGAATGTCTTTTTTACTAAAAATCATCTATTTACCCCACACTTATTCGTTATTCTTTAACAAACAGAAACGAATAACGGTGCAAAGATGACCATATTTACCAATATACGCAAATAAAAAACAATAATATTTTCGTTAAACGACCATAATTAGAGGGAAATATCTGTTTGTTTCATTTTCAACACCTATTTATTATACCATTTACGAACAATGAAATATTCGATATTTTCATTACCCAGCCCCTAAAAAAGAATTAAAGACTCCACCTCTATCAGAAGATTTTACCATGAAAAGAAAAAAAAATAACTATTCTGAGAAAAAAAATAAAGAAAGGATGCAGTATTCTATAAACTGCTGCATTTAACTTATAAACGGGACAAAAAAAGAATCAAACCTATATATCATATTAAGACCTGAAACCTGAACTTGACAAGTGGGGAGAAATTAGAGAGAGAGAGTATTTTACAAACGTCCCCAAAAACGAGAACCCCTGCCGACTGTAGAAGTCGGCAGGGGTTCATTTTTACTACTAAGGAGTCCGAAAAGAAAGTAAGACGTAATTCTTTCCGAGTGCCTCCGCTTATTTACAATATTTCTTTATAAGTTCATCCACATTCGGATCACCCAGTTCTTTCGCTTTATTGAAGTTTCCGCAAGCTTCATCCGTCTTCTTCAACTGTATCTGACAAAGTCCCAACAGTCGGTATGCTTCCGCATACTTCGGCTCGTCTTTCAGAATTTCATTCAGTATCTTCATGGATTCTTCATAACGTCCTACACGCAAATTAACCACTGCATGCTCTGCCCGATAAGTCAGATCTTTGGGGCTCAATTCAATCGCTTTCACGATATCATCCAATGCACGCTGATATTGACGGGCTTTCAGTGCAGCCTGCTCACGATAGTAATAGAAAAGGTCATTGACCTGACCATTCACAGCATTATAATAGGCATCATAATCGAGCATTGCATTTCTTGCCTGATCATTGTTCATATACATCTGTGCACGTTCCAGCAGATAAGGAGCAAAGTTTGCTGTGACAGGCTGCGGACAACGAGCAATGCAACTATCCATCAATGCCAACACTTCTTTGGCATCTGCCTTCAGCAATTCTTTTGTCTTGGCGGCACTAAAGAATGAGGCTGCTGAAGCCAAATTGCTGGCATTCACCTTCTCATAAGCGGCCAAAGCGCCTGCATAGTCCTGCTGAGCAAAAAGTATATCTCCTTCCAACTGCGTATAAACGGGCAAAGGATCGATAGCCATCGCCTGACGGAGATTCTTCAGAGCCGTATCATACGTCCAGTCTTTATAAGTCGTTTCCGGTTTCGAGAGCTGATAACCGTATATCAGCTTGGCGATATTATAATACACATCATCCTTTTTAGCCGCCACCTTCAAGGCCTGATTAAAGTCGGCTACAGCCTTATCAAAATAAGACTGGTCATCCTTACCTTTCGCTACATAATAATTGGCACGGCGGATATATCCATCGGCACTAGCAGGGAACTGGCGAATGAAATCATCCATCAGCTTCTCATACTCCTCAGCCGACATCTGTGTGGAAGCCATAAACAGATACACCAATGCCTGATCCTCCGCTTCGGGTAATCCTTTCCGGATACCGATATTTTTCAGAGCAACGTCTCCCAAAGACAAAGCATTAATCTTCTGCGACATTGCAAAAGCTGCCCCTGCCGCATAACAAGTTGTTACCGTATCCGCACCTGAGGACTTCTGCGAAATACCGAACACCTGTCCTTCCGCATTCATCACCGGGCAACTCACCATCTTGTCTTTCATCTGCATACTCAAAGTATAGTAATGATATTCTCCGGCAATTTTCGATACATCCTTCACTTTACCCGAAACACAGGCAATGCTCTTCTGCGTAGAATAAGGAAGCATCCATGCGTCAGCGCCTGCAGCCGGAGCAGTAGTCGCCACTACCAGTGACGGCACTTTCTTCTCGGTGATGGCCACACGAAACTTGATCACATCGTACATATCATCTGCTCCCAAAATCAGGCTGACCGGCATTTGCTTGCCTTCGGCTGTGACAATCACCGCACGCTCAGCCCCTTTGAAGAGACTGTAGTCAGAGAGAGCCAGTCCGTCTTCGGATACGAAAAATCCGTTTCCGGTATTCAGCATCTTGTCATTCTTATCATAAGTTATTACTGAGAAAACAGCACGTTTCGCCTTCTCCACCCATTTCGGGGTTTGCGCCAGACCGCTCTGTACCAAGAGGAAAAGCGCTAAAGGTAAGATTAAAAGTTTCTTCATATCAGTCGTTGTTTCTTTGTTTCACAGCTTCATAAATCAAAATACCGGCAGCTACGGAAACATTCAGAGATTCGATGGTTCCCAGCATCGGTATCTTCACCCATTCGTCACAGAGAGCCAGATGATCATATGATACACCGGTGTCCTCCGCTCCCATGATGATACACATCGGTCCCGTATAATCGGCTTTCGTATAGTCATAATCTCCTTTCTCGGTAGCAGCAACGATACGGAAACCGCTGTCCTTAAGATACTGCAAAGTCGCACGCAGATTCTGTTCGCGGCAGACAGGCAATGTATGCAACGCACCTGCGGAAGTCTTCATGGCATCGGCATTCACCGATACGCTGCCACGCGCAGGAATAATCACCGCATCCACCGCAGCACATTCACAGGTACGGGCTATCGCACCGAAGTTACGCACATCCGTTATGCCATCCAGCATCACAAAAAACGGATTCTTGCCTTGCTCGAATAAGAAAGGAACGAGGTCTTCCGTCTTCTGATAGGTCACAGAGGAAATGAAGGCGACCACACCCTGATGATTCTTCCGTGTGATGCGGTTGATACGTTCCACCGGCACACGCTGAACAGGAATCAGCAATCCTTTCAATGCTGCGAAAAGCTCTTTGGAAAGATCACTTTGAATGTCTTTCTTAACGAGGATCTTATCAATCTCTTTTCCAGCCTGAATGGCCTCTATGACGGCACGGACGCCGAAAATCATTTCACTTTTATCGGTCATTGTAATTTTGAATTATAAATTTTGAATTATGTATTATGAAGTACGGGCCAACAGGGCCTTCGCATTGCTGAGAGCAGCCTCGGTCAATGTGGCTCCGCTCAGCATGTGAGCGATCTCCTCTACCCGTTCTTCATCGGTGAGACGGCGGATATGGCTGTTCGTTTCCGTATCGCTGTCCTTCTTATATACCTTATAATGAGCGCGCCCGCGAGCTGCGATCTGAGGCAGATGTGTGATACTGATCACCTGACGGTTACAGTCCCCCATTTCCTGCATCATATCCGCCATACGGTCGGCTATTTCACCGGAAACTCCGGTATCGATCTCATCAAATACAATTGTAGGCAATTTCACCGCACCGGCGATCATCGCTTTGATAGAAAGCATCACACGCGCGATTTCACCTCCGGAAGCAACGGAAGATATGCTTTGCAACGTTCCGTTCTTGTTGGCGGAGAACAGGAAGTTGACAGTATCCTCCCCCTGTATGCCCGGTTCTTTCTTCAATCCCATTTCCACTTGGAAGCGGACGTTGGGCATACCCAGCGGGACCAGCCGTTCAGCCAGTTGTTTCTCCACTTCACGGGCAGCGGCCGCACGGGCTTTTGTCAGCACGGCGGCTTGCTTCTTTACCCGTTCGTATTGGGCTTCCTTGCGAGCAGTCAGTTCGGCTATGCGATCATCATAAGAGGTGATCTCGGACAACTTAGTGCGATATTGGTCTGCCAAGGCCATCAATTCTTCAAGTGTCTGTACCCGATGCTTCTGTTGCAGGGAGTAAATCAGATTCAGACGATCGTTCACTTCGTCCAGACGGGTAGGATTAAACTCGATGGATTCTCCCTGCGCTGAGACTTCCTGCGAAATATCTTTCAGTTCGATGTAGGCACTTTCCATGCGGTCGCTCAGTTCTCCGGCAGGCTGATACACCTTTTTCAGATTATTCAGCGTATTCAGATTATCTTTCAGGAAAGAAAGCAGTCCGCCTTCGTCCGAGAAAAAAGACTGTTCGATGCGGTAAAGCCCCGCTTTGATCTCCTCGGCATGACTCAGAGTTTCCGCCTCCTGCTCCAGTTCACTCTGCTCCCCTTCCACCAGATGAGCTTCCTCCAGTTGTTCCAGCTGGAAACGAAGATAGTCCTCATCCGTCCGGCTTTGCTCGGCAAGTGCCGTCAGCTCGGACAGTTCACGGTCGAGCAGCTTCCATTCATTATACAGTAAATGATACTTCTCCAGCGCATCATCGTTATGAGCCAGAATATCGAGTACATTCAGCTGGAAACCTTCTTTATTGAGCAAAAGATTCTGATGCTGTGAATGTACATCAATCAGTTGTTCGCCCAATTCCTTCACCTGTGCCAGCGAAGCAGGCGTATCATTAATGAATGCGCGGCTTTTGCCGGACGCCTGCACTTCGCGCCGCAGGATACATTCCTCGTCGTCGTATTCCAGTTCGTTCTCTTCAAAAAACGGGCGCATACCGTAAGCCGAGATATCAAAACGTGCTTCGATAATACATTTAGAAGCTCCACGACGAATCGCTTTCACATCGGCACGCTGTCCGAGCAGCAGACCGATGGCTCCCAGAATAATCGATTTTCCGGCCCCCGTCTCGCCTGTGATGACCGAGAAGCCTGTTTCAAAACCGATATCCAGTTTTTCTATCAATGCGTAATTCTGAATATAAAGTGAACGTAACACCTTCTGTAAATTAAAAATTAAACCTAAAAAATAAAGATCAGTGAGTCAAGACGGCAATCAGATGGTTGATGATGTCTTGCGCTACTTCCTGTTTGGGCTTCAGAGGATAATCCTCGCGACCTTTGCGATCAATAATGCTAATCTTGTTTGTATCGTGACGGAAGCCGGCTCCCGCGTCATTCAGAGAATTGAGGACGATAAAGTCAAAGTTTTTACGTTCGAGCTTTCCTTCGGCATTCTGCTGTTCGTTATTTGTTTCGAGGGCAAAGCCCACTAACAATTGATTGTCTTCTTTGATCTTTCCCAGACTTGCAGCAATGTCCTGCGTAGCCTGAA
>ERZ838839.2936-NODE-2936-length-11754-cov-3.190700_pt1 | contig 11754 bp, 9 predicted proteins | sample MGYA00519909_ERZ838839 | MGnify/ENA primary metagenome ERZ838839 (study PRJEB31850, sample SAMEA3708843) | human gut metagenome | biome: human gut; feature: human-associated habitat; material: faeces | place: China | collected 2014 ... | reverse complement strand
TCATCGACCGCCGTCTTAACCTGTCTGGCTACTTCCTTGACCGTCGCTTCATCAAACCCGGTTTTCTTGTCGCCTGCCAGCGCTTCTCCGCTCAGCTTCAGTAATACCCGCTTTAATTCCATAATTCGGTTCTCCCTGTCTATATGTACGTTCTGATGTACATTTTATCTGTGATGACCGTAAAAAGCCGCGTCACCTTATCAAAGATATTCTACCACAAAAAATCCGAATGTGCGATAGAATTTTCGTAAATCCTGTGCATCCTTTCATTCTTTTCCCAAAACGCCTTTCTGTATACGGATTCTTCGCCCTGTTTTTCATTTTTTTCTCAAATTTTAGTGCCCGTTTTACTTCTTTTTCTATTTCACCTTTTCCCGCCGCTCTCATTCTGCCCCCAGCTTCTCATTATTTATCTGCACTTATCCTCTGCAATCTTTTTCTGTGCATTATTTAACAGCCTTCCTGGGTGCAATCCATGTATGTGCATTATTTTATTGGATATGCATTTTATAACATTGCAAATTTGAATCATTATATTGTTTGATAAAAATCAATTTCCAGCTACAATAGTTATATCAGTTGTAATTATTTATTATCTCTGAAATAACAATAACGCATGATTCTTTCGGATCGGGGAGGCACTTGAAAAATATGACAGCAATCGATCAAAAACAAATTAACAAGCAGCAGACAAACCGTTATGAAAAATATTACCGTCAGATAGGTCTCAACATCGCTTATTACCGCAAACTCCGCGGCATGAGCCAGATGGCTTTAGCAGAGGCGACCGATTTAAGCCGGACTCATATATCCAACATCGAGGCACCGAACATGAAAACGAGTCTTTCCTTAGAGAGTCTCTTTGATATTGCAGGTGTTCTGCAGGTTGCACCGCGCGCCCTGCTCGATTTCCGTGATGAGAAACCGCAGGATTTTCATGAATAAATCATGATAGAGCACGTAGATTCATGAATTTCTTTAAAGCATGACATTTTAGGGTTCCAAAGATAAATTGGAACCCTTTTTGTGGTATTCAAAAGTAAAAAATCAAAATTATGGTGAGCATTTTCCACCTATTTATTCGTCTTCCGGTTAATAAACTCCGTCCTCGTCTTCGAGTAGATAAATTTCTGACTCGCATACAGGCTGTAATAACCAGAGAAACTAAAGCTGACTGCAATCACCAGCACGAAAAACGGCATCGCCTCATAGCCAAAAAGCTCAAAGCCCAGCAGAAGCGTTGAGATCGGGCAGTTTGTGACTCCCACGAAGAGTCCCAGCATACCGCAGGCGGTCATAAGACCGACCGGCTGTCCAAAGAGAAATGCAAAGAAACTGCCAAACGCCGCGCCGATCGTCAGGGTCGGCACAATCTCGCCTCCCTTGAAGCCTGCCTCCAGCGTAACCGTCGTAAAGAGAATTTTCATCAGGAAATCCCATGGAAGTCCCTCGCCCTCGAAACATTTTTCAATCAGGGAGACGCCGCTTCCGTTGTAGCGGGTCGAACCGGTCAGAAGCGTCAAAACAATCACAATCGCCGCGCCGGATAGAATCCGCCAGACCGGCGATGGAAGATATTTTTTGTAGAGATGTTCCGTTGTGTGAAGCGTGATGCAGAAAAGCTCCGACACCAGCGCGCAGCCAGCCGCCAGACCGACAGCCACGATCGCTGTTTCAATACTCCACGCCGGAACCGCACCAATCGCAAACCGCTCCGGCATCAGTCCCCAGAACCTCGCCAGCGCCGCCGCCGTAAATGCAGAAAAGACACACGGAACCAGCGCTGCATAGTACATAACGCCGATGCTGATAACCTCCATTGAAAAGATCGCCGCCGCCATCGGTGTGCCAAACAAGGCGGCAAATACACCGCTCATGCCGCACATGACCGCAATCTTCTTATCTTTCTCATCAAATTTCAGCCATTTTCCGATCTGGGTTCCGATGCTTCCTCCCATCTGCAGCGCCGCGCCCTCGCGTCCGGCAGAACCGCCGCCCAAATGCGTCAGAAGCGTTCCTGCAAAGACTGCCGGGGCAGTCGCAAAACTGATCTCTGTGTTCGAATAGATCGATTCAATCACCATATTTGTGCCCCGGTTATTATCCTCTCCCAGCACATGGTAAACGCCCAGAACCAAAAGACCGCTGAGCGGCAGCAGAAAGACCATCCACGGGTGGCTCTGAAAGAATGCCGACACCCATAGGACGCATTTTCCAAATGCCGTGCCGATGCAGCCGCTCACAATTCCAATCACAATCGCGCCTTCCGCCCATTTTATAAAATAGGAAATATTTTTTAACACCGGCTCATATTTCTCCCGCTTCATTTCAATTCTCCCCTGTCTGCTCTATCTACACTGCTTTTCATTTCCACCTTAGACATCATAGATATTTTTGGATTTTACCAGCTTCGGACGGTAGCCTGCTTCCTTGAGCGCTTCCACTATCTTATTCTTGTGATCCGTACCAAACGCCTCAACGGTGATCCGCAGCTCCACTGCTGCGTTGCGGTTGATGCTGACAAACTGGTTATGCTCCAATTTGATGACATTGCCCTGTTCTTCTGCCATCAGGGTTGCGACTTTTGCAAGTTCGCCTGGCTTATCCGGCAGCAGTACAGATACGGTAAATACGCGGTCTCTCTGGATCAGACCATGCTGTACGATGGATGCCATTGTGATCACGTCCATGTTGCCGCCACTCAGGATGGATACGACTTTTTTCTTCTTCACATTCAGGTGTTTCAGAGCAGCCACAGTCAGAAGACCGGAGTTCTCAACGATCATCTTGTGGTTTTCTACCATATCAAGGAATGCTACGATCAGCTCATCATCATCCACGGTAATGATCTCCTCGATGGTGATAATATCATCCACATTGATCTGGATGTACGGGAACAGCAGATCGCCCGGGCGTTTAACGGCAGTACCATCCGCGATTGTGTTGACGCTCGGGAGAGTCACTACTTTTCCTTCTTTCAGGGATTCCTGCATACAGTTTGCGCCTGCCGGTTCTACACCGATCACTTTGATCTTCGGATTCAGCAGTTTTGCCAGCGTTGCAACACCGGTACAGAGTCCGCCGCCGCCAATCGGAACCAGAATATAATCAACGGTCGGAAGCTCTTTGATGATCTCCATCGCGATGGTTCCCTGACCGGTGGCTACGTCCAGATCGTTGAACGGATGGATAAAGGTATATCCGTGCTCCGCTGCCAGCTCATTTGCATATGCCAGTGCCTCATCGAATACATCGCCGTGAAGAACCACCTCTGCGCCATAGCTTCTGGTACGGTTTACCTTCATGAGCGGCGTGGTCGTCGGCATAACAACCGTTGCCTTGCAGCCAGCCAGTTTTGCCGCGTATGCAACGCCCTGTGCATGGTTTCCAGCCGATGCGGTGATCAGACCGCGCTGTTTCTCCTCATCGCTCAGGGTGCTGATCTTATAAAATGCACCTCTTACCTTGTAAGCACCTGTATACTGCATATTTTCCGGTTTTAAATATACTTTATTGCCGGTCAAATTCGAAAAATATTCACTGTAAACCAGTTTTGTCTCGGAAATAACCTTGCTGACAACCTCGGTTGCTTCTTCGAATTTCTCCAGCGTCAGTCCCTGCGGCTCAGCCTGTACTGCCTCTGCTGTCTCTTCCTTTATTGTCTCACTCATTGTCTTTCCTCCATTTATCCGTATTTCTCAGAATGCGCCCTGCTTTTGCCGGTTCTCTGACCAGACAATCTGCCGGGTGTGTCCTGTTTATCTGAATCTGCGGCTTAAGCAGATTTGTTCTCCGCCAAACCAGTTTCAGCCGTGGCATGCTCAGCTATTTTTAGCTTTATTCATTCTCTGTCAATGCTTCATTTCTCTTAAACAGTGCATTGACGAAATCATTCGCATCGAATTTCTGTAAATCGTCGATTTTTTCGCCGATTCCGACGTATTTAACCGGAATACCAAGCTCGGACTGGATCGCAACCGCGATACCGCCCTTTGCCGTGCCATCCAGCTTCGTCAGGATGATGCCGGTGATATCCGCCACCTCCATAAACTGTTTTGCCTGTGCAAGCGCGTTCTGACCGGTCGTTCCGTCAAGGACAACCAATGTCTCACGGTAGGCGTCCGGATATTCTTTGTCGATGATCCGGTTGATCTTCTTTAACTCTTCCATCAGGTTTTTCTTGTTGTGCAGACGACCTGCCGTGTCGCAGATCAGCACATCGGCATTTCTTGATTTTGCCGCCGCGATCGCATCGTAGATAACAGCTGCCGGATCAGAACCTTCCTGCTGGGCGATCAGCTCAACGCCCGCGCGTCCTGCCCACTCCGTCAGCTGCTCAATCGCTGCCGCACGGAATGTATCCGCCGCTGCCAGAATGACCTTCTTGCCCTGATCCTTTAACTGACCCGCCAGCTTGCCGACCGAGGTCGTCTTCCCGACGCCGTTGACGCCGATCACCAGCACAACCGACTTGCGGTTTTCAAATTCGTAGGCATTTTCGCCCAGATCCATCTGTTCCTTGATGCTGGCAATCAGAAGATCCTTGCACTCTGCCGGATCCTTGATGTGGTTTTCTTTTACCTTTTTCCGGAGATCCTCGACGATCGCCATCGTCGTCTGGATACCTAGATCGCCCATGATAAGCGTCTCTTCGATCTCCTCATAAAAATCATCATCGATCGCGGAAAAACCGCTGAATACGGAATCAATTCCGCCTACAATGGAATCTCTCGTCTTCGTCAGCCCTTCTACCAGACGGCTGAAAAAACCCTTTTTCTTATCTCCCATGGCTGCGCCTCCTTTTCTATTTCTGAACTCTTTTTTGCAATTATAATTCTGCTTTTTCCTCTTCCCGCTCCATCTGCGCCTCGATCAGGCTGACCGATACCAGCGTGGACACACCTTTTTCCTGCATCGTGATACCGTACAGGCGGTCTGCCGACACCATCGTACCTCTTCGGTGGGTGATGACGATAAACTGCGTGTAGCGCGTCAGCTTATGCAGGTACCCGGCAAACCGGTCTACGTTGGAATCGTCGAGCGCCGCCTCAATCTCATCAAGCAGGCAGAATGGCGACGGTTTTAAGTTCTGAATTGCAAAAAGCAGTGCGATCGCCGTCAATGCTTTCTCCCCACCGGAGAGCTGCATCATATTCTGCAGTTTTTTGCCCGGCGGCTGTGAAATAATCTGGATGCCTGCCTCCAGAATATCTTCTTCCTGCGACAGCTCCAGCGTACCCGTTCCGCCTCCAAATAATTCCTTAAATACTTTATCAAACTCGCGGCGGATCTCACCAAATTTTTCCCGGAACTGACGCCGCATTCCTTCATCGAGCTCCTCGATAATTTTTTCCAGCGCCGCCTGTGCCGCTACCAGATCTTCATGCTGGTTTTTCATAAATTCGTATCGGCCGGATATCTCCTTGTAGTCCTCGATCGCGTTGACATTGACATTCCCAAGGGCGCGGATCTCCATCTTTTTCTCATTGATCGACCGCTTCATTTCTGGAATCGAGGTCAACTCTTCCTTCCGCAGCTCTTCCGCGCGCGAATACGTAAGCTCATACTCACTCCACATATAATCGACCTGCGACTCCAGGCGCTCATTCAGGCGTTCTCTCTGATTCTGGAGACGGAAGTTCTCGCGGTCTAAAAGCTGGAGACGTTCGTTCAGCTCTTCCTTTTTATCAAAGAAAGTTTTCTGCCGCCCCGCCTTTTCTTCCTTCTCACGCTGCTTGTTCTGGATTACCAGTTCCATCTGCGTCCGCTTGTCCCCGGACGCCTGTATCTCGGCTTCCAGCGCTGCAATCTCGCGCTCTCTGGCAGCGATCGTCTCGCTGCTGTCCGCGTGACCGCCGGAAAGTTTCTCTTTCTCGGCCCGGAGACGTTCCTGCTCCTGCAATACACGGCGCAGATTTTCCTCGATAAACGCGCCCTTCTGCTCCGCCTGGGAATGCCCAAGCTGTATCTCCGAAAGGGCTGCCGCCGCTTCCCCACGCTGCTTTTTCGCCGTCTCAAGACCTGTCTGCTGCTCTTCCACGTACTGGTTCTTCTCATTGCTTAGCGTTTCAAGCTTCATCTCTTCGGTCTGCAGCTCCCGCAGCGCCCCGCGCAGATCGCCTACCTGCAGTTCGAGTTCCTGATTTTCTGAAGACAGATCCTGCGAGGAATCTGCAATCTCCTGCCGTCTCGCCTCTAGCTGGCAGATCGTCAGTTCCAACGTATTCTGCTGGATCTGCATCTGCTGGCGCCTCTCCTGGACGGATGCCAGTGTTCTCTTCGCTTCCGTCAGCCTGCGCCCCGTCTCTGCCAGCTCCTTCTGTACCGCTTCCACCTGTTCCAATGCCTTTTTGCAGGCAGCTTCCAGTTCTTCGATCTCACGGCGTCGTCCCAGCAGATTGCTGCTGTTCTTGAATGCACCACCGGTCATCGAACCGCCAGGGCTTAAAAGCTCGCCGTCCAGCGTCACGATCCGGAGAGAATAGCGGTATTTCTTTGCCAGCGCAATCGCATGATCGATCTGATCCACCACGACCACGCGTCCCAGCAGATAGGACACCAGCCCGCTGTATTTCTCATCCGCAGAGACCAGTTCGCTTGCCAGTCCAAGAACCCCCATTTCTTTCAGCGCCCCCGGCTGTCCAAAACTCTGGCGGCGTTCCATGCTGGTCAGCGGCAGAAACGTTGCACGGCCATACCGGTTCTTTTTCAGATGTTCAATCAGGCGTTTCGCCGTCTCCTCGGAATCCGTCACAATGTTCTGGATGCTGCCGCCAAGTGCCGTCTCGATCGCCGTCTCATATTTCTTCGTCGTGCTGATCAAATCCGCCACAACGCCATGAATGCCCGGAACACGGTCCCTGACTTCCATCACGCGGCGGATACTACCGCCGTAGCCCTCGTAGCGCTCCGCCAGATTCCGCATCGATTCCAGCCTCGTCCGGTTCGTGTGGTAATCCTGCTGAAGGCTCGAAAGTTTCTGGTTCAGGCGGCGTTCCTGTTCTTCCTCCGTGCGCGTCTGCTCCTGCAGCTCTTTTTCCTGCGCCGAAAACGCTTCCAGACATTCCTGCACCTTCCCTAATTTGGCTTCTTCTTCTTTTTTCTGCTCTTCCTGAACCGACTCATCGCTCTTGAATTTCAAAAGCTTCTGCGTCACTTCCGCCCGGCGCACATCCGCCTGCTCCAGCATCGTCTCATAGCGCTGACGGCGGGCGGCAAGTTCCGCTTTCTGGTTCAGAGCGTCCATGATCTCGGCTTTTGCCGTCTCGATCAAGGTTTCCGTCCGGCTGACCGCCTCGTCCATCGAACGGACTGCTGCCTCCGCTTCCTGCTGTTTTGCTTCGATCGTCTGCACCGATGCATTTAGTGCCTGTTTTTCAGACTCATATTCCGCCTGTTCTTCCTCTTTCTGATGGATTTCGCCGTCGATCGACGCCATCCGGCTGCGGATATGTTCTTCGTTCATCTGCTCCGTCCGGATCTGCTCTCTGAGAACTCCGATCCGTCCGGTCTTCTCCTGGCGTTCCAGGTCTTCCCGGCTGCACGCCTCACGATCCGCGGCAATCGCCGCATCCAGCGCATCCAGCTCGGTTCCGAGCAATTCGTACTCCGATTTCAGTGTCTCCGATTCCGCCCGCACACTCTCCTGATCGCCGGTCAGAATCATCTCCTTCTGCTCCACTTCCCGGATCTGGCGCTTCAATTCCTCCGATTCTGCCAAAAACAGGTTGGCGTCCAGGCAGCGCAGCTCTTCCCGCAGACGCAGATACTCCTTCGCCTCCTCCGACTGCCGTTCCAACGGTCCTACCTGTTTTTCCAGCTCGGACAAAATATCCGTCACGCGGATCAGGTTCTGTTTTTCATCTTCCAGCTTCTTCTGTGCGATCGCCTTGCGCCGCTTGAATTTCACGATTCCAGCCGCCTCGTCAAACAGCTCGCGCCGTTCCTCCGGCCGCCCGCTTAAAATCTGATCAATCTGCCCCTGTCCGATAATAGAATATCCCTCTTTACCGATACCCGTATCGTAAAAGAGCTCGTTGATATCTTTTAGACGGCAGCTCGTTCCATTAATCTTATATTCACTCTCACCAGAACGGTAAAGACGTCTTGAAACCGTGACTTCGTCGTACTCAATCGGAAGTTTGTGATCGGCATTATCCAGTGTGATCGCCACGTAGGCAAATCCCTGCGGTTTTCGAAGCTCCGTACCAGCAAAAATAACGTCCTGCATCGTGCCGCCGCGCAGCTGCCTGCTTCTCTGCTCACCGAGCACCCAGCGCACTGCATCGGCGACATTGCTCTTGCCGCTGCCGTTTGGCCCGACGATGCCCGTGATTCCGTTGTGGAACTCAAACAGAATTTTATTGGCAAATGACTTAAAACCCTGTATTTCAATACTCTTTAAATACATACCTACTCCTGCGGTTTTCTGATAGTGAGGATCCCACGGTACGCCGCACGCTGTTCCGCTGATTTTTTCGTCCGTCCGATGCCGCGGCCGATCTCCTGACCGTCCAGCATCGCGGACACTTCGAAGCTCTTGTTGTGATCCGGTCCTTCTTCTTTCAGAAGAACGTATGTAAGTGTCTCGTCTGTGTGTCCCTGCACAATCTCCTGCAAGATAGTCTTGCTATCATAAAAGAGCTTTTTGTGTTCCATATCGTTGAGAATAAATCGATGAATAAACTCTTTTGCATTAGCAAAACCACCGTCCAGATAAATCGCACCGATCAGTGCCTCCATCGCATCCGACACCACCGAATCGCGCCCCCGTCCGCCGGTCGCATCCTCGCCTTTTCCAAGCAGCAAAAATCCACCCAGATCGATCTCCTGTGCGCAGAATGCAAGCGTCGGCTCGCAGACCAGACTCGCACGTGTCTTTGTCATATCGCCCTCCGGCATCTCCGGAAACGTGCGGAACAGGAAATCACTCGATACCACTTCCAGCACCGCGTCGCCTAAAAATTCAAGACGCTCGTTGCATCCCAGTTTTCCAAGATGGTGCTCATTGGCATACGAACTGTGTATCATCGCGTGTTCCAGAAGCTTCTTGTCCTGAAACGAATAGCCAATCCGTTTTTCCAATTTATTTAATGTATACTCCATATATTTCTCTCTTTCCAGCCTGTCCTGCTGCTGACTGATTCCGGCAATCATTGCTATTTGTGTCTGTGAGCCAGAGTCAAACATCCGTTCTTTTTGGAAAGGAGCTGTCGCGATCCTGCCCTTCGGCAGCCCGCCCAGCCCCTTTGCCTGACAGACTTCTCTATAACTTTTTAACAAACATTGAATTAGTTCAGTGCGTTCTTGATCTGCTCTACTGCGTCGCCCACAGATACAATCTTTTCTGCCTCCTCAGTCGGAATTTCGATATCAAACGCCTCCTCGATTCCCATGATAATCTGAAAAATATCCAGCGAATCTGCGCCCAGATCATCCACAAACGTCGTATTTAACGTAATTTCATCTGCTTCAACATTCAGTACCTCCGCGATAATGTTCTGTAATTTTTCAAATTCCATAATTTTCTTCCTTTCTATGAACTTATTTTAAAATATTTAGAATTCTAGATTGATTAAAAACATATCGTTTTTTCGCTACATTTTATAATTTCACGAAAGTTTCACAGACTTTCCTTGATCTTTTCATTAATCGCCTGCTCTTTAAAGGTCACACACTGAAGAATCGAATTGCACACCTCGATGCGCTTGGAATTTCCGTGCGTCTTGACAACCAGCCCCTTCAATCCCAGAAGCGGTGCGCCGCCGTACTGGCTCGCATCGAATGCTTTGAGCGTCGTCTTCAACGCCGGTTTTACAAGCAATGCGCCGATCTTTGAGCGCAGGCTCGTCATCATGCCCTGTTTTACCATGGAAATCAGGGTTGCACCGACACCTTCATAGAGTTTCAGGATGACATTTCCGACAAATGCCTCGGAAACGATGACATCCGCGCCGCCGTGCGGAATCTCGCGTGCCTCGATGCTGCCGATGAAATTGATGTCCTTACATTCTTTTAAGAGCGGGAATGTCTCTTTCACCAGCGCATTGCCCTTCTCTTCCTCCGCACCGATGTTGACGATCGCCACACGCGGATTCTTGATGCCAACCACGTGTTCCATGTAGATGGAGCCCATCTTTGCAAACTGTACCAGATGGGACGGTCTTGCATCGACATTGGCGCCGCAGTCGATCAGCAGGGACACGCCCTTTTCTGTCGGAATCAATGGAGCCAGTGGCGGACGTTCAACGCCCTTGATTCTGCCGACGATCACCTGTCCGCCGACCAGAATCGCGCCGGAGCTGCCCGCGGAACAGAATGCATCCGCCTCACCCCTGCGGACCATATTCATGCCGACCACGATAGACGAATCTTTCTTCGTGCGGATCGCATTGACCGGCGGTTCCTCCGTCTCGATGACCTCAGTCGCATTGACAACCTCGATCTGTTCTTTCTTATATGTATGCTTTTTTAATTCTTCTGATACGACTTCTTCCTTGCCGATCAGGAAAATCTGAATATCTTCCCTCGACTGGGCTGCCATCACGGCACCTGCCACGATCTCACCCGGTGCGTTGTCGCCCCCCATGGCATCTACAGCTATCTTAACCATTGCGTGTTCTCCTTCTATCATTTATAGCGATACACATACCAAACCTGTCTTCCGCCACTGCGGCATATGTGGTCCGAACGAATCGCTCTTTCATCGTCACGCTGCAGCTGTCCCGCTTTTTATTGTCCACAGCCACATTACATCAATCTTTACTATACTAGAGATCAATCTATAAATCAATAAGATTTGAACCAATTTTCCATTGCATGCATCTGATTGGCAGCATCCTTCCTGCCGATATCATACGTCTCCTGCAATTTTTCAACACTATGTTCGGTTCTGCCGATTGGAAGCGCCACGCTCGGACGGATAACAAAAATTTTTCCCTCTTGTTCGAGGCGATCGATCCATTCCACCGTCTTATTATAGAAATAATAGCGGCTGCGAAGCGCCCTCACGAACGCCGGATATTTGTGATATGCCGCCTCCGGCAGCCAGAAATTGCCCGGTTTCTTGCGGTAGCCCGCCGGACGGGTCAGCACAACGACGCATTTTTTATACCCCATCTTAGCGAAGGCACGCAACGGAATGCTGTCCGTGCAGCCGCCGTCCAGAAGCTTCATTCCACCAACCTCGACCATATGGGACACATACGGAAGGGATGCCGTCGCACGGAAATATTCGACATCTTTGAACATATCTTTGATCTCCAGATACTCTGCTTTCCCTGTCTCCACATTGCTGCATGCAACATAAAACCGTGTATTTCCCCGGTCAAATGCCTCGTAATCATACGGATCCAGCCGTTCCGGTATATCATGGAAGCAGAACTGCTCGTCCACCAGATTTCCCGTCCGCAGCCAGTTTTTAAAGCTCATAAAACGCTTGTCATTGCAGTATTTTTTATAATAGCGGATGCTGCGGCCTCTCTGACCGGATACCAGGGAGCAGCCGTGGACCGCTCCTGCGGAAACTCCCATAACCCCGTCAAAAACGAAGCCCCATGCACTGCCCCCGCCGAGACGCCGATCACGCCGTCAAATGAAATATCATGATCCAAAAACACATCCAGGACGCCCGCTGTGTAAATACCGCGCATCCCGCCGCCCTCCAGAACGAGACCGGTCTTTTTTTCTTTTTTTAACTCTGTCATATATCATCAAACTCCTATTAAATATCTTATATACTATAAAACAAGATCG
>ERZ838839.2935-NODE-2935-length-11761-cov-11.245259_pt1 | contig 11761 bp, 8 predicted proteins | sample MGYA00519909_ERZ838839 | MGnify/ENA primary metagenome ERZ838839 (study PRJEB31850, sample SAMEA3708843) | human gut metagenome | biome: human gut; feature: human-associated habitat; material: faeces | place: China | collected 2014 ... | reverse complement strand
CGACACCCGCAAGGACGAGGTGATCGCCGGGCTGGAAGCCGCCGGCCTTGCCGTCGTGGAAGTGAAGGAGAAGCGCGGCTGGGAGTGCATCGTCTGCAAGAAGGCGTGAAATTATAGAGCAGGCTCGCCCTCTCCGTCACCTTCGGTGACACCTCCCCCAAAGGGGGAGGCCTTGGCAAAGAGATGAAGTTTGCGTGGACTGCCAAGGGCTCTCCCCTTGGGAGAGCGGGCGCGTTAGCGACTGAGAGGGCGAGGACATTTAAGGAGAACCACTATGCCGCACCGTTATTTTACCACTGAGATCGCCGACGGCACGGCTGTGCTGCGCGGCACCGATGCCCATCATCTGGCCCGCGTGATGCGTGCCCGCATGGGCGATACTGTCATTCTATGCGACGGCAGCGCCGTGGAATACACCGCCACCATCACCGGCTTCGGGGATGACTGCGTGGAATTCTCGGTAGAGCCGGGCTACCCCAGCGCCGCCGAGCCCAGCGTGGAGGTCACCCTGCTGGCCGGTTACCCCAAACAGGACAAGCTGGAGCAGATCATCAAGCACGGCGTGGAACTGGGGGCCGCCCATGTGGTGCCCTTCTTCAGCCGGTATTGCGTGGCCGCCCCCAAAAAAGAGGAGCAGAAGAATGAGCGCTACAACCGCATCGCGCTGGAAGCCGCCAAGCAGTGCGGCCGGGGCGTGCTGCCGGACGTGGCCCTGCCGCTGCCCAACTTCGGGGCCGTGTGCCGCACCTTTGACCAGTACGACCTGGTGCTGTTCTGCTACGAGTGCGGCGGCGCGCCGGTGCGCCAGCTGCTGGCCGAGGCAGCACCCGCCGACGGCAAAAAGCTAAAGATCGCCATCGTGACCGGTGCAGAGGGCGGCTTTGCCGCCGAGGAGGCCGAAATGGCCGCCAAAGCCGGAGCCAGAACGGTTGGCCTTGGCCCCCGCATCCTGCGGTGCGAGACCGCCCCGCTGGCCGTGCTTGCCGCCGTGATGACCCTGACCGGCAATCTGGAATAACCGGGGCTCCGGGCGGCGGCGCACCTTCCATAAAAGAAACATTCCGACCCACGGGTTCGGGAAAGTCTGCGGGCTTTCCCGGGCCCATTTTTATTTTTTGCCCCGTATAAAGATCTCCCGGATTTTTGTGCAGGTTTGCCCTGTTATTCTGTCGCAAATTTTCGGCTTATTTTGTGCTCGTTTCACAAAATTGCCTACCCCCCCCCGAAAATTCAGCATTTTGTCTTGACATTCTCCACGGCACAGCACTATACTTGCGCCACAAAGAGACGCCGGACATAAAAATGCACAGCCATGTGATTTTCTGCCCCGAAGTTCCGGTTTTTGCCGGTTTTCGGTATCGTTCCCGGTAACGTTCACGTCTCTGTAAGTTTTTTTGTTTGGAGGGTTTTGCAATGAGGAAAAACGTGAAACAACAGCTGGCCTTGCGGGTACTTTCTACAGCTGCGTTGATGGCAATGGTCTCGTCCATCGCCACGGCAGCCTTTGCGGCAGAATACAATGTAAAAGACGGCAGTGTGGAGATCGTGGCTAAAGATGGTATCCAGTCCATCACCCAGCGGGATGATACGGGTGCCTTTGTGAAGGATGAGAAGGGCGACATCGACCATCGTCAGGATGATGACATCATCCTGACCACCAAAAACAAAGACACCGGCGAGACCGAGACCACTTCCAACACCGTCACCATTACCGCCGAAGAGAAGGGCGACACCGCCAATGTGACCTTGCAGGATGTGCACATTGAGACGGAGGGCAGTTGGAATAACACCGGCTCGGCACCCATCGAGATCAAGGGCAATGGCGACACCAACCTTGAGCTGAACGGCGACAACACCGTTCTCAGCGGCGATTCATATCACGCCGCCATCGAAAAAGCGGATAAGAACGGCACCGGCACTTTGACCATCAAGGACGATAAGAATGATGATCGTTCTGACAAAGACAAGGACGAAAACGGAAATGCCGTTGGCAGGGACACCGGCAAGCTGCTGGCGGGCGGTAACTATGCTGGCGCTGGTATCGGCGGCGGCAGCAGCAGCAACGATTTAGCCGATACTTCCAATATTACAATTAAGGGCGGCGAAGTCACTGCCCGCAGCGGTTATGATTATAGTGCGGGCATCGGCGGCGGCAGCAACGGTACCGCAAAAAACATCCGCATTGAAGGCAATGCTCACGTCACGGCAAGCGGAAGAGGTGGCGCAGCCATTGGCGGCGGTTGTCTGGGCGGTAACGACATCACCATTACCGGAGACGCCGTTGTCAACGCCTATGGTGAGTATGGCTCCGCCATCGGCGATGGCGATCCGTGGGGATATACTTCATCCGATACGACCATCACGATCTCCGGCAACGCCAAGGTCAATGCCGAGGCCAAAAATGGAGCACCGGCAATCGGTTCCAGCCAACATGGCAATCGCGGAAATCTTACGATCACAATTGCGGATAATGCCAATGTGACAGCCATTGGTTCTACCGGTGCGCCTGCCATCGGCAATGACTATGCCCTTAATGATAATATCGGCAACACGACAATTTGTATTACCGGCGGCACGGTCAATGCCATTAATTCCTATGATGATAATAAAAACTTTCGCAAGGATTATCCTGCAATCGGCGTTGAAAGCGGCAAGCTGAACCTTACGATTGACGGCAGCACCGGTGATACTGTCGTCAATGTATATCAAAATGATGATGCTGTGCCCGATGGGATCGGAGAACCTACTACAGACCCTGAAACTGGAAAGACCGTTTACAAAATTCCCACCAGTGCCGACTACAACGAGGACGGTTCTTCCAATCTCGGTGAAAAGAACTCCGTCGTTATCAACTACTACAAAAACGCATCCGTGACCAATGAACCCCTTCAATTACCGGAGACACTTGACCGCTACGCAGGATTTTCTGACGGACATTACGGTCAACACTGCACCATCGCCGGCGGCACCCTCACCAAGGTCGTCCACAACCGCAAGTACATGGAAGAGCACCCCGAAATTGTTGACATCAATAAGCTAGAGGACGAGGACCTGCACGACTGGAAGCTGGTGGGCAAGGTCGTGGAGCCCACTACCGAAAAGGACGGCTATGCAGACTACATCTGCTCCATCGACAAGTGCGGGCAGACCAATCATGTGGTGCTGCCCAAGATCGTGCCGGACACGCCCAGCACCCCGGAAACTCCGGACACGCCTGACACGCCTGACACGCCCAGCACGCCCGACACCCCGGACGTCCCGTCCACCCCGGAGGTGACCCCGGCAGACCCCGCCGTGACCCCGGATGCCCCGGTGCAGGATGCTGTGCCGGACACTGCCCCGGCAGATGCCGCTGTGACCCCTGCGGCTGCCCAGAACGTCGTGCAGGACGCAAAGCCGGAAGCTGCTGCCACAGCTGCCGTTTCTGCCGCCGCCCTGCCCCAGACCGGTGCAAACTGGCTGGCAGTGGTGGGCAGTGCCCTGAGCGGCCTGTTCCTGCTGGCAGCGGGCTTTGTGCTGGACCGCAAAGGCCGCCGCATGAACTGAGAAACCATTTTTATAAAAGCCATCTTCTCCTGCCGTGCGGTTCCGCAAGCTGCACGGCAGGTTCCCCAAACAAAGGGGGCTGCTGCACAGCGTGCAGCAGCCCCTTTCTTTTATCGCTTTATTCCAGCTCGGTGTCGTCCGGGTGGGCGTCGGCTTCCAGCAGAGCCTTTTTGGTGTGCAGCAGGTTCTGCGGGCTCACCGAGAAGCTGCGCAGGCCCATTTGCAGGTACTGCACCGCATTCACCGGATTGCCCACGGCAAGGCCGCAGATGGTCACCGGCACGCTGCCGGCCTTTGCCGCCTCCATGACCATGGCGATGAGCTTTTTCATGGCCGGGCTGGCGGGGCGGTAATACCGCTCCGCGCTGGCCAGCTCCCGGTCGGCGGCGTGGGTGTACTGGGTCAGGTCGTTGGTGCCGATGACCAGAAAATCGCACCCGTGGGCCACGAATTCCTCCGCGGTCAGGCAGGCCGACGGCACGCTGAGCATGACGCCGAAGGGGGTCTTTTCGTTGAAGGGCACGCCCCGCTCCCGCAGGCTCTGGCGGCAGTGCTCCACGATGTGCATGGCGGCGTCCCAGTCCTCCACATCGGTCACCATGGGGAACATCACCCGCAGCGGGCCGCGGGCCGCTGCGCGCAGCAGGGCACAGATCTGGGTCTCAAACTGGCGGGGCTGGCGCAGGCTGTTGCGGATGCCCCGCAGCCCCAGCTTGGAGGACTGCACCCCCTGATAGGCGTCCGCCATGGTGCGGTCGGCACCAAAATCGAAGGTGCGCACGGTCACAGGGCAGCCCTGTGCTGCGGCCAGACAGGAGGAATAGAAATAGAACTGTTCCTGCTCGTCCAGAATGCGGCCGGGCAGCATCATGTAGCTGCTGCGCAGCAGGCCCACGCCCCGGGCACCGGACTGCATGGCGGTGTCGATGTCCTCCGGGCCAAAGCAGTTGGCCAGCAGCTCAAAGGCTGCGCCGTCCCGGGTGTAGCCGGGCTGGCGGCCCAGCACCCGCATTTCTTCGTTTTCACGCTGCAGCTCACAGATGCGGGCCTCTGCCTGCTGGCGGGCCACAGCATCCGGGTCCAGGATGCATTCGCCCTTGGTGGCGTCCAGAATGACCGTGCGGCCGTCGCAATCCTCCAGAAAATCCGCTCCCACCTGCACGATGCCGGGGATGTTCATGGCCCGGGCAATGATGGCGGCATGGCTCTGGCCGCTGCCCTCGGTGGTGACGACGCCCAGGATCATGCCGGAGGGCACACTGAACAGGTCGGTGGGCATCAGGCGGTCGGCGGCCAGGATCACCGGGTGGTCCAGTGCCAGCCACATGCGGGGCCGGTTGCCCAGAATGTTGATCACCCGGCTGGTGGCGTCCAGAATGTCCACGCTGCGCAGCTGCATGTAGGGGTTGTCCTTCATGTTGGCCAGCTGGTCGGCGTAACGCTGGCCCACCTTGTCCATGGCGGCAGCGGCGCTGATGCCTGCCTTGATGCAGAACCGCACCTCGTTCATCATGCCTTCGTCGTCCAGCATCATGCTCTGGAACTGCAGGATGGCCTGCTCGGTGGAAGCGGCCCGCTCTGCCATGGAGTCCAGCTCGCTCTGGGCGGTGCGCACCGCATCTTCCAGCTGGCGCAGCTCCCGTTCCGGGTCAAAAGGCCCGGTGCTGAACGTTTCCACATGGCGTTCCAACCGGCTCACCTGCCCCAGCACAAGGCCCGGGGACGCAGAAACACCTTTACAGATCTTCATGTTCGGTCACCTCCGGCAGTTCCGGCGCGGTCAGGGCCTGCCAGACCAGCGCCTGCAAGAATGTATTGGGCAGCAGGGCTGCCAGCGCCGCCCGGCCCGCGTCCGCGCTGCCTGCAAACAACGGGGCGAACCCGGCCATGCGCGCACGGTCGCATTTGTCCACAAACGCCTGCCCCAGCGTCCGGGTGGTGTAGTACACCGTGGGGTCTACCCCCACGTCCTCGGCCACGGCTTCCAGCGGGGCAAGCTCGGCGTCCTTCATCCGGGCCAGCAGCAGGGCCGCGTCTGCGGTAAGGGTCACGGGGTATTTCTCCCGCACGGCCTTCTGCACCGCGTCGAACCGTGCCCGGAACGCGGCAGCATCGGCGCTGCTGTCCGGGCCGTTGTCCACGGCATAGGCGCAGCCCCGCACCCGGCCAAAGGCCCGCAGGGTGTCGTAATAACCCAGCTCCACATTGCGGCGGGCGGTATCGGGGTCAAAGTGCAGGATGTCGCCCAGCTCCCAGTAGCTGCGCACCATGGTGGTGGGCAGACCGGTGAGGTTGGGGCGGGTGATGCCCACCCCCTCCAGGTCCACGCACACCAGCTCGTCAGCCCCCATCTTTTTCGCAAGGCCGGTGGGCATGTTGTCGCTGTAGCCGCCGTCCAGGAACTTGACCCCGTCGATCTCCCGCGCCCGCAGGGCAGGGAAGCAGGCCGCCGAGGCCATGAGGTAATCCTTCACGCGGCCCTGCGGGATCTCGTCCAGCGTCAGCTCCCGGGGCTTCAGGCCCCGCTGCTCCACCGTGACAAGGCCAAAGCGGATGTTGGCGCGGCGCAGCGCGTCCTCGTCCAGCACCCGTTCCACGATCTCTTCCAGCGGCGAGACGTCCATACCGCCGGCCTTCACCACGCTGCGCAGAAAACTGTGCAGGGCCGACAGGTCGGCGTTTTCTTCGGGCAGCTCCATCACATCCTTGCTGCGGATGGTCAGCCACATATCCCGCGCCACCTCGTACAGGTCCAGCACGAACATGGCACCGTTCAGGCTGCCCACACTGGTGCCGGTGATGATCTGCGGGTGCCAGTCCAGCTCCATCAGAGCCTTCCACACGCCCACCTGATAGCTGCCGCGTGCTCCGCCGCCGGCCAGCACCAGCGCTTTGCACGGAATGGTTTGGTTTTCCATACTGCCTGCCTCCCTGTCTGTCTTTGCTGAAATTATACCATATTTTCCGGAAAATTTCTCCCCGTTTTTTGGTTCCTCACGGCTTTTATACGGCTAAGATCCGTGGTATACTGGGCAGGAATCATCTTGAAGGAGGAACTTTGCCCCATGCGCTGCAAGCAATGGATCTTTGATATGGACGGCACCCTCACCGACAGCATGACCGTGGTGTGGCGGGGTGCCCCGCTGGCGCTGCTGCAGCGCTATGGCCGCACGCCCAAAGCAGACCTGAACGACGTGCTGCTGACCATGGGCATGGCCGACGGTGCCCGCTACCTCATCCGAGAATACGGCCTGCCCCTGACCGAGGCGGAATATTACGACGTGATGCGGGACGTGATCGCCCAGCTGTACGAAACGGTGGACCTGAAGCCCGGTGTGCGCACCCTGCTGGCAAAGCTGCAGGCCGAGGGGGCCCGGCTGTGCCTGTGCTCCAACACCTGGTCCGACCAGTGCCGCACCGTGCTCACCCGGCTGGGCATCGCGGACTATTTTTCCTTCATCGTGGAGGCGCAGGGCGTGCTGCACAAGAGCCGCCCGGAGGTGTTCTTCGAGTGCATGCACCGGCTGGGCGGGGCCGACCCCGCCGCCTGCGCCGTGTGCGAGGACGCCATTTACGCCGCTTCCACTGCCCACAAGGCCGGGTTCACCGTGCTGGGCGTGCAGGACGCCGCCAGTGCCGCCGATGCCCCTGCCATGGCGCAGGTGTGCGACCAGTTCCTGCCGGACTGGACCGCACTGGACTGGACAAAGATCTGAGAAATTTTTCCGCAAAAAACACGCCGGTGTTCCCGCTGTGGGAGCACCGGCGTGCTGTTATTTCAGGCTGTATTTCTGCTGCTGCACCCATTGCTGGAAGGCGTCCCGCACGGCACCCTCCCGCCCGCGGGGAATGGAGATGCGGGCCCCGCTGCGCATGCGCAGCTCCCCGGCAGAAAGCAGGTCCGCCTCGGCCAGATTGACCACATAGGAGCGGTGGGGCTGCAAAAAGCGCCCATCCGCCAGCAGAGGCTGTGCCACCGCAGAAAACGGCACCCGCAGCGACAGGGTGGGCACGTCCTCCCCGCTGGTGAGGTGGAAGTGCACGATGTGGTGGGTGCACTCCAGATATTCGATGCCCGCATAGGGCAGCGCCCGCAGGCCCTCGGCGGTGTTCACCGTGACGGACGGGCCGTATTCCGGCTCGGTGGCGCGGGCCAGCAGGGCCGAAAGCTCCCGCTGGCGCACCGGCAGCAGCAAATATTGCAGCGCATCCACCTTGTAGGCGCTGTAAGCGTGGGCCGTGGTGCGGGCCACAAAGGCCAGCGGGGCCCGGCGGCCCCGGCGGCGCAGCTCCCCGGCAGCCGCCAGCCCCACCGGCGTAGCCGAGCCGGAAAGCTCCAGCAGGTACAGGTCGTACCGCACGCCCTCCCCGTCCTTCCGCAGCAGGGCGTCGGTGTCCGGCAGGTGTTCCACGATGCAGGCGTCCGCTCGCCGGGCAAAAAATTCCATGCACTGGCGTTCCAGCCCGCTGCGCAGGCCCGCGTCCGGGCTGCACACCGCAATGTGAAAGATCACAGGATCCCTCCTCTTCAAACCCGCCCTTGCATTTTGCGCGGTGCGGGGGTATAGTAATCAAAAAACAACAAAGGAGACGCCGCCATGTCAAAGCCCCTTGTCAGCATCATTCTGCCCGTGTACAACGCCCAGAACCACATCGCCCGCTGTCTGGAGAGCATCTGCGCCCAGAGCTGGCAGAACATCGAGGTCATCGTGCTGAACGATGGCTCCAAGGATCAGAGCCTGCCCGTGTGCGAAGCGTTCCGCGCAAAGGACGAGCGCATCGTGCTGGTGGACAAGGCCAACTCCGGCGTGTCCGACACCCGCAACCTGGGCCTGAAGCTGGCCAGCGGCAAGTATGTGCAGTTCGTGGACAGCGACGACTATATCGACCCGGACTTCACCGAGCATCTGGTCACCGCTGCCGAACAGAACAACGCCGACCTGGTCATCGCGCCCTACAAGATGGTGATCCCCGCCGGGGCCAGCAAGCCGGAACAGGTGCTGGACAAGCTCCAGGACGAGCTGGGGGTCATGACCGTGGCCCGGCCCCCGGAGGTACGGGAGTACGGCTTTCTGCCTGCCGGGGTCTACACCCAGGACGAGTTTGCCCGGCATCTGATGGACAAGCCTGCCTCTTATTTTTACGGGGTGCTGTGGAACAAGCTGTACCGCCGGGACCTGCTGGTGGACCACCAGATCCAGTTTACCAGCGAGGTGCGGTGGGCCGAGGACCTGGTGTTCAATATGCAGTACCTGGAGTACGCCAACGTGCTGGTGTCCATCCCGGAGGCAGGGTACTACTATGTCCAGAACCCCCAGAGTATCTGCCACACCCAGATCAACGCCGCCTCTCTGGTGCAGAACAAGATCCAGGTGTTCCACTACTACACCGAGCTGTACACCCGGCTTGGCATCTACGAGGAGGTGCGGCCCCAGCTGTACAAATTCCTGGTGGATATCGCGGAGAGCACTTACCCTTCCGGCCCCTTCAAGGAGGTCATCGACGAGGCCAAGGCCTACTGGAAGGATGCCCGCGAGGACGTGCAGACCCGCACCGCCGAAGCGCGCGAGCGCTGGAACGGCATGCGGGAGGAGCTGCGGGAAACGGCGCAGGAACGCAGTGCCGAGTGGAAGGCCCGGCACGACAGCGACCCCAAAGAATAAGCAAAAACAACAAACGGGAAGCCGCAGGAGCTTGCACGCTCCGGCACGGCTTCCCGCTTTTTTATGCGATGTTCAGCGGCCGGGTGCTCAGCAGCCGATGGCGGCGCACTTCTTGGCCAGCCACTCGCGCTCCTCGTCGTTCAGGCGGGGTGCCAGCTTCTCGAACACCTGACGGTGGTAGTTGTTCAGCCAGTCCAGCTCGTCCTTGGTCAGCACACCGGGCACGATGGGAGAAGTGGCGATGGGCACGAACATGATCGGCTCAAAGCCCAGGAAGGTGCCGTACTGGTTGTCGGCCTTGTGCACGCACACCAGCTCGTTCTCGATGCGGATGCCCACCAGATCGGTCTCGTACACGCCGGGCTCGTCGGTCACGATCATGCCCGGGCGCATCAGGGTGGTGTTGCGGCCGTTCAGGGCGTGGGGGCCTTCGTGGACGTTGCCCACAAAGCTGACGCTGTGGCCGGTGCCGCAGCGGTAGTTGATCAGGTGCTGCCACAGCGGTTCACGGGCGATGGTGTCGATCATATGGCAGTCGCAGTAGTCCAGCCAGACCGCCTTGGCGATGTCGATGTGGCACTGCAGGGTCCAGGTGTAGAACTTGCGCTCGTCCTCGGTCAGCTCACCCAGCGGGTAGGTGCGGGTGATGTCGGTGGTGCCGTCCATGTAAGTGGCACCGCTGTCCACCAGCAAAAAGCCCTTGCGCTGGAGCTTTGCGTGGTCCTCCGGGGTGGCATGATAGTGCATCATGGCTGCGTTGCCGCCGTAGGCTGCAATGGTGCCAAAGCTCTCCACGATGAACTTATCCGTGGTGCTGCGGTACTTGTGCAGGATCTCGTCCACGGTCAGCTCGGTCAGCTCTTCGCCGGCTTCCAGACGCTTTTCCAGCTCGATCTGGAACCGCACCATCGCCACAGCGTCGCGCAGGTGGGCTTCCTTGTCGTGGGTCAGCTCCACCTCGTTCTTCACGCCCTTCATGGGCAGCAGCGGGTCGGCCAGGTCCTTCACGGTGAGGGCGGCGTTGTTCTCCAGCACCTGATACACGGCATAGTTCACGGTGGCGCTCTCTGCCAGCACGGTCTGGGGCTCGGTCTCAGCGGCCATGAAGTCCAGCACACTGTCGTACTCGGCCAGGGTCACACCGTTGGCTTCCAGTTCCGCCTTTGCCTCCGGGGTCACGCGGGCGGTGTGGATGAACAGCACGGCGCGGTCCGGGGTAACATAGCAGTAGGCCATGGCGTAGGGGGTGCACTCGATGTCCATGGCGCGCAGGTTCAGCAGCCAGGCAAGGTTGTCCAGCTTGCCCACCAGCTGGGCGGTGCAGCCCAACTCGGCCAGCTTTGCACGCAGCTGGCCCAGCTTTTCGGCGGGGGAGAAGCCTGCGTATTCCTTGGGCAGGATCCAGGCCGGGGTAGCGGGCAGAGCCGGGCGGCCCTCGGTCCACAGCTCATCCTCCAGGAACAGGGTCTGGATGGCGGCGTTCTTGGTTTCCAGCGCCTTCTTCACGCTGTTCACCAGCGCGCAGCTGGCGGTCAAACCACACAGGCCCAGCTTGCCGCCCTCAGGCACCACCTTGGCGCAGTATTCCTCCACGGTGGGCACGCCCGGCTCACCCATCTTCATCAGCTGGATCTCGGTGCCTGCGATCTCCTTCTCGGCCTGCACAAAGTAACGGCCGTCGGCCCAGACAGCACTCTCGGTCATGGTGACCACGAAGTTGGAGTTTTCACCATGGAAGCCGGAGAAATAGGTCAGGGAGGTGTAGTGGTCGGGCAGGTACTCGCTGGAGTGGGGGTCGCCCACCGGGATCAGGTACACGTCCACACCGTTTGCCTGCATGGCGGCACGCAGGGCGGCCAGCCGTTCGGGAACTGTATTCATGCTCATAGAAAAGCCTTCTTTCTCATATTTGCCGGAAGAACGTCCGGCGGCGGTGGTTTGCTACTGCATATTGTAGCATTCCGGCGCAAAGAATGCAATGCGGGAGTGTCGGCTGTTCCGGACGCAAACACGGTTGCCGTGCTGTCAACAGCCGCCGCAGTGTCGCCCGCATCCTGCGGGGGCTGACCGCCTGCCGGTCGTTGACCGTCCGTTGACGGGGTCTTGCCGTCCGGGGGCGTCCGTCCCTCTGCCGGAGCCTGCCCCTTGCCGAATCGCTGCCCGCCGGGGCCGCCGGTTCCCCTTATTTGTCGTCCAAAACGCGAAAACGCAACCAAATTGCAAAAAATGTTACAATTTTTTCTTGAAAAAGGCCGTTTTCCCATTGACAGGCTTGCTATAATAGAGATGTAAGATTTTACGGGCCAGCGCTCTGCGGCTCTGTCTGCTAACAAAGAAAGAGGCATTCAAACTATGACCAAAATTGATATTTTTTCCGGCTTCCTGGGCGCCGGCAAGACCACTCTGATCAAAAAACTCATCAAGGAGGCCTTTGCCGGCCAGCAGGTCGTTCTGATCGAGAACGAGTTCGGTGAGATCGGCATCGACGGCGGCTTTCTGAAGGAGTCCGGCATCCAGATCAATGAGCTGAACGCCGGCTGCATCTGCTGCTC
>ERZ838839.2927-NODE-2927-length-11792-cov-13.535060_pt1 | contig 11792 bp, 12 predicted proteins | sample MGYA00519909_ERZ838839 | MGnify/ENA primary metagenome ERZ838839 (study PRJEB31850, sample SAMEA3708843) | human gut metagenome | biome: human gut; feature: human-associated habitat; material: faeces | place: China | collected 2014 ... | reverse complement strand
AGCTGATGGAAGTATGCCGTATGCGTAATACTCCGGTAATCATATTTGTCAACAAGATGGACCGTGAGTCGAAAGACCCGTTCGACCTGCTGGACGAACTGGAGGAAGAACTCGTCATCCATGTACGTCCGCTGACATGGCCTATTGAAAGCGGACCCCGTTTCAAGGGCGTGTATAATCTTTACGAACATAAACTGAATCTTTTCCAGCCTTCTAAACAAGTGGTGACTGAAAAGGTGGAAGTGGATATAAATACGGAAGAGTTGGACAATCAGATCGGTGCTCCTCTGGCTGAGAAACTGCGTGGGGAGCTGGAACTGATTGACGGTGTCTATTCTGAATTCAATGTGGATGAGTACCTGAAAGGTGAGATGGCTCCTGTCTTTTTCGGTTCGGCATTGAATAACTTCGGAGTGCAGGAACTGCTGGATACGTTTGTAGAAATTGCTCCAAGTCCCCGTCCTACCAAGACCGAAGAGCGCGAAGTGGAACCTGATGAATCTAAATTCACCGGATTCGTCTTCAAGATTACCGCCAACATTGACCCCAACCATCGCTCCTGTATCGCGTTTTGTAAAATCTGTTCGGGCAAGTTCTCCCGTAACACTCCCTATTACCATGTGCGTCATGAAAAGACGATGCGTTTCTCTTCCCCCACCCAGTTCATGGCACAGCGCAAGACCACGGTGGATGAGGCTTGGGCGGGAGATATCATCGGTTTGCCGGATAACGGAACCTTCAAGATCGGTGATACGCTGACTGAAGGTGAGAAACTTCATTTCCGTGGAATTCCCAGTTTCTCGCCCGAGATGTTCAAATACATTGAGAATGCGGATCCCATGAAGCAGAAACAATTGGCGAAAGGCATTGACCAGTTGATGGATGAGGGTGTGGCGCAGTTGTTTGTCAACCAGTTCAATGGCCGTAAGATTATCGGTACGGTAGGACAGTTGCAGTTTGAAGTGATCCAGTACCGTCTGGAGAATGAATATAATGCAAAGTGCCGTTGGGAACCTATCAGCTTATATAAAGCCTGTTGGGTGGAAAGTGACGACCCCGAAGAACTGGAAGCATTCAAGAAACGCAAATATCAGTACATGGCCAAGGACCGTGAAGGACGGGATGTATTCCTGGCCGATAGCAATTATGTACTTCAAATGGCGCAAATGGACTTCAAGCATATTCGGTTCCATTTCACCAGCGAGTTTTAAAAAAAAACAATAAAAAGAAAAGCCGCTGTTACAAAATTCAAAGACAGGGGATAAGGGTGTAACGGATGGTTGCACCCTGTTTTTCCACAGCTGATTTTATAAAAGCGTTTATAGAAATTCCTGCTTGTTGGGCGAGTATGGCAATCTTGCCATGAATTTCGGGTGAAGACGGAATCCTTTCTTACTTTATTCCTCTGGCTTTATAAATCCGTTCTTTAGCGTTATTGATTTGCTGGAACTTCTCCTCAGCCGCTTTTTTCACATCCTCACCCAATGTGGCGACACGGTCGGGGTGATGTTTCAAAGCCAGGCGGCGATAGGCGGCGCGTACCTCCTCATTGGTGGCTGTCGGGGTGATTTCAAGCACTTTGTAAGCCTCCTCCAGCGAGTTTCCGCTCAGGTTCAGCATGGACTCCACTTCTTGGGGCGACAGTCCCATGCATTGTGCCACCTCTTTTAAGGCTGTTATCTCTTCAGCGCATACGGTGCCGTCACTTTTGGCTATGTTTACCAGAAAGTCCAGCAATTGCAGCCGTTGTCCGTAAGACAGATTTGCGGCTATTTGTGCGCCGCATTCATGAATGGTATTTTTAAACGCCATCGGGTTCTGACGCTCCATCTGTTTGCGCTGCTCAAAAAGATTCAGCAAGATCTGTTCTCCCTGGATGACCGCCCCTTCACCGAAGTTCATTCTTAAGAATCGGCGTACATATTCCATTTCGCTGTGCATGATGCGTCCGTCCGCACGGATAATATAGGATGCCATCACCAGCATGGAGAATAAAAAACTGTTCCGCTGTCCTTCATCCTTGTTTCCGGCTTCCGCCTGTCCTTTTTCGTATGTATTGCCGAAAAGTCCGTTGTTCCCATCCAGCAATGAGCCTAGGGCAAATCCTGCCAAGGCTCCCAGCGGTCCCATGGTCATGAATCCCAGGATACCACCAATCCATTTTCCTGCTCCCATTATTCTTCTTGTTTTTCGTTCAGCAGGCAAAAATACGAAAACTTCTCGTAAAATGCTGTGCGGCATTCCCTTTATTTTCCGTTTTCCGGTCCGGCGAATCGTCAGGAATCCTATCTTTTCATCTATGATCCTGTTTTTCTGTTTAAAAGGTGGAAAAGTGCCGGAACTTCGATGAAATGGGGGAAAATGGAGATCAAATAAAGGAAAAGAGAGATTTGTAATGAACCTAAAATGAAGAATTAAGATAAAACGAAGGTTCTTTTTTCTTGTTTCTGTGAATAGTTTGTTTACTTTGTACCCAATAGTTAAATATAGAACTCGAATGAGAAACAAACAATTACTATGCATTTTATTTCCTTTGTTGGTGGCATGTACCGGTCAGCGCCAGCAGCCAGTGTCCGGTGAGTTGATTATGGAAGAAGCGGTGCGGAAGGGGGAGGTTCTGCAAGGGGAGACAATTCCCGTTGATACTGCCCTGCTGCGGTATGCCTACCGTATGCGTGTGCAGGGTGACAAGGCGGTGATATTGGATTTGCACAATGCCGATTATTATTATCATGTATTTACGTATCCCGATTTTCAGTATCAGTCTTCTTTCGGGAAGCGTGGGGAAGGTCCGGGTGAGTCCGTTTATGCGTCGAATGTCCGTTTTGCTGGACAGGACACGGTGTGGGTGCTCGATGACGGTAAGGGCAGGATGTATCAATATAGCGGTATAGCCGGAGGTGAGTCCCCCAGACTGGAAAAAGACCTTTTGTTGGACAAGCGTTTGTTCCGTTCCCTTGATTTTGATATGAAAGATGCCTCTACTGTTGTTATTCCCGATTATTCCGGTGAGAATCGTTTCAGCTGGGCTTCACTCACTTCCGGTGAATTGCTCCGTAAGTTCGGACAGATACCTGTGTCCGATCCGGAGCTGTTGAAGAAGAGCGCGCCCGCCGTGGCACAGGGATGGAACAGCTTTATCTCGTTCAGTCCGGATAAAAAGATATTGGTTGCCGTCACTCAGTTTGGAGAAAGACTTGATATTTACGACATGGTATCACAAAAGCATATAGGGAAAACGGGTGCGGATGGCGACCCCCAATTTAAGGTGAGCCCTGAAGGACATGGTTTTCCGGCAGGCAGAATCTGCTACTATGATGTGCAGGTGACTGACAAATACATTTATACCATTTACGATGGCCGTCAGTTCAAGGACATTATAAAACTGGCCGACGCCTATAAGCAAGGAGGCAGGATATTCCGTATATTCACCCATGAAGGTGACGTGGTGAAAACCAGTGTGCTGGACCGCCCCATAACTGGTATTTATGTGGATGAGGCTGCCGGTCTGCTGTTCGGCACAGATGTTAATGCAGATGAGCAGATAGTGAAGTTCTCTCTTGAACAGGAATAGAGGAGGTGAAAAAGAACAGAAAAAAGCAGAAGGCTCTGTCATCGGAGATAGAAAAAGATTTCGCGTCTCTTTGCGGTGTCGGTTAAGCATTTTATTTTTTGTTCAATTTAAGTGATTTAAGTACTGATTTAATCAAACTACCGTAAAAAAATTACGGAGTAATCAAAATAATACATATCTTTGCTATTGAATCAAGTTGGAAATAAATATGCTAACAAAATTTGCAGTAACAAATTATAGAGGATTTGCCAATCGTATTGAGTGGGATTTATCCAATCCTGCCAATTATGAGTTTAACAAATCTGTGATTAAAGATGGTGTCATAAAAAATGGTATCATATATGGTCCAAATGGGTCTGGTAAGACGAATTTTAGTTTGGCGATATTTGACATAGAGAACCATTTATCTCCGAAATGGAAGAAAATAGATTACTATGTGAATTTCATTTATGCAGGTAACAATGAAGGAGTTGTTAAATTTGAATACACATTCAAATTTGGCAATGACACAATAGATTACATCTATACCAAGAATGCTGCCGGGGTATTGGTAGAGGAAATCCTTTTTGTAAATAAGATGAACATCTTTGAACGGAAGGATAATTCATTTCGTATTGACAAGCAACAGTTCCCTATGGACAAAAGTATAGAAAAGAATCTTGAGAGCAATGCCAATAATGTGTCTGTAATCAACTTCCTGCTTACATCTTATCCGCTCAATTCAGAACATTATCTGATCAAGCTCAGTAGGTTTGTCAATTCCATGCTTTGGTTCAGGAATCTTGATGTCCGTGAATTTATTGGGCTTGAAACAAATATAACAATGTTGGATGAGTTTATCATCACAAATAATCTACTTGATGATTTCTCTGATTTTTTACAAAAAGTAAGTGGTCAGACTTTCCAGTTTATTACACATAATATTACGGATAAGCAGATTCTTTGCCAAATAGATAAAAATGAAGTCCCCTTTAGAGTAATAGCATCAACAGGTACACAGTCGTTGCAATTATTGTATTTTTGGCTGAAACGCATGAACGAAGCCTCGTTTGTGTTTATAGATGAGTTTGATGCTTTCTATCATTTTCGCTTAGCTTTTGAGGTGTGCAAGCGGTTGTTTGCTTTGGATTGTCAGATTTTTACATCATCACATAACACCTATCTGATGACGAATGATTTGTTGCGTCCAGATTGCAATTTTATATTAGATAATAACAAAATCAAGTGTTTGGCTGATTGTACAGACAAAGAATTGCGTTTTGGACATAACATCGAAAAAATTTATCGTGCAGGAGCTTTTTATGATGAATAAGGAAAAAACGCTTTTTATCTTTGAAGGAGCTAAAACAGAAGATAAACTTATAGAGAAATTAGAGTATAATTTCTTGGGCAAAACGAATGCCATAAAATGTGTGTTTGATGCCGAGATATACCAATTATATCGTGCTATAAAAGAAGAAAAAGAGTTTTCAATAGATATAGTTTCCTTATTAAAAGAACGTACAGCAGAAAACGCTAAAATTTTAGAAGATTACACCCGAGACAGTTTTGCCTATATATATTTGTTTTTTGACTATGATGCTCATTCTACGTTGGCGGATGACGATAAAATAAAAGAAATGCTTTCTTTCTTCAATGATGAAACAGAAGAGGGAATGCTTTACATCAGTTACCCAATGGTGGAAGCTATACGACATTTTAAGGATTTGGAAAGCTTCAAGTCTTTGACAGTAAAATGCAAGCGTAGGAATTGTCCATATAAAGACGAATGTCATGACAAGGGCGAATGCTTGAAAGAACCTCATTACAAAAGTATCGCTGCTGCAGATAGCAAGCCACAATTATCAAATGTAAATTCATATACAAAAACAATTTGGCAGGAACTGATTACCGCCCATTTATGCAAAGCTAATGATCTTGTCAATGATGCTTTGACTTTACCTACTTCTTTGATATCGCAGGAAACTATCTTTTTAAAACAATTAGAAAAGCACATTTGTCATAAATGTCCCGAAGTTGCAGTATTAAGCGCATTTCCTCTTTATGTACTGGATTATTTTGGATGTAAAAGGACTATTACGAAGTTAAATTCTTAATCAAAGGTTAAGTTTTAAGTAGGGATATTCAGTAAATGTCCCTAAAAAATAAGATGGCATATAGAAGGTGAATATAGTGTTAGGGTAAGCGTCTCCTTTCATAACCTAAGGACAAGGCTTGAACTGTGTTGTTGGAAATGAACTCATTCATTTGTTTGAGAAAGAATCAACCGGTATCCTTTTCCAGGTTCTGTTATTATCTGGTATTTGGGAAAGTTTTTTATTGAGGATTTAAGGGTAGAAATATGACTATGTATTTTATTGTCTGGCTTGTCCTCTTTTGGCCAAAGTACATTCTTTATGTCTTCTTTGGTTAGAAAATGTTCCGGCGCATTGATGAATAGTGCCAGCAGTTTGAAATCCGTAGGTGCTATGGGACACGGTTGGTCGTTGATATACAATTTCTTACTTTCCAACTTTAAAGTCATCTTTCCAAATTGTTTGGGAAGATGGCTTTCAGGGATATCTTTTTTCAGTGGCTTTTTCAGGAATGACAGAGACACCCACAATAAGACAATGAAATAAGCAATGATGCTCCATAATACTTTAGGAACGGTATGTTTTACTATTTCTGTCCAATGAATCATAGCCCATGCCTGTACACTGGCGGTTTGTCTAGCGTCTATCATTTGTACAGGGGTGACAAGAGCCGACTGGAAGGAGATGGAATCATTGTCACTGAATACTTTTTTCTTGTTGTGGCAGTAAATGATTCCCGTCTTTGCAGCGAAAATCCCATTCTTTTCCCATTCTTTTCGAAAGATCTTATTAAAATGGTCAGGTTTGACAGAATTGGTTTGGGCCATTACATACTGATTGGCCAGCTGGGTGGCCAGTGACTCATGGGTGCTGTCTTCAAAATAAATGGTTTCTATACTATCTGCACATTTTATTTGGATACCTTTTATTTTTCTGCCTAAAGGACGATAACTAATCAGTATTTTGTTTAATCGTTCTTGATAATCAATATTGGTTGTTTCTTGCAGGCTGTCCTTCATTTTTTTCAGGACATTTGCTTTTTCATCTTTAAAAGTCGTATAACATAACAGGATGAATACAATCCACCCCACTGTAATAAAGCCGGAATTGAATAGGTTTGTCGGTTTTTTCATGTCTTTAGCTCGTGTTAGTGGTTGCAAAGATACATCATTTATATCATTTTCAAAAGGAAAATTTATAAATCAGAGAAAAAATGTAGTTTGATGACATGAATCATGTTATTGGGGGTACTGATAATGCTTTCGATGAAATGGGCGTTTTTGGGACCTTAAGAAAACTTTAAGGTCGTCTTAAGATGAATTTAAGGTGAAAAATTTGTGTGCCCGATGTATGTTGTCTACCTTCACACAAAAATTGATAAACAAATGAAAAAAGTATTTGCGTTTTTTACTATTGTAATAGTAATGTCAGTAATGGTCTTGGAAAAGAAATCCGGAAAGACGGAAGAGAGTAAGCTCTTTTTAGATAATGTGGAAGCATTGGCCGCAGGAGAATTTGGACATGATATATGTCTGGGTAGTGGAAATGTAACTTGTAGTACCGGAGAGAAAGTGGAATATGTTCTCACGCCTTTTACTCTGGACTAATCTATGAACTACCTTTATTTACTATGTGTGCTTGCTCTTTTCTCTTCCTGCAAGGAATCTGAGAAAGAAAAAATCGCTCGTTTGGTTGAGGAATGGGAGGGGAAGGAAATTCTCTTTCCTTCCCGTTCCGTTTTTACCATTCAAGGGAAGGATACGGTGGCTTTTTCTTTATCGGATGCGGATTATAAGGTGGTGACTTATATTGATTCGGTGGGCTGTACCAGTTGCAAGTTACAACTGCCTCGCTGGAAACAGTTTATGCAGGAAGTGGATTCAACGCTGAACCGTCCGGTTTCCTTTGCCTTTTATTTCCATCCGAAAGACATGAAAGAACTTCGTTATATCACCCGTCGCGATGTATTTACCTATCCGGTTTGTTTCGATGAAAAGGACGATTTTAACCGATTGAACCACTTTCCGGATGAAATGACTTTCCAGACATTTTTATTAGATAAAGACAACAAGGTGGTGGCTATAGGCAATCCTGTTCACAATCCGAAGGTGAAGGAACTTTATCTGAACGTGTTGACAGGTAGTGAAGTTGTAAAAGCGAAAACTCCGGTGACGAAAGTCATCCAGGATGTGAAAAGTGTGGACTTCGGTTCATTCCCTCAGTCGGAGAAGCAGGAATGCAAGTTCACGCTGACCAATACGGGGCAGCGTATGCTGGTGATATACGATGTCATCACTTCCTGTGGGTGTACCAAGGTGAACTATAGTAAGGAAGGCATTCGTCCGGGAGAAAAAGCGGAGCTGACAGTGATTTATGAAGCGGAAAAGGCTGAACATTTCAGCAAGACGGTTACCATTTATTGCAATGCAGATAATTCCCCACTTCGTTTGAAGGTAACGGGGAATGCTGAATAAAGGATAAAGTATGAATCAATGGGAGTAAAAAGCGGATGGAAAGAAATTCATTTTCTTTGCCGAAAGTCGATTCTTTCCACCCTGTGGCTCTCTCCTAAAAGAAAAGGAGGTTAAGTCCGATGTAAAAGTAGTGTAAATAATCAGAATAAGCAAGCGGTAGTTTCGTTTTTTCTGCGGTGGAGTTCTTTCCGAGAATAAGATGAAAACACGAATCATTAATCATCTTTAAAACTAGCAACAAGATGAAAAAGAATATATTGAAAGCAACTATAGTTGCAGCATTTGCTTTGATAGCAGGAATGAATGTGTATAACGCTCAGAAATCGGACGTAATGTCTGATTTGGCAATGGCTAATGTAGAAGCGTTGGCACAACATTGGGAAAGTGGCGGTAGCTGGCGTCCTGGCTATGAAGCTTCCTCATACATGACTTATTTACCTCCTACAGCTGGTATGCCGGGTGGGATTACTACAATACCTTGTTGTCGGTATAGTGGAAATATGTATAATGTTTGTACTGCAATTGATATTTGTCCGAATTAAAAAGAAAAATGAAATTATTATACTTATTGTTGTTGAGCTGCTTTGTTTGCTCGTGTTCCCACTCCGTACGGAATAATGACAAATTAATGGGGATTCAGTTGGATTTCGACTTGTCTGCGGTTACGGACGATAGTCTGTTCTTGTCTGAATTTGTGTCGGAAGCAAAACAAATACCATTAAAGCTTCCTGACGGTGAAGTTATAGGTGAGGTAGGCCAGGTATTTTTTACTTCATCGGAGATATTTGTAGTGGACAGAAGGCTGAATATGGTATTTCGTTTCGATGAAGACGGGAACTGGTTGAGTTCATTAAACAAATTGGGTGAAGGTCCGGATGAATATTTGGTGATAACCAACTTTTGGGTTGCGGACAGTACAATGTATATCTATGATAAAAGAATGCAAAAAATCAATTTGTATACTTGTGATGGAAAATACATAAGGAATATCAAGTGCCAATACAGATGTTCAGATATCGCTATGACTGACGCAGGTTCCTTTCTTTGTTTAACTCCAGATTTTATATTTAATAACCCTATGGGAGTATGGATGATGGATGCGGATGGAAATTATCAGAAAACGTTGCTGGACTATGAGGAAAAATATCCTGTCATATTTAATTATTGGAAGTATATATATAGGAATTCATCGGAGGAACTGTCTGTTTATTCTCCGATATCGAACACGTCTTATAGGTATGACCATGACAGCCTATCGGTTAATTGGCGTATAGGGCTTAAACAGGCAACGCTTCAAGCATATAAGGGCTTAAGTAGCAGTATGGATATAAAGGGCGACTGTTTTATTCCGGTTTGTTGGCTGGATGCAACAAATTATTTATTTTTAATTTGGGGCAACATTCGTGGGGATGAACCGGCTTACACGTTGTATAATAAAAAAGACAATCAGGTTAAAATCAGCAAGAACTTGAGTGTTGATGTACAAGGTATGGCGGAGTTGGGTTCTCCTGTAGTGACAAACTTATCCGATTGTTTTGTTACTTCCATTCCTTATTATGGAAGTTATATATTACAAGAATATAGATTGAGATGAGATAGCTGCTTTGTCATTGTACGGTTGCCGATATTTTTAGAAACCATAACATTTATCAGTTACGAATTATTTTCGTAGCTGATAAATCGGAAAATACGAAAAAGGATGAAGAACTATATATGATATTTACTATTGCTAGCATTGAACATATCTTGCACGGCTAATAAAAAAGGAATGGATAAAGTAGAAAAACAGACAGACCAACTGGTATATTTTTATAGAGGTATGCTGAATTACTTTGCTGACGAACTGGCTGTTTTTGGTTGGAATGGCAATATTGTCGAGGCCTGTAGATTGGATCAGTCCATTTGCAATTTGGAAATAGATGGGATGAAAATATTTATATAGAACGACATTGGATGAAGAAAAATCTGTAATAAGAAAATGCAATCTAAAAATAATTGGTTGTTTTGACAGGGGGAAGTTTGATGTAATAATCAGCATAAGCAAGCGGTAGTTTCGCTTTTTCTGCGGTGGAGTTCTTTCCGATAAAAGACGAAAAGAAGAATGAATGTTTATATTAAAACAGTAAAACAAGATGAAAAAGAATATTTTAAAGGTGATTTTGGTTGCAGTATTTGCTTTGGTTGCAGGGTATAATGTGTATTGTTTTCAGAAATCAGCTGTAATATCTCCTTTGGCATTGGCTAATATAGAAGCTCTTGCAAGTGGGGAAGGCGGTGGAGGAAACCATACTTGTTATGATACGTGGAGGAAGGCTCCTGATGATAATAGCTTAGCCTATTGGGATTGGATTTGCCAAGAATGTGAAGCATATTGGTTGGAGTATGGACGAAATAGATCTTCATGTTGATATGGGAAAGTTCTATGCTGTAATTTCGTGTATCCTTTCCTCTTTTCTATTATTCAATGGATGTAATGCTAGAGAAGAGGGGAAATTACAATTCCCTGCATTGAGCGAATTGACGGCTGATAGTCTAATCGTTCCCCCTGTTTTGTTGTCGGTGACTCGTTTATTTATAGCAAAAGATATGCTAGTTACTTATGAGCAGAAAAAGGATACCATGTTTTCATTTTGGAGTTTGCCTAAATGTAATTATTTATTCAGCGCAGGATGTAGGGGTGAAGGTCCTGATGAGTTTTTGATGCTCGATAGAACCTTTATAGCAACAAGCAATGGTTTCAAAACATTTGAAATCGCCTCTAATAGGGTAAAAGAAATAACTGTTGATTCAACTGGCTATTTTAAAGTGGACGTTATCAAGCAATTGGAAGTAGATCAAAGAGGCTTGAATCGTTTTCTTTTTTTGTTGAATAATACTTATTGTTTTGTATCTGATAATGAGGATTTCGAATATGGTTTATTTGATCAAAATGGGAATATACAGCATTTTAGTGATTATCCAATAGATCTTTTGCAAAAGAATAAGGATGAAATAAATCGTTTTGTTTATAATAAGTTGACTATTGCTAATCCTGTTGGAGACCGATTTGCAGCTTTTTATGCTTATGCCAAGCTTTGTCGGATATATAATAACAACGGCAAATTGTTGAATGAGACATTATTAGAAAGTTCTCCGAATTCGGTTTCAGAAAATAGATATGCTTTTTATCAATATTATCCTTGCATGGATGCTGATTATATTTATATATTGACAACAGAAAATAAAAGAAAAGTATTGGAAGTCTGGAATTGGGATGGAGTTCCAATTGCTCATTATTTACTTGATAAAGACATTGTGAACATTACTGTATCTTCAAATAAAATTTATGCTGTTGATAATAAAAATGAAAGAGTTATATATACATATTCACTTGCTGATATAATAAATAAAGATGAATCGTGACTCTGTGGTAAAAGAATATCTTAAGGATTGATATATTGAGGGAGATGTCATAAATATAAAGTATCATTTCATTCTGCTTTTCTATTTTGGGGCATTCTCCTTCTTTGAATTTTAGTTTATAATGAGGGTATTATGCGAATCAGTATTTGATTCCTTAGTTAAAAATTAGAGTAATTAATGCGATGGCAATTTTTCCCATCGTATGTACCAGCAGTCCAGATGTAGATCTGACTTTCATCGCTCTTTGAATATTTGTTTTTTCATTCA
>ERZ838839.2920-NODE-2920-length-11827-cov-11.481651_pt1 | contig 11827 bp, 9 predicted proteins | sample MGYA00519909_ERZ838839 | MGnify/ENA primary metagenome ERZ838839 (study PRJEB31850, sample SAMEA3708843) | human gut metagenome | biome: human gut; feature: human-associated habitat; material: faeces | place: China | collected 2014 ... | reverse complement strand
GTACGAATAATGAATTCGGTTTCGATTACTTGCGTGACAATATGGCTGTCAGTCCTAAAGATTTGGTGCAGCGTAAACATAATTATGCCATTGTCGATGAGGTGGACTCCGTATTGATTGACGATGCCCGTACTCCGTTGATTATTTCCGGTCCTGTGCCTAAAGGCGAAGACCAACTGTTTGAACAACTTCGTCCGTTGGTAGAGCGTTTGTTCGAGGCTCAGAAGAAACTGGCTACCCAATACTTGGCTGATGCCAAACGTTTGATTGCATCGGATGACAAGAAAGATCAGGAAGAAGGATTTTTGGCATTGTTCCGCAGTCATAAGGCGTTGCCGAAGAATAAGCCGTTAATTAAGTTCTTGAGTGAACAGGGTATCAAGGCAGGTATGCTGAAGACTGAGGAAATCTATATGGAACAGAATAACAAGCGTATGCCTGAAGCTACTGATCCATTGTATTTTGTCATTGATGAAAAGCAGAACAGCGTGGATTTGACCGATAAGGGAATTGATTTGATAACCGGAAACGCGGCGGATCCTACTTTGTTCGTCTTGCCTGATATTACTTCTCAATTATCTGCTTTGGAAAACGAGACAGACCTGACAGAAGAAGAAAAATTAGCTAAGAAAGATGAGCTGATGACCAATTACGCTATCAAGTCTGAACGCGTACACACCATCAACCAGCTGTTGAAGGCATACGCCATGTTCGAAAAGGATGATGAATATGTAGTGATTGACGGACAGGTTAAGATTGTTGACGAACAGACCGGACGTATCATGGAAGGCCGCCGGTATTCTGACGGTTTGCACCAGGCTATCGAAGCCAAGGAAGGTGTGAAAGTGGAAGCTGCTACCCAGACCTTCGCTACCATCACGTTGCAGAACTATTTCCGTATGTACCACAAGCTGTCGGGTATGACCGGTACCGCAGAAACAGAAGCAGGCGAACTTTGGGATATCTATAAATTGGATGTAGTCGTTATTCCGACTAACCGTCCGATTGCCCGTAAGGATATGAATGACCGCGTTTATAAGACCAAACGTGAAAAATATAAAGCTGTCATCGAAGAAATTGAAGAAATGGTAAAGGAAGGACGTCCTGTCCTGGTAGGTACCACTTCAGTGGAAATCTCAGAAATGCTGAGCAAGATGCTTGCCATGCGCAAGATTGAGCACAATGTATTGAATGCGAAACTGCATCAGCGAGAAGCGGATATTGTAGCCCAGGCAGGTCAGAAGAGTATTGTGACCATTGCTACCAATATGGCAGGTCGTGGTACCGATATCAAGCTGAGTCCGGAAGTGAAAGCTGCGGGCGGTTTGGCCATTATCGGTACGGAACGTCATGAAAGCCGCCGTGTAGACCGTCAGTTGCGTGGTCGTGCCGGTCGTCAGGGTGACCCGGGTTCATCCGTATTCTTTGTATCATTGGAAGATGATTTGATGCGTTTGTTCTCGTCAGACCGTATTGCCAGTGTAATGGACAGGCTTGGCTTCAAGGAAGGTGAGATGATTGAACACAAGATGATTTCAAATTCTATTGAGCGTGCACAGAAGAAAGTGGAAGAAAATAACTTCGGTATCCGTAAGCGCTTGTTGGAATATGATGATGTGATGAACAAACAACGTGTGGCTGTCTACACCAAACGCCGTCATGCCTTGATGGGCGAGCGTATCGGCATGGATATTGTGAATATGATTTGGGATCGTTGTGTTTATGCTGTTGAGCTGGGAGACTTTGATAATGTGAAGATGGAGATATTGCAGACTTTGGCAATGGAAGTGCCTTTCACAGAGGAAGAATACAACAAGATGAAAAAAGAAGATCTTGCCGAGAAGACATTCGAAGCAGCAATGAATAACTTCAAGCGCAAGACAGACCGCATGGCCCAGATTGCCAATCCCGTTATCAAGCAGGTATATGAAATGCAAGGACACATGTACGAAAACATCATGATTCCTATTACGGATGGCAAACGCTTGTATAACATCTCTGTCAACCTGAAGGCAGCTTATGAAACAGAAGGCAAGGAGATTGTGAAGTCATTTGAAAAAGCAATTCTGCTTCATACCATTGATGATGCGTGGAAGGAAAACCTGCGTGAACTGGACGAACTGAAACATTCTGTACAGAATGCAAGTTACGAACAGAAAGACCCGTTGCTGATCTTCAAGCTCGAATCAGTTAATCTGTTCGATAATATGGTACATAAGATTAATAACAATACCATCTCTGTATTGATGCGTGGACAAATCCCTGTTCAAGAACCGGAACAAGTGCGTGAAGCAGCTCCCGAACCACAGGCTCCCCGTCAGCAGTATAGAGAGGAAAAGCAGGATTTGAGTGATCCTCACCAGCAAGCGGCTGCCGGACGTGATACCCGTGAGGTGAAACGTGAACCGATTCGTGCAGAGAAAACAGTAGGACGTAACGATCCTTGTCCCTGCGGAAGTGGTAAGAAATACAAGAACTGTCACGGACAGAATGCTTGATAAATAACGATTATTATAAAAACGTCCGGGTAGAATTTACTGTCCGGGCGTTTTTTTTATTCCTTTTAACTCACTTCTTGCATAAATAAGCGTACTTTTGTTCCCAAAGAAAAAATGATCGTATGAAAAAAACTGTTTCACTAATGATGCTGGTTGCCGGAACATTCCTTGCTTCCTGCAGCAGTTTGCAGACCATCTCTTTTGACCAGCTACAAGCGGGCGATGTCAGTTTTCCGGATGCGGTGAGAAAGGTGGCCGTGATAAACAATATGCCCGTCTTTAAAGCCAAAGATAATCATGAAATCCTGAGTGCTGAATTGGAAGGAGACGGTAAGGTGGCCTCCGAAGCTTTGGCGGAGAATATTGCCAATGTGAACTATTTTGATCAAGTGGTTATCTGTGATTCTGCATTCCGGGCAACTGATGAAGTGCCCCGCGCCAATGTCGTTCTGACCAAAGAGGAAATACAGAAACTGAGTGAGGATTTGGGGGTGGATATGATATTGTCATTCGACCGCATTCATATCCAGACAAAACCGGGGATCTTGCTCTATCCGGATTATCCTGTGCCCGTAGATGCAGTGGATGGAATTATATCTCCCATAATCAGGCTGTATATCCCCAGTCGTGACAAGCCTTTGTTTGTTGTAGCCAAACAGGACACCATTTCCTGGGAAATGAGTCCGGCTCTCTCGGATCAGACGATCGTGAAGGAGGCCTCGGAGTTTGCTGCTTCGGTGCCTGTGGAACATTTATTGCCCCATTGGAATGAAGTGACCCGTTTTTATTACGACGGTGGAAACATAGAAATGCGTGATGCCGGTGTATGTCTTCGCGAGAATGACTGGGACGGCGCGTATAATCTGTGGAATACTGCCTATGAGAAGAGAAAAGGTCAGCAAAAGATGAAAGCCGCTTTTAATATTGCACTATATTATGAAATAAAGGATAATATGAAGCAGGCTAGAGATTGGTTGGGAAAAGCCAGGAAATTAGTAAAATCCGGCAGCAGGGATGAACAGTTGATAGACTTCTATTCATCGGAGCTGGAGGAAAGAGAAGGAAAGTTATCCAGATTAAGAATACAAATGAAACGTTTTGATGATAATTTTTAGAGAATAAGTGTTGAGAGAAAGATTTTTTTTGTACTTTTGGATATAAATAATACATAAAATTGATTTGGGTATGAAACTCAGTGCACAGTCACATGCTTCTATTGCATCTTCGCTCCGGGAAGCGATTGATAAATATACGACGGATGGAGAGAGAACAATAGTCACCGATATACACTTGCAGCCTAAGCAGGATAGCGGTGAATTGATTATTTTTAACGACGATGACGAAGAATTGTCGCGTACCATCATTGAAGAGTGGGTAGATTATAGCGAGGATGATTTTTATGCGATTGCAGAACGTGTACTTCGTGGTGAGATCAACTCGTTGAAAGAAGTGGGAGCTTTAGAAAAGCTGGCTATCCTGAAACCTTATTCTTTTGTTTTGGTGGATGAGGATAAGGAAACTATTACCGAACTTTTGCTGATAGATGATGAGGACACTTTGTTGCTGAACGATGAACTTTTGAAAGGGCTGGACGAAGAGTTGGACGCATTCTTGAAAGACTTACTCGAAAAATAGATCATTTGGATAGCAGGTCATGGACAAGCTGATATCTTCCGATGCTGTAACACCAAATAGGTAATTGCATTTTCAAGAAAAGCAATTACCTATTTGGTGTTTTTACCGGCAAAGATAGGCTTTTTCCTTCAAATCCTCCTGAATTTCAAACACAATCTTTCAAATAACGCTTTTGCTTTTAATGCCTTACGTTGTATCGAGTAAGCCCGGGGACTTTCACCCCAAGCTCCTCACAGAACCGTGCATGAAAGTCTCCCTTCACACGGCTCTTCTTATCCAATCTTATTCTTTCTCTTATTCTTATGGTAAAGCCCCCCATTGCCAATGATAAAACAGAGCAGGATCTCTCTTGGAAATTGTTTCCAACCATTTACAGGCTTTCTTGTAATTATCTCTAAAGCGTTTATATTTGCGCCTTATCCAGCCTGCCAATACTCTATTAATACGCCTTCTTAGAAAGCTCTTCAAAACACTGGGGTAAAATTTACCATAATACTCAATCCACCCTCGCAAAAAGGGATTTATCATCTCAGCAATAGAGTTTAAATTGTGTTGGGTATGACTTTTTAACTTCCAACTGCGCACTGTATCCATTATATGAACTTTAGCTTTACGACTTATTGCCGGAAGGTAGCCGGTGAAATGCACACCTGACTTGTCAACCGATTCACGAGGTTTAAAAGTATAACCTAAGAAATCAAAGCTGACAGGACGGTAGGTGTCCCATCTCCTGCTATTCTTACAAAACACAATTCGGGTCTTTTCCTCATTCAAAGCCAGTTTACACTCTGCCATGCGCTTGCTTATCCCATGCTTCAGCTTGATAGCTTCATGCTGAGATTTACAGTGGCATACACAGTCGTCGGCATAACGCTCAAAAGGAATATGGGGAAAAGACTTTTGCATCCACATATCAAAGGCATAGTGCAAATAGAGATTCGCAAGTAGCGGCCCAATGACGCTTCCTTGAGAAATGCCCTTAGTCCGGTACTCAACTTCTCCATTCTGCCTGCAATAAGGAACATCAAGCCAACGTCGGATATAGAGCAGTACCCACTTGCAATCAGTGTGCCTGCGCAATGCCCGAAACAACAGCTCATGGTCAATACTCTCGAAGAATTTACTTATATCCATATCAACCACCCAGTTATGCCACCAACAACGATCACGAGCTTTGGACAGGGCATCGTGAGCCGAGCGATGGGGACGATAACCAAACGAATCGGAATGAAAGACAGGTTCAAGTAAAGGTTCAAGAACCATAACGGCAACCATTTGCGCTATGCGGTCGCTTACCGTGGGAATGCCTAAAGAACGGGTACCACCGTTTGATTTGGGAATTTCAACCACTTTGACCGCTGACGGGAAGTAACTCCCCGAACTCATACGGTTCCATAGCTTGTACAAGTTATCTTTCAAGTGTTCATCGAAAGCGGACAGGCTGATAGTGTCAATGCCACTCCCTCCATTACTGGACTTTACACGAGAATAAGCCTCCATGATAAGGTGGCGGCTGATTTCATAAGATTTTGTGACTTTCTTCTGCATCCTCCTAATTATTATTAGTTGTACAAATTAAATTCACTGGATAAGCTACCCCCTTCGCTCCATGTCCATTACAGACACTTCAACACTACTACGAGGTAGTCTGCCCCTGCTTGGAACATCAGTACTTTTATTCTTACAGGTCGTCCGCTTGAATGTTTCCCTTTACATTTCCAAACAAGTTCCTACGTTTCATACAAGAGCCTCCATAAAGGTCATGTCACCTAAACATCGGATGCCGGAAGGGCAGTTGACAGGTTCATCCCTTCCTTATCCCGAACATGGTGGCAAAATCCGGTTTTGACATCTATTAGCTACGTTTCGATGCGTCGTCAGTGATTCCCTTGCGGTCATCTCCTTTATGGATACCTGACAGATTACTTTCTGCCGTTTCAAGTGTCGTTCACCACCTCCGCTTTTGGCTGGAAGCAGCACACCCTGGTTTGTAACCAATTCCTGCAAACCGATTACGAGGGACCTACCCTCATCTCCTGTATAATTACGAGTAATGTCGTCCAAACACTACTCTCGTAGCACACACCACCCGGTCGCGGAAGTCGGCGGCGAACACTTCGCGCTGCACCGGCTTGAATACAATGAAGGCGACAGAGCGGGAAGGCTTGTAGGTCCCGGCGTTGATTTCGCGCCACAACCCGATGCACTTCCGCTCATAGTCCGCCTCGAAGGCAAGGGCGTTATGCGTCCCCCGTTTCTTGCGGCGGCAGGCGAAGTAAGCCTCGAAGACTTCTTCCAACGGGATGCCGCCCGTTTCCTCGGGAGCGAATAAACTGTTTGTTTCCATTTTTCTGTTTTGTTTCACAGGTTACTTTAAAAAAGCGAAAAGCGGACGCACACGATAGGTATTGTTGTTCTTATTGCCGTTGTTGTTCACGTTGCCGTTGTTGAAGTTCACATACCACGCGTTGTTGCTGTTGTTGCTGTTCTCCGTACTCGACCAGTAGTTGTCGTTGCCGAAAAACGTTGTTATCTGTTTTGTCTTTACAAGAAGGACAAGCCCTCCTGTCGATAACCCTTTTTTAAATAAACCGGCTCTCTCCGGCAAGCCTTGACCGGCCGGACTCCCGCCACAAAAACTGTTCTCGCCTTTATCTTTTGTTCTGTTCATTGTTTTGTCTTCCTTTCTCGTTATATTGTTTCCAGCCGGTGGCTTGCTTGCCTATCTTCTCCATTTCGAGGGCGAACACTGCCACCTTTTTGGTATCTATCACTTTTTGTTCGGCACACACCCGGAGCAGCATCTGCAACATGTTGAACCGGGACAGGAACTCCTTGATAAGCTCCACCTTTTCATAGCTGCTGTTCGCCTTGTAGAGCAGCATCGACATGTCCAGACACACATCCACCATCCTCGCCCCCAGGCTATACTTATAGAAGCGGGGAAAATCCTGGGTGGCACGGATCAGCAGGTTCAGCAGCCGGTACGTGGCACGGTAAATCGGTAATTCTTCGGTAAGAGCCATAAAAAAATATCGCCGACCCGCGAAGCGGGTATTGGTTTTAATAGATAAATAATCTAAATAGATAAATAATTAAAAAGCGAAAAGCGGACGCACAAGATAGGTATCGCCGTACTTATCGCCGTAGTAGTACACGCGGCCGCGGTTGAAGTCCACATACCACGCGTAGTAGCTGTAGCCGCTGCGCTCCGTACTCGACCAGTAGTCGTCGTAGCCGAAAGTAGTTCCGCCGACTTTCCCGATTTGAGTATTCAGCATCCTTTTTCCACTTGTACCACTATCATTACCTTGTCCCCAGCACACCTGTTTCAACTCCGTGACGGAAGGAAAATACCAGCCGCTACTATTCGCCGGGGCAGGATGGGCATCGGCATACTCCCGAATGGCATCAACCGGCAAAACGCGGTAGCCGTTATTACCACTTACGCCGGAACCATACTTCCCGGCATTATAATCCGCCAGGGCAAGCGTATTGGAATAACCGCACCGCTTACCTGTTTCCTGCAAATTGACTTTATCCTTGTAGGGATTGCCGTCTTTATTTACCCAGTTCTGCACATATTCATAACTGTTGCTCCAATGCATACCGCCGCTGCCGGCATCGTGCAAAGCTACCGCCAAACCATGATTACAACCGGGATGGTCGTTTTTTAATAAAGGGTCTTCATCGTAGATCTCGCTGCCCACCCAACAGACGATGCCGACAGGAGTACTTCCCGCATATCCGGCAACATAAGGCAATACCGCTCCGTCAGCGTAACAGACATCACCGGGGACAAGGGTATATTCTACAACTTCAGGAATAATCTGCTGGCACTTTCCTCCTTGTCCGGCATTTACATTTGCCGTCCCCGATTTTTTATTCTCATGATATGTATAGTAATAACGGACAGGTTCATCTTTTGACAACGCGTCCGCGGGAAGCAATAACCGCATCTCTTTTGTGTCGCTTTGCCAGGGCACATAAACAGCTCCGTCAATGGTAAACCCGCCGTCAGAGGCATACTCCGAAGCCCATCTATAAGGCTCCTCGTTCACAACAGACTCATTTTGAGGCGCAAGTACCAGCAAGGTCATGACGTGTTGCAGGGTGGCCTTTAAAACATTGCGGGCTTGATTGAATGCACCGCTGCCTATCATCAAGTCCGAGGCGGTATAATCGGTATAATTCCGTTGGTCGGCTTTGGGAGTGAAAGCGGCTTTGATTGCGGCAGCCGTCGTTTTACCGTCCATCGCTTCGCTGTATGGATAGTAAACAAGGTAGTTACAATCTTCCGTATAAGTTATATCCGGGCTGCCCTCCGCATCCGTCCATTTTACCCCGTCAAAGGTAAAGGCTTTATTGTCAGTCACCGTGGTGCCGCTGCCGTTGGTCACGATCAACCCCAACTTGTCGCCGACGGTAAACACGGTTCGGTAGCCGTTTTCGGCAGCACGGGTGGCGGGACCGGATTCTACGGAAAGAAATCCGCCGTCAAAGACTTCGATACTGAATGTTTCTGCCTGTTGCATCATGGGGACGGATTCTTCTTCCGAACAGGCAGCCGGAAGAAGCAGGAACAGGAGGCTGTATAGGTAATATATTGATTTCATTATCGTATTTTTTTAATAGTTCAAGAAGCTGCGGACAGCATTAGTCATATTATTGTGGTTTTGCGACTCTCCGGTCGAACAATTATACCATAGTTGATAATTATCATTCCACACATCCGTAGTCCATATTTGGCCGGGAACGGAACCTCCGGCTTTCTCCAGGCTTGCAGCTATGACAGCAGATGATGATTGGTAAGCATTATAAAATCCTCCACAATCGTCACCAGAAGGTGCGTACCATGATTTATCTTTCACTTTGGGAGTATATCCGGAAGCCATTCTTCGCAAGCTACCATCTTTGACTATACCTGCATTAACTGAAGCTAATCTCCCTGCATCATGAAGAGCCACAACCTTTTTATTGGAATAAAATACTCCGGCGCATGTCTTCAGGAACAAGGTTTCGCGCGAGAATGTGCCGTCCGCATAAAGATAATCACCTGTCTGCGGAGCGGTGGGCTGGGTATATGCCACGGTAGCTACCGTAATTCGCACATCCGAACGGACATCGGACAAGGTGTATCGATATGTTCCGTCCGTCCCGTCAAACTCAAAGCTGTTCTTGACGCGACCCTCTATCCGGACAGAGGCCACTTCATAACCGGAACCGGTCTTAAAGGAGAGAACCGGATTTTCGGTGGCGTCGAACGCATATTGGAAAAGGGCACTCCCAGATTCTCCCGTCCCTGTTGTCGTATTCGTGATGCCAACATCCGTCAGGTTTTGTGCTGTCACGGTAATGGTATATGATGGGTCCGTATCATCCGTGCCCGTCACATCGCCCATGCTCTCCCAGCCGTCGGCAGAGACCACCATGCCGTTTTTATGCACGGTGATGGTGTAGGCGTATTGGTTTCCGGCTTTGAGGTTGGCGTCGTCCTCTCCCGTGGGGGTATAGAAGTAATCGCGGGCGGCATCGCCTGTGCCGACGGTTACCCGGATGAACTTTTGGTGCTGCATCTGCTGCGGGATGACGAGGGCGGCGTAGCTGTTGCCGGACGGGTGGTAAGCCGTTATCCAGCCGTTGGCCGCCAGACCGGTGATGGTGCCTGCTGCACAATCCACCGTGGCGGTGGTGTAACCGTAGAATTTCACCGTGGCGCCGTTCAGCTCGCTGTCCGTCAGTCCGCTGCCCGCTTTCAGGGTGGCGGAGACTTTCGCCATGCGGTGCCCGAAGGTCAGGCTGGCAGTAGTGTTGAAGGGGACGCTGCTTTGAGGGGCATACAGGAAATCCAGTTGGGCATAGTTATTGCCGTCGTTCTGTCTGGTGATATTGGCAAGATTGAAATTTACCGGATACCAGGCTTTGACGTTTATGCTGTTCTTGTCCTGCCAATAAAAGCCGTCGGTCGAGGTCAAGGCACCGTCACTGGTGGCGGTATAGGTTTTTGACGTGTTGTTCACTTGTATGTTTACCTGTTCGCCTCCCGTCCATCGGCTATTGTTGTCAGTCGTAGCGCGGGTGGTGGTCAGCTCGTCCACGGCAGCGGTGAACGTCATGGGATACTTGCCATCGGGCAAGGTGGTATCGTCGTCCGTCACATCGCTGCACGAGGTAGCGAGTAGGCAGGCAAAGCCCGCCACCGCCAAATGCCTGAATGTTACTAATTTATTCATCATATCTTATTGTTTCTATTATTCTTTTGCTGTTGCTCTTTCTTTTGTTACTATGCGCCACCGACAGCGGCGAAGCTGCCCGTGTGCCACCTCTATGGGTTGCATCCTCCGCACATTACGCTTGTGTGCGGGATGGCTGTATTTTATTTCGGCTTATGCTGCGCCTTAATCCATTACGGCATCGCCTACTTTTTCTACTTCTGTCCAGTTTTCTATCTTCGAAGTGACAGTCAGCCCGGTTTGGTTCACCGTAATCTTATAGGTATATTTCTTGCCGCTTTCAAGGGTCAGAGTTTCACCGGCAGGTATTTTGTAGGTAAACACGGCATCGTTGCTTAACTTCACTTGGATAAACGAATCGTCCGCATTTAGAGTCTGCTTCGGAAGGACAACCGCTTCACCATACTCGGTGTTAGTGTCGAAATTGTCTGTTATTACCGTCTGGATTTTAATCGGAGTGGCAGCATTGTCGCTTTCGGTTATGGCTATCATACCTGCACGATGGCTCTGTCCGCTGCTTACATCGGCTATATCTTTGGTTTTGTCCGGTGTGAAGTTCGCTTTCAGTTTTGTCCCTACAATCGTCACGGCAGCACCTGTCAGTTCCGGGTTACCATCACCAGATTTCAGTACCACCTCTACTTTGGAGAGCATGTGGTAGAAAGTCAGTTCTACCGCTGTTTTGCTGCGAGCTACGTTTTTCTTAACGGCATAGAGCAGGTCGGACTTGGCATAGTTCTTCATATCTGTATTTGACTGGTCGGCTTCTACCGAATGTACGATAGCTTTGGCAGGAAATTCGGTCGTATTTTCCGTAAATGCATTCGATGCAAAGTTTCCATGCAGGGCATAGAAATCCAGATTGCTGCCGTCGGTAGGATAATATTGTGGAGTGGAATTATCCTTAAAACCGTTACTGCCATCGGCTGTAAGCGTCCATGCCTTTATATACTCCGTAGTAGAGGAGGCCTTGTCCGCCCATACGTAAACCGTTTCGTCTTGCTGTATCTGCGTTGCCTGCGTGTTGGAGCGTGTCTGCACCGTTACGCCGCTCGTAAGGCGTATCTCGCCGTTCCAGCTGTCTGTTACCTCGTTCTCATCGTTGCTGCAACCTGCCAAAATCATCGTAGCGGCTGCCATTGTCATAACTAATTTTGCTTTCATTCTTATTGTTTGTTTATAGTATAATCCATATATTACTCGGCATCACCCGTTTCACCGCCACCGTTGCCCGGTGTCCAATCTTCTACCGTGGAACTGACTTCCACACCGACTTTACTGATGGTGATGGTGTAGAGGTATTTGCTTCCGGCTACAAACGCCTGTGATTGCGCGGCACTGTTCACGTTCCAATGGAACGCTTGATTATCCAATTTGGGCACGGTAAACGTCAATACCATGTCTTTCGTAGTCGCTGCGGGCAGCACGATGCCTTCGGCTTTCAGTCCGTCGGTATGCAGG
>ERZ838839.2914-NODE-2914-length-11855-cov-6.390169_pt1 | contig 11855 bp, 10 predicted proteins | sample MGYA00519909_ERZ838839 | MGnify/ENA primary metagenome ERZ838839 (study PRJEB31850, sample SAMEA3708843) | human gut metagenome | biome: human gut; feature: human-associated habitat; material: faeces | place: China | collected 2014 ... | reverse complement strand
GAGCGGCGAGACCATTTTCCCGCTGGATTTCCACTTCTTTGGTCTGAATCTGGCTGATACACCGTCTATCTCTCATCCGAGCATTATCTGGATCATCCCGATCCTGTCTGGTCTGACCGCATTCCTGTCCTCCTACATCATGCAGAAGATGCAGGGCACGCAGAACTCTGCGGCAGCAGGTCAGATGAAGATGCTCAACTTTATGATGCCGCTGATGTCGCTGTACTTTGCGTTCATTCTTCCGGGTGCGATCGGCATCTACTGGATCTTCAACAACGTATTTACCTGCGTACAGGAGATCATCCTCACCAAGACGCTCCGCGGCAAGCAGGAGGCCAAGCAGGCTGCTGAGGCTGCCCGCATCGAGGCAGAGAAGCAGGCCAAGCGTGAAGCACACAAGGCTGCACAGAAGCAGCAGTCCCAGAACGCAAAGAACAAAAAGGGGGACAAGTAAATCATGCAGAAGTTTTTTGAGGCTACCGGTGAAAACCGTGACGCAGCAGTCGAGAATGCTCTCAAGCAGCTCGGTCTGGAGCGTGACGACGTATCGGTAGAGGTACTCGAGATCGGTAAAAAGGGCTTTCTGGGTATCGGCGCAACGCCGGCACGCGTGCGCGTAACCTACGAAGCACCGGACATTCCGGCGGCAAAGCCGGAGGTTAAGAAGGAGGAGCGCAAGCCCGCGCCCAAGACCGAACCCAAGCAGCAGGAGAAGCCTGTTGTCAAGGCAGAAAAGCCGGCTCCGAAGCAGGAGAAACCCGCAGAGAAGCCGCAGAAGCTGTCCATCACCACGGATGATAACACGCCGCGTCTGGTAAAGGCTGCTCCGGCAGACTTTGTACCGGAAAAGCTGGAGTTTGAGCGTCCGCCGCGCCGTGAGCGCAGCGACCGTCCGCGCCGTGACCGCGGCGACCGCAATGGCCGTGACCGCCGTCCGCGCCGCCCGCGTGAGGACCGTCCGATCACGCCGTCCGTTCCCAAGGAGCGTGAGCTGATCCCGGTTTCCGAAGCAGGCATGCAGCAGGCGGAAAAGCTGGCTACCGATTTTGTAACCGGTCTGCTGGCAAAGATGGGCGTTGAGGGTCAGGTTAAGACCCTGCCTCAGGTAGAGTGCGACCAGCTCCGTCTGGAGATTTCCGGTCCGGATATGGGCCCGATCATCGGCCGCCGCGGCGACACGCTGGATGCTATCCAGTACCTCGGCTCTCTGGTGCTGAATAACGCGCTGGATGAGCACGTTCGTCTGTCTGTCGATACCGAAAACTACCGCGAGAAGCGCGCGGAAAGTCTGGAGCGTCTGGCCCGCAAGATGGCGATGAAGGTCGTTAAGGCGCATCGCTCCATGACGCTTGAGCCGATGAACCCGTATGAGCGCCGCATCATCCATGCCGCGCTGCAGGACTTCAACGGTGTGACCACCTATTCGACCGGCACCGAGCCGGGTCGCCGCGTTGTTATTGCGCCGGATAACAGCTATCGCAACCGCGGTTAAATCGGGGTATTCGTTATGAACGATACGATTGCCGCAATTTCCTCCTCCGGCGGACCGATCGGTTTGATCCGCGTGTCGGGTGAACGCGCAATCGAAGCGATAAATGCCGTTTTTCAGGCGAAGAACGGCAAGCCGCTTACGGAAGCACCCTCGCAGAAGCTGGTTTACGGCACGCTGACGGACAAGTCCGGCAATGTGATCGACTGCTGCTACGCTGTCGCGCTGCACGCACCGCACACCTATACGGGTGAAACGATGGCGGAGCTGCAGTGCCACGGCTCGACAGCCGTGCTGTGTGCCGGCCTGGACGCTCTGTTCGCGCAGGGCGTGCGGCAGGCAGAGGCAGGTGAGTTTACTCGCCGCGCCTTCTTAAACGGCAAAATGGGCCTTTCTGAGGCTGAAGCCGTGCATGATCTGATCACCGCGCGCACCGCAGAGGCGGCGCAGAATGCGGCGGCACAGGTCATGGGCGCGGTCGGCTCTCCCGTGCAGCAGATGCGCGATGAGCTGCTCGGCATGGTGGCGCATTTCCACGCGGTCGTGGATTTCCCGGACGAGGACATTGATCCGGTGCTGTTCGAGGATGCCGCGGCGCTGCTGCACCGCACGACAAGCCGTCTGTACAGCATGGCAGAAAGCTATGAGCGCGGCCGTATTCTTAGAGAAGGCGTACCGTGCGTTATCCTCGGAAGGCCGAACGCCGGCAAGTCCACGCTGCTGAACACGCTGCTCGGCCGCGAGCGGGCGATCGTGACCGATATTCCGGGCACGACCCGCGATCTCATCGAGGAGAATGTCAAGGTCGGACAGATTCTGCTTCGCGTGACCGACACCGCCGGTCTGCGCAACACGGACGATCCGGTGGAGCAGGCGGGCATTGACCGGGCGATGGCGGAGGCTTCGGCTTCCTCGCTCATCCTGGCTGTGTTTGACGGCTCCAAGCCCATCAGCGACGAGGATATGCTCGTGCTGGCACGCTCGGCAGGCCACCGCGCGATCGCGGTTGTGAACAAGGTCGATCTGCCGCAGCAGCTGGATGAAAAGCTGCTGAAAAAGCACTTCCTGCATATCGTGCCGCTTTCTGCGAAAACCGGTGACGGACTGGATAAGCTGCTCAATCTTATCCCGCGAACCGTGGGTCTGGGCGACGGTGCGTTTGACGGTGCGCTCATCACTAACGCAAGACAGGCGGCGGCGCTGGCGCGTGCTGCCGAACGCTGTGAAGCAGCACTGTATGCGGCGCAATCCGGTATGACGCCGGACGCGGTCGTGATGGACGCCGAGGGCGCGATTACCGCACTGGGCGAGATCACCGGCGAAACCGTGACCGATGCCGTTGTCACCCGCATTTTCAGCGACTTCTGCGTCGGAAAGTGATGCTGCTGCAGCTGTTATTAAGAGAAATTGCACTTAAAATTCAGAGAGGACGTTTGCAATCTGTGCAAACGTCCTCTTTTATTTTGCGCTGAAATCGTGTATGATATATACTGTATGTCCGCAGGTAAAAATGAGGTAAAAACCACTTGTGCACAACTTCTATCCGGCGGTATACGAGATATAGTGGATAACCCGGAAAATTGCCCTATATTCAACTACTTATTGTAATAATAAAACAAGAATAAAACTGTGCGTATAAAAATGTGGTCAAAAACTCACAAGTTATCAACAGTATCCACAGAGTTATCAACAGTTACGCACAGGTTTCACACAACCGAAATCACAGGAATTTTTTGAAAGGGGAGAGAGCGCCAATGACGGTTTTTTCGGCAGAGAGCTTTGATGTAGCGGTGATCGGCGCCGGTCATGCCGGTATTGAGGCGGCGCTGGCTGCAGCACGTTTGGGTGCAAAAACAGCGTGTTTTTCGATCAATTTGGACGCCGTAGGCAATATGCCGTGCAATCCGGCGATCGGCGGTACAGCTAAGGGACACCTTGTACGCGAGATAGATGCGCTCGGCGGTGAGATGGCGCGTGCGGCTGACGCGGCCTGCATCCAGTACCGCATGCTCAACCGCGGCAAGGGACCGGCAGTGCACTCGCTGCGTGCACAGGCCGACCGCATTAAATACAGAGAGTATATGAAGCACACGCTTGAGCGGCAGGAAAATCTGTTTCTCATGCAGGACGAGATCGTGTCCGTTGAGGTGGAGAACGGTGCCGTTTCCGCGGTTGTTACTGCCATCGGCGCACGACATCCGGTCAAGGCGGCTGTCATTGCGTCCGGCACATTCCTCGGCGGACGTGTGATCATCGGCGAGTACACCCGTGAATCCGGTCCGGACGGCATGGCGGCAGCCAAGCCGCTTACCGAGTCGCTGCGCGGTCTGGGACTGCGGCTGCAGCGGTTTAAGACAGGTACGCCGCCGCGCATCAATCGCCGTTCTATCGACTATACCGATTTGGCGGAGCAGGCCGGTGAGGATGAGATCATCCCGTTTTCGTTTGAGACCGACCACCCGCCGGACAACCGCGCGGTGTGTTATCTGACCTACACGACCGCGAAAACACATGAAATCATCCGCGCAAATCTGAGCCGTTCGCCGCTGTACGGCGGCCAGATTGAGGGCGTGGGACCGCGCTATTGTCCGTCTATCGAGGACAAAGTGGTGCGCTTTGCGGATAAGCCGCGCCACCAGCTGTTCCTTGAGCCGATGGGTCTGGACACCGAGGAGGTCTATGTGCAGGGCTTCTCGTCGTCCATGCCGTTCGACGTGCAGCGCGAGATGCTGCGCTCGGTCAAGGGATTGGAGAACGCGGAGATTATGCGGCCGGCGTACGCCATCGAGTATGACTGCATCGACCCGCTGGAGCTGCGGCCGACGCTCGAGACGAAAAAGGTGCCCGGACTGTACGGCGCAGGCCAGTTCTGCGGCTCGTCCGGCTATGAGGAGGCGGCGGCGCAGGGATTGGTTGCGGGCATCAACGCCGCGCTCAAAATCAAGGGTGAGGAGCCGCTTGTACTCGACCGTGCGGACGGCTACATCGGTACGCTGATCGACGATCTGGTGACGCGCGGCACGAGCGAACCCTACCGCATGATGACCTCACGCTCGGAATACCGCCTGCTTCTGCGGCAGGATAACGCAGATGAGCGTCTGGTGCCGATCGGTGTTCGAGTTGGCTTGAATTCGCCGGAACGCGGTGAAAAGGTGCGTAAAAAGTACGAAGCAGTGCAGGCAGAGATCGACCGCACAGCCTCGGTCGGCGTGGCGCCGAGCGATAAATTAAACGGCTTTCTTGCGGGTAAAAACTCCACACCGCTCAAGGCGGGCTGCAAGCTGATCGACCTGCTGCGCCGCCCGGAACTCAGCTATGCGGACCTTGCAATGTTCGATCCTGAGCGTCCGGAGCTGCCCGCTGTTATCCGTGAGCAGGTGGAAATCCGCGTCAAATACGCGGGCTATATCGAGCGCCAGATGCGCGATGTGGAGCAGTACCGCAAGCTGCAGAGCCGCCCGCTGCCGCTCGATCTGGACTACAACGAGGTGGACTCGCTGCGACTGGAAGCACGTCAGAAACTGAACGCTGTCAAGCCGCTGAATTTCGGTCAGGCGGCCCGTATTTCGGGCGTTTCACCGGCGGATATCACGGCACTGATGATTTACATCGAGACCCATAAAAAGGAGGAAAAGGCATGACCGAACGCGAGCTTTTGACCGCCGGTCTGCGCGAGCTGGGTGTCGCAGAGTGTCCGTCTGCAGCGGACAACTTACTGCGTTATTCTGAGATTCTGCGCGAGAAAAACAAGGTTATGAATCTGACTGCCATTACCGATCCGACCGAAATCGTGACCCGGCATTTCCTCGATTGCGCGGCACTTGCACCGTATATGCCGCAGGATGGACGCGTGCTTGATGTGGGAACGGGAGCCGGTTTTCCGGGCATGCCGTTGGCGATTCTGTGCCCGCAGACCGAGTTTGTGCTGCTCGATGCACTGCGCAAGCGCATTGATTTTCTAAATGAAGTCATCGCCGAACTGGGCCTGACCAACGTTACGGCGGTGCATGCCCGTGCGGAGGATTACGCCAGGGACAACCGCGGCACGTTTGATCTTGCGGTGTCGCGTGCGGTAGCCGATCTGCGCGTGCTGAGTGAACTGGCGCTGCCGATGGTCAAGGTCGGCGGTGCGTTCCTCGCCATGAAGGCTGAGGACTGCACAGAGGAAGTTGAAACAGCGGCAAACGCCCGCACGGTTCTCGGTGCGCCGGACGCTGAAGTGCTGCACTACACTGTGCCGTTCGATGAGGTTTCCCGCGCCATCGTGCGCCTGCAGAAAACGCAGGAAACACCGGAAAAGTATCCTCGCCGCTTCAAGAAAATACAGACTTCGCCGCTGTAAATCAGGCGAGAAATATACGGAAAGTACCCCTCTGTACGGAAAATTACAGAGGGTATTTTTTGTCCGAAAATAGGGGAAAATATAGATATCAGGTAGAATTTGTCATGTTTTCGTCGGATTTTGCAGATTGCGCGGTCGATTTTACTTGTCAATATGTAATTATATGGTAATCTATTACCAAGGGCGACATTTCTGCTGGTGGTGCGGCAGAGATAAGCGCGAATGAAATGAACGAATAAGACGAATTGGAGAGTGGTTGACCATGATGTCTGTATTAACACTGGTTTCCGGCAAAGAGGATCGCACGCTGCGGCGTATTCGCGTGAGTGAGATTGCGCGCAATCCCAATCAGCCGAGGAAATACTTTGATCCGGAGGCAATCGCGCAGCTGGCAGAGAGTATCCGGCAGTATGGCGTACTCAATCCGCTGACTGTACGGCGTGCTCCCGGAGGCGGTTACGAGCTTGTGGCAGGGGAGAGAAGGCTGCGCGCTGCGCGTGTTGCGGGGCTTAACGATGTACCGTGTCTGCTGATTGCGGCGGATAACGAGGATTCCTCGGCGATTGCGCTCGTAGAGAACCTGCAAAGGCGTGATCTGGATTTTTTCGAGGAAGCCTATGGCTTCAAGCGTCTGATTGATCAGTACGGACTGACGCAGGAGGAAGCTGCGCGTAAAGTAGGGAAAACACAGTCTGCGGTGGCGAATAAGCTGCGTCTGCTGCGGCTTTCTCCGCAAAATATGGAATTGATTCGCAGTGCGAACCTTACAGAGCGGCACGCGCGCTGTCTGCTGCGTCTGCATGATGATGAGGAACGGATGAATGCAACGCACTATATTATCGAGAACGAATTAAACGTCAGCCGATCGGAGGAGTATATCGAGAACCTGCTGGAGCAGAAAAAGCATCCGGAGTTGACCGAGCCGCCGCATAAGGATAATGTTGTGCGGCTTATTAAGGATGTGCGTTTTTTCCTGAATACGCTCAATCGGGCGGTCGGCGTAATGGTGGACGCCGGAATCGGTGCAACTGTAGACCGGCAGGAAAACGAGGATGGAATTACGCTTACAATCAATATTCCGCACGCAAAAAGCTGATGTTTCACGTGAAACACTTTTGTTCCACAGGAGGGCGGATTTTGTTTCACGTGAAACATGGGATAGTTACTTGAGAAGCAAACGGAATCTGCGCTGACGCCGCGCGGGCGCACAAGAGGGTAGACACCAAGGTTTGCCCGTAGGCCACTAAACCTTTTTTCCGCGCCGTGCGCGGATTAAATGAGTATCACCCTCTGATTTTCTTCCCTTTCCCCTTAGATAGCACGGTGAAAATCGGAGAGCGGCGATCGCTGCGAAAAGGGGAACGGCAGTCGGGTTATTCTTGCGTGGCTTTTAAAAACGATTCGCAGTTCACAGATAACGTATTGCTACACATGTCGGCTACTCTACGCAGGGTCGGCATAACAGTGCCGACCAACGGTTTTACTGTGTGTATGATGCACGGCAATTCTGGATAGGGCGGGAGCGGATTGGAGAGCGTGTAAAGGTGTATATATAATAAGGTAAGAGAGCCGAACGGCTCTCTTTTGTTTCACGTGAAACAAAAGTCAATGAATTTACCAGTTGTATCCTGTAAAACGGCAAAATACTTGATGTTTCACGTGAAACAGCTGTAAAAATACTGCGATTGCTTTGCAATTAAAAGTGCAATGTGATATAATGAAATCCGTAGAAAAAACCATGGACGAGAGGAAATGACTATGGGGAAGATTATCGCGTTTGCCAATCAAAAGGGCGGCGTGGGAAAAACTACAACCGCCATCAACCTCGCGGCAGCGTTGTCGGAGCGCGAAAAGCGCGTTCTGCTGTGTGATTTCGATCCGCAGGGCAATGCAACCTCCGGTTTTGGCGTGGATCCGCGCTCACTGGAAACCTCGATTTACGACCTGATTGTAGCCGATCAGCCGGATGTCAAGAGCGCAATCGTATCGACCAAGTGGGTTGATCTGCTGGGCGCGAACGTCAATCTGGCGGGTGCTGAGTTGGATTTGATTGGAATGTCCGACCGCGAGTACCGTCTGAAAAACGTACTCGATCAGGTGAAGGACGATTACGACTATGTATTTATCGACTGTCCGCCGTCACTCGGTCTGCTGACGCTCAACTGCCTGTGTGCAGCCGACAGCTTCTTGGTGCCGCTGCAGTGCGAGTATTATGCACTCGAAGGTCTGAGTCAGTTGATGACGACCGTGCGCATGGTAAAGAAGGCGCTCAACCGTAAGCTGGTGATGGAAGGCGTGCTGCTGACCATGTTTGACGGACGCACCAATCTGTCGATTCAGGTGGTTGAGGAAGTGAAAAAGCACTTCCCGGGCGAGGTGTTTTCGGCTGTTGTGCCGCGCAATGTGCGTTTGAGTGAAGCGCCGAGCCACGGCAAGCCCATAACGGCATACGACAGAATGTGCCGCGGCGCAGAGGCTTATCTGGCTCTCGCGGACGAGATTCTGAAGAAAAATGACCGAAAGGGGAGAAGCTGATGGCAGGCGCAAAAATGGGTCTGGGCGGCGGCTTGTCCAACCTTTTCGGCAGTGATACCAGCGATTTAATGGAAGAAAGTCTGGATAACGGCACAAAAAACCTGCCTTTGGCAAAAATCGAGCCGAATCCCGATCAGCCGAGGAAGGTCTTTGATCAGGTATCTCTGGACGAGCTGACAGAGAGCATTCGCCTGCACGGCGTCATCACACCAATCACGGTGCGCAAGGGCGAGAAGGACGGCTACTACCAGATCATTGCAGGTGAGCGTCGCTGGCGTGCAGCACGTCAGGCAGGTTTGGAAGACATTCCTGCGATGGTGCTTGAGGCTGAGGAAGACGAGGTCATGGAGCTGGCACTGATCGAAAATCTGCAGCGGCAGGACCTGAACCCGATTGAAGAAGCCGAAGGTTATGAGCGTCTGATGAAGCAGTTCGGACTGACGCAGGAGCAGGTAGCCAAGCGTGTGGTCAAGTCCCGTTCGGCGGTGGCGAACGCACTGCGTCTGCTGGCTTTGCCGACCGAGGTGCGGACGATGGTCAGCGAAGGCGAAATCTCCGGCGGTCACGCGCGGGCAGTCCTTGCAGTAAACGAAGCGGATAAGCGCGTAGAGGCAGCCAGACAGATGGTCGGCCTGTCGGTCCGTCAGTCGGAAGCGCTGGCCAAGCGCATGAACAAAAAGCCGGTCGAGAAGCCTGAGCAGTCGCCCGAGGTTTCCGTGGACTACATTGCCGAGCTGGAGAAGGAGCTGGAGGGCGTCCTCGGACGAAAGATCAGCATTCAGCAGGGCAAGCACAGCGGCCAGCTGACGTTGGAATACTACGGCGCAGAGGATTTGGAGCGGCTCAGTGAAGCACTCCGAAACCTGCGTGTATAAAGGAGGCAAGCAATGGACGAGCAGAATAAGCAGCCGGAACAGAACAAACCGGAGAAAAAGCTCAGCCGTACCACGCTGACCTTTTATATCGTCGGACTGTTTTCTGTAGCGATTGCGCTGATCCTGATCAGCTATGTGGCGCAGTCGCGTGCGGACAAGCAGGTCGAAAACCTGAGCTCACAGCTGACACAGCAGCAGACTGTGGCACAGGGCGCAACCCAGAAAGTGGAAGATTTACAGAAGCAGTATGACATACAGAACACTGCACTGGATAAGGTCCGCAAGACGCTGGACAGCGAGCAGGCGGCAACCGATGTAGTCGGTGCGACCGAGCAGCGTATGGAGGAGCGTGAGGTGTATCAGTACCTTGCGCAGATCGGCGTTTCCCTGGCGGCAAAGCAGACCGCAGATGCCCGCAAGACCTGTGACGAAATGCTGACGAAATACAGCGAGGAGCGTTTGATGGGCAGCAGCGAGGATGGCTTTGATGAGAACATCAGCAAACTGTTCCAGTCGGTCAAAGCTGCACTGGAGCAGGCTGAGAAAGCGCAGGATGCAGAGCCGAACGACACGGAAGAATAACACGTATATAATGTAAAAGGAGATATAGACACAATGCTGGATATCAAATTTGTCCGCACCAATCCGGATGCGGTAAAGGAAAACATCAAGAAGAAGTTCCAGGACGAGAAGATCCCGATGGTTGACGAGGTCATCGAGTTTGACGCGAAGTACCGTGCAGCCAAGACCCGCTGTGACGAGCTGCGTGCACAGCGCAACAAGAAGTCCAAGGAGATTGGCGGTCTGATGGCAAAGGGCCAGAAGGAAGAGGCTGAGAAGATCAAGGCCGAGGTTAAGGCAATGGCCGATGAGATGACCAAGCTCGAGGAGGATGAAAAGACCTTCGCTGAGGAAGTCAAGAACCGTATGATGGTCATCCCGAACATCATTGACCCGTCCGTTCCGATTGGCAAGGACGACTCCGAGAATGTTGAGATTGAGAAGTTTGGCGATCCGGTCGTTCCGGATTTCGAGGTTCCGTATCACGTTGATATTATGGAGTCCTTCGACGGCATCGACCTCGATGCTGCACGCCGCACCTCCGGCAACGGCTTCTACTACCTGAAGGGTGATATTGCCCGTCTGCATTCCTCCATCCTGTCCTACGCACGCGACTTCATGATCGACCGCGGCTTCACCTACTACATTCCGCCGTTCATGATCCACGGTGATGTCGTTAAGGGCGTTATGTCCTTTAAGGAAATGGAGAACATGATGTACAAGATCGAGGGCGAGGACCTGTACCTGATCGGTACCTCCGAGCACTCCATGATCGGCAAGTTCATCGACACCATCAACGATGAGGAAACCCTTCCGCAGACCCTGACCAGCTACTCTCCGTGCTTCCGTAAGGAAGTCGGCGCACACGGCATCGAGGAGCGCGGCGTATACCGTATTCACCAGTTCGAGAAGCAGGAAATGGTTGTTGTCTGCAAGCCGGAAGAAAGCAAGATGTGGTATGACAAACTGTGGCAGAACACGGTTGACTTCTTCCGCACGATGGATATTCCGGTACGCACCCTCGAGTGCTGCTCCGGCGACCTGGCTGACCTCAAGGTCAAGTCCTGCGACGTAGAGGCATGGTCGCCGCGCCAGAAGAAGTACTTCGAGGTAGGCTCCTGCTCCAACCTTGGCGACGCACAGGCTCGCCGTCTGGGCATCCGTATCCGCAGCAAGGAGAATCCGAAGGAGCTGTACTTCGCACACACGCTGAACAACACCGTTGTTGCACCTCCGCGTATGCTGATCGCATTCCTCGAGAACAACCTGCGTGAGGACGGCTCGGTTGCAATCCCGAAGCCGCTGCAGCCGTATATGGGCGGCATGACTGAGATCCGCAGAAAGTAATTTACCTTACTATAGAAAAAAGGAGAGATTCCAATGCAGGTTGGTATTAAGGGCGAGAAGAAGTTCACCGTAACCAAAGATCAGCTGGCATGCAATGTCGGCAGCGGTCTGGTATCTGTGTTTGCAACCCCGATGATGATCGCAGCCATCGAGAACACCGCTGCAGGCAGTGTAGCCGGTGAGCTGGAAGAGGGCAAGACCACGGTCGGCACGCTGGTAAACGTAAGCCACGTTGCCGCTACGCCGGAGGGCATGGAAGTCCGCATCGAGACCGAGCTGACCGAGATCGCGCCGAACGGCAAGATGCTTACCTTCAAGGTTGCCGCATACGATGAGGCAGGTCTGATCGGTGAGGGCACGCACCAGCGCGCCATCGTAGCCAAGGAGCGCTTTGAGCAGAAGGCACAGAGCAAGCTGTCCAAGTAAAAATCGGCAAAAGAAAAACGCTGTGGAGAGATTCCACAGCGTTTTTTTGCTGGTGCGGGTAACAGGACTTGAACCTGCACGTCGAGGGCACCAGAACCTAAATCTGGCGCGTCTGCCAATTCCGCCATACCCGCGGGTGAGATTAGTATACCCTTTTTGCGGGTATTTGTCAATCTTGATGATGGTGCTCATCGGGAGTGGGGCGCTTGCGAAGCGAGCGGAATCTGCGCTGACGCCGCGCGGGCGCACAAGAGGGTAGACACCTGCGGTTTCCACCCTC
>ERZ838839.2913-NODE-2913-length-11856-cov-2.616812_pt1 | contig 11856 bp, 16 predicted proteins | sample MGYA00519909_ERZ838839 | MGnify/ENA primary metagenome ERZ838839 (study PRJEB31850, sample SAMEA3708843) | human gut metagenome | biome: human gut; feature: human-associated habitat; material: faeces | place: China | collected 2014 ... | reverse complement strand
AGAGGAGGGAGCCGGGTGAACGAGGCTATTTTTATTAAAAGAAAATGCATAGAGAATGATGCAGTGTTAAAACACATCATAGAGTTACAAAATAAAATACGCAGTTCTTTGCATGAAATAGAAACAAGAATAGGTCAAGCGGAATGGCACGAAGGCAATCTGGGAGTTGTTTTTGTAATCAATGTAGACCTGGAATGCTTACAGAAATACTGTGATGAAATAAAAATGTGCACATCGGAGTTATATGGTGCTTATGAAAACGTTGTTCTCAGAGTGCAGCCAGAAAGGAGAGAAAGGTGAGAAAATTAACTCCGAAACAGGAAATTATCGTGAGAATCGTAGTATCAGTTATTACGTCCGTAACAGTTAGCGTTCTAGCCATAATGTTATATAGACCGTAATAAGAGCCGTTATAGCAGAGACTGCGATTGGAACAAAGATGGAGTGTATCAAAAATTTTTTTAAATCTTCGATGCTGTATTGGAGAGGATGTAGGGCTTTTTGCGTGAGATGAAAATGATATTGATTAAAGCCTTCAACAAGATAGCCATCATCAATAAGAGATCGAATGATTGAGTCGATTTCTGATTCATATTTGGAGTAATCAAAAAAAGTTGAATCATCGTCAAATTTATAAATATGTGAAGTACCATTGACGAAGCATAGAAGTTCATCACTATTATTTGATAATTTTTTGAGATGGCTCAATATGTATTTGCATTCTTTTGTCATGTGTTATAAATCCCCATTACATATATTTCAGCATGGCAGTGCTGATAAGGGGAGTATACCACGGGAAGATCTGATTTTCCAGAGAAGGTCGCAGATTATCTGGGCGTGACCATCGAGGAGTTGCTGAAGCAGGGAGGTGAGAATGATGACACCCAAGAAAATAATAAACGAAAATGTACCGACAGCTAAGGTCAAGATTATTTCGGAAGGTGGAAACGCAGTGGTATTTCTGGACGGTGTAAAAGTAAATGGAGTTATAGGGTATGAAGTTATCCATGACCGGACTAAAACACAGATTCCGGTTCTCCGGCTTAATATCCAGAGCGAACTGGATATTGAAACTGGGGTGATTCCAGAACTGCCAGAGCCGTGGAATCTGTGTTATGTGCTTAAGTCGTCTGTTTCGGATAGTCAAGCCTAAAGCCAACCGGACGTTCATCCATAAGCTGGCAGTCCTGTGCACAGTATGGATAAGAGCAATCATATCCGGAGACAGCTTCATTATCCCAGTGGATGCAGATTCCAATGAGATGTTTTTCTTTTGAACAGTAACAGAGATAAGGGCTGTCATAGGATGCTTTCATTGATTCACGCCTTTCTTTTCTGGACTCGGCGCTGCAACGCCTGTGAGTACAGTATAAGGCAGAATAAAGGAGGACTCAAGACAGGAGATAGAATATGGCAACAAGTACAACCATCCATACATAGTATCAACCAGGAGGTGAGGCGATTTGACCATTACATACACCAATATCATCAAAACAGAAGGTGGAGAAGTAAAGTTTTCGGCCCTTCCGGCAGAAGAGAGGAAAAGGATCTCCAACATGATGCGCCGTAAGCCGCTGGAACAGTTTGGTGATGTCAGAGTACGTCCTCCCGCTTAACGGCGGGCCGGATGGACAAGCACAGGGAGGTGAGGACGATGAAAAGGAGACCAAAGCGGCCGACCGATGAGCAGGCGATGCTGATCGCAAAGGCCGGGCTGATGGCCAGGGACTGGCTGGTCCTGTGGGCATCCGGAAGCCAGATGTGCCTGGTGCATCGGGGGAAACGGTAAGACCAGGAGAATCGAGATTTAGGAGGTGAGGACAATGGAAAAAGAGATCCAGTACATGCCGGTGGGCCGGATACGCCGCCGGAGAAGGACCTGGCGCCGGACCGTGAGAGATCTGGTCCGGATGCTGGTGGCCGGAGGTGAGCTGATCGGCACAGGGATCCTGGCCGGGGCCGGATTCGGAGTTGGGCTGGCAGCAGTGACAGTTTTCTTTTAGAGAGGGAGGTGTGAATATGAAGGACGGAAGCGTGGCAGTAAAGATCGATTTCCCGGAAAGTGACTTCGCAGGAGCGACTATTTATCTGGAGGACTGGCAAGCAGAACGGCTGAAAGCCCGGGTGGATGCAAATAATCGGTGCCTGCGGTCCCTGGGACGTCCGGAGGATTACACTATGGCACATGCCATCCACTTTGCGCTCGAGATGTACTTCAGATGGCTGGAAGAAAAAGAATCCCCGGAAGCGGCAACTTCCAGGGGATCCAAGTAATTGAAAATAACTTTTCATTCTTATTATGAGAGAGATTTGGAGGAATGTCAAGATGGTAAAAGTAACGATCGAGTTTGATGGGGGAGCAGAGGTGCTGAAGCAGATCCTGGAAGCCACTAAGGAGGAATAGGCGATGGCGGGAGATATGAAGTGCGAGATCCTGGACACCCTCATTGAATTTCCGGAGGAGAGAGGGTACCACCTGGAACTGAATCTGATCAAATGGGGGGATAACGCCCCCAAATACGACCTGCGGCGGTGGAATGAGGACCGGTCGCGGATGACAAAAGGGATCACCCTGACGGAGGACGAGCTGGAACTGCTCCGGAACGAGCTCCCGAAGGTTAAATTTTAAGGAGGATATATCATGCAGATCACAGTAACATTTAACAGTCTCAATGAATTAAAGGCATTTACCGAAAAGGTCCTGGTGGGAGACACTGGTTCTTCTGTGGATCTCCAGGCCGCAACGGAAGAACCGGCACAGCAGACACCGGTACAGAAGATGCCCACAGCGCTTGCCGCACCCGCAGCACCCACAGCACCTGCCGCACCCACGGCACCAGCAGCACCCACAGCACCTGCCGCGCCCACGGCACCCACAGCACCCGCTGCGCCCACGGCACCCACAGCACCCGCTGCGCCGGTACTGACCACACAGGTATCCTACAAGCCGGATGACCTGGCACGCGCGGCCATGTCCCTTATGGACTCCGGGAGACAGCCGGATCTGATCGCCCTTCTCGGGCAGTTCGGCGTTGTGTCGATCCCCGATCTCCGTCCGGAGCAGTACGGGGCATTTGCCACAGCGTTACGTGGAATGGGGGCTCAGATCTGATGGCACACTCCATGTTAAGCCCCTCCGGGGCACACAGATGGCTGGCCTGCACCCCCAGCGCCGTGCTGGAGCGCCAGTTTCCGGACCAGGGGTCCGATGCGGCCGCAGAGGGGACCCTGGCCCATGAGCTGGCGGAGTTAAAACTGCGGAATTTCTTCCAGGCCGCAGATTTTGGAAAAACAAAGTTTACCCGGGCGGTGAACGCGCTGAAAAGGGATCCGCTGTGGAAGGATGAGATGCAGGGCTACACGGATACATATCTGGATTATGTAAAGTCCCTGTCTCTTGGATTTGAAAACACGCCCAGCGCGATGGTAGAGAAGCATATCGATCTTGATATGTATATCCCGAGTCTCCCGGAGGAGGATCCGGCCGGGGGAACCGCAGACTGCATCCTGATCGGGGGCGGGGTCCTGCACATCATCGACTTCAAGTACGGCAAAGGGGTCCCTGTATCCGCGGAAGGGAACCCGCAGCTCTCCCTGTATGCCCTGGGGGCCTACGAGGCCTATAAGATCCTGTATCCTATCGAGAGGATCGAACTCCATATCATGCAGCCCAGGATCAGCGATGAGCCATCGGAATGGGGGTGCTCCCTGACCGAGCTCCTGGCATTCGGGCGCTGGGTGAAACAGCGGGCGGCCCTCGCCATCGAGGGGGAAGGGGATTACCGCCCGTCAAAGGATAACTGCCGGTTCTGCCGCGCAAAAGCGACCTGCCGTGCCAGGGCAGAAAAGAACGTAGAGCTGGCCTTTGGCCCGGTCGGGAAGAAACCGCCGTTGATCAGCAACGAGGAGATGGGGAAGTTTTTAAAACAGGGAGAGGATGTGGCCAGATGGATTGCGGATCTCCAGGACTGTGCGCTGGCCCAGTGCCTGGCAGGGAAAGACGTGCCCGGCTGGAAGGCTGTGGAAGGGCGCGGATCCAGGGAATGGACGGATCTCGATAAAGCCTTCAGGGGTCTGGAGACCGCAGGAGTAGAGGCGGAACTTCTCTGGGAGAGAAGACCCCTGTCCGTTGCCCAGGCAGAAAAGGTTATCGGGAAAAAAGAATTCGGGATCCTGGCCAAAGATTATGTTGTGAAGAAGCCGGGAAAACCAGCACTGGTGGAAGAGTCGGACAAGCGTCCGGCCATTACAAATAAAATAACCGCCGAAGAGGCGTTCAAGGAGGAAAAATAACATGAATGAACTGACAAACGTGACAACCGGAGAAGTAAGACTGAGTTATGTACATCTGTTTAAGCCCTATGCTGCCATGCAGGGAGCAGAAGAAAGATACAGCTGCACGATCCTCGTGCCGAAGACAGATACGGATACGATGGGCCGCATCCAGGCAGCCATCGAAGAGGCCAAGAGGAAAGGGACCGCAGACAAGTGGGGAGGCGTGTGTCCCCCGCTCGTCCCGACTCCGGTATATGACGGAGACGGGGTACGGCCTTCCGACGGGATGGCTTTCGGCCCGGAGTGCAAAGGGCACTGGGTATTCACGGCCAACGCCAAGGCGGACTATCCCCCGGAGATCGTGGATAAGATGGGGAATCCGGTCATCAACCAGTCTGAGATCTACAGCGGGATTTATGGCCGCGTGAACGTTACCTTCTTCCCTTATGCATTCGGTGGTAAAAAGGGGATCGGGTGCGGCCTGGGACCGGTACAGAAGCTACGTGACGGAGAACCCCTGGGAGGAAGCGCCCCGACCGCGGCACAGGCCTTCGGGGTCCCGCAGCCGCAGACAACACCCGCACAGAATGCAAATCCGTTACCGTGGGGATCCCAGGGCGGCGGGATCAATCCCATCACAGGGATGCCATATTAAGAGGACGGTATGGGGATATCCCCCATACTGACAGGAGGAAACCATGAAACACCTCAGCATCGATATCGAAACAAGAAGCAGCGTGGACATCGGGAAGGCAGGGCTGTATAAATACGCCCAGTCCCCCGATTTCCGCATCCTCCTGTTTGCCTTCCAGGAAGACGAGAATCCGGTGGAGGACGTCGATCTTGCCCAGGGGGAGGAGATCCCGGAACATGCGGTCCGGATGCTTGCTGATCCGGATGTCACGAAACATGCGTATAACGCGGCATTTGAGTGGTACTGCCTGAACCGGGCCGGGTACCAGACCCCGTTGGAGCAGTGGCGCTGTACCATGGCCCATGGTCTGTACTGCGGATACACGGCCGGACTGGACGCGACCGGAAAAGCCATCGGCCTTCCCCAGGACAAGCAGAAGCTGGCTGCCGGAAAGGCACTGATCCGGTATTTCTGTGTCCCCTGCAGGCCAACAAAGACCAACGGGAACCGTACCTGGAATCAGCCGTGGCATGCAAAAGAGAAATGGGAGCTTTTCAAGGAATACAACAGACAGGATGTTGTGACAGAACGGGCGATCTTAAACCGTCTGGAGCAGTTTCCGATGCCGGAGGCGGAGCAGAAGCAGTGGCAGATGGATGTCCTCATGAATGCGTTCGGGGTCCGTGTGGACACGGAACTGATCAAAGGGGCCCTGTACATTGATGCAGTCAGTACGCAGGAGCTGACAGAGGAGGCGGTCCGGATCACCGGCCTGGGAAATCCCAACAGCGGGGCCCAGCTGGTGCCGTGGCTGAACACACAGTGCGGGAGAGAACGGTTCCAGGATATCCAGAAGGCGACCGTGGCGGATGCCCTGGACCACAGGGAGGACTATCCGGAGGATGTGCGGCGGATGCTGGAGATCCGGCAGCAGCTCGGGAAGACCTCCATCAAAAAGTATGTGGCCATGGATACGGCAAAAGGCGAGGGGGACCGCGTGAGGGGTCTTACCCAGTATTACGGGGCCAACCGGACAGGCAGGTGGGCCGGCCGGATGGTACAGATGCAGAACCTCCCCCGGAACTATCTGAAGACCCTGGACTATGCAAGGGATCTGATAAAGGATAAAAATTATGCCGGACTGAAGCTGCTGTACGGGAATGTCCCGGACACGCTTTCCCAGCTGATCCGGACCGCATTCATCCCTTCCGAGGGAAATAAATTCGTGGTATCGGACTTTTCCGCCATCGAGGCCCGGGTGATCGCCTGGCTGGCCGGCGAACAGTGGGTCAATGAGGTATTTGCCACACACGGAAAGATCTACGAGGCGACAGCGGCGCAGATGTTCGGCGTCCCGGTGGAGCGGATCGTGAAAGGAAACCCGGAATACTCCCTCCGGCAGAAGGGGAAGGTGGCCACACTGGCCCTGGGATACCAGGGCGGCACCTCCGCCCTGATCGCCATGGGGGCCCTGAACATGGGGCTTACAGAGGACGAGCTTCCGGACATCGTATCCCGGTGGAGACAGGCCAATCCCAGGATCCGGGATCTGTGGTACGCGGTGGAGAATGCCGCCCTTGCGGCCATGGAGACCGCACGGCCGCAGGCCATCCGGGGACTGATCTTTGCGCTGGAGGGGGATCTCCTGTATGGGCAGTCCTTCCTCACGGTCCGTCTTCCGAGCGGCCGGAAGTTATACTACCCGAAACCGTTTCTTAAGGAAAACCAGTTCGGGAAGCAGGCCCTCCACTACTACACGGTGGGCCAGCAGACAAGAAAGTGGGAAGTGGCCTCCACCTATGGAGGAAAGATGACGGAGAATATCGTGCAGGCGATCGCCAGGGACTGTCTGGCGGTCACGCTGGAGAGGATCTACGACCGGGGGCTCCAGACCGTATTCCACGTGCATGATGAGGTGATCATCGATGCACCGATGGAAACGACGGTGGAGGAGATCTGCGACCTGATGGCCGAACCGATCCCCTGGGCCCCGGGGCTGATCCTTAAAGGGGCCGGATTTGAAAGCAGCTACTACATGAAAGATTAAGGAGGGAACAGGATGGAACACAACCGGATGCTGCAGATCAGCACTGCGGGAAACCGAAAGGCCACGTACTGGCCGAAAAGTGAGATCCTGTGGTCCGATTTTACAGATAAACTTAAGACCCCGGTACGGGGAATGGAGACCCTGGACCAGTACCTGGCCCTTCCAAAATCCCGGCAGGACGAGTTAAAGGACGTCGGCGGATTTGTCGGCGGGACCTTTACCGGGGACCGGCGAAAGGCAGCCTGCGTGGAAGGGCGTGACCTGGTCACCCTGGACCTGGATAACATTGCCGCAGGGCAGACGGACGACATCCTTAAACGTGTCGGCGGGCTCGGGTGCGCCGCAGCCGTATACAGCACCAGAAAGCATGCGGGATACGCCCCGAGACTGCGGGTGATCATCCCCCTTGACCGGACGGCCACCGCGGATGAATACGAACCGGCGGCGCGGAAGTTAGCATTCTTGATCGGGATCGGATTCTGTGACCCTACCACCTTCGAGGCTTCCAGGCTGATGTACTGGCCGAGCTGCTGTGCGGACAGCCAGTACGTGCATGCAGTCTTCGACGGAGCTTTCTGCAGCCTGGACGGGATGCTGACCACCTACGGGGACTGGAAGGACATAAGCCAGTGGCCGCAGGTGCCGGGAGAGGATTCCGCCGCCAGAAGACGCCTGGCAAGGCAGGAGGACCCCACAGCCAAGCGCGGGGTGATCGGCGCGTTCTGCCGCACATACAGCGTCACACAGGCCATGGAACGCTTTATACCGGGGATGTATGAGGAGACGGATATCCCGGGCCGGTACACCTATACCGGCGGCTCCACAGCCGGCGGCGCCATCGTGTATGACGGGGACCGGTTCCTCTACTCACACCATGCCACAGATCCATGCAGCGGCCTTCTGGTCAACGCATTCGACCTGGTCCGGCTCCATAAATACGGGGACCTGGACGGGGATGCCAAAGAGGGGACGCCGGTCAGCAAGCTGCCATCCTTCGTGGCCATGAGCCGCCTGGCGCTGGAGGATAGACAGGTATCGGATCTTATGTCAAAGGAGAACCTGGAACGGGCGCAGAAGGCCTTCCAGAGCCCGGAAGCGGCATCAGAAAGCCACCAGGACTATGACCTTTCGTGGCTGTCACAGCTTACGAAAGACGGAACCGGGAAATACGAGAAGACCATCAACAATGCCGTGATCGTACTGGAGAACGATCCTCTCCTTAAGGGGCGGATCGTGACCGACGAGTTCGCAAACCGCGGCATGGTCCTGGGCCGGATGCCGTGGGACCAGAGGGAGGAAAAACGGCGCTGGAAGGACGTGGACGATGCCGGATTCTACCGCTATGTGGAGGTGTTCTACGGCCTTACAGGACGGGATAAGCTGGACAACGCGCTGATGATCGTCAGTGCCCAGAACCGGATCAACGATGTGAAACGGTATCTGCAGGGGCTTAAATGGGACGGAACGAAGCGTCTGGATACCCTGCTGTCCGAATACCTGGGAGCCGAGGATACGGCCTATACGAGAGCTGTGATGCGTAAGTCCCTGTGTGCCGCTGTCGGGAGGGCCGTGGCCGGGGGGATTAAATACGATTACATGCCGATCTTTACCGGGCCCCAGGGGATCGGCAAGAGTACCTTTTTACACATCCTGGGAAAAGAATGGTTCAGCGACAGCTTAACGACCTTTGAGGGCAAGGAGGCTGCCGAGCTGATCCAGGGGACCTGGATCAATGAGATCGGGGAGCTGAGCGCATTTACGAAGCAGGAGACCCAGGTCATCAAGCAGTTTTTAAGCAAGACCGACGATATCTACCGGGCGGCATACGGCCGGAGAACAGACAAATATCCCAGGAGATGCGTGTTCTTCGGGACCAGCAATGACGGGGAATTTTTAAAGGATGTCACCGGGAACCGGCGGTTCTGGCCAGTGGATGTGGGCGTGTATCCGGCAAAGAAGTCGGTCTGGAACCAGCTGCCATCAGAGGTGGACCAGATCTGGGCGGAGGCATACCTTTACTGGGCCATGGGGGAGCCCCTGTATCTCCCGAAGGAGATCGAGGAGATGGCAAAGGACCAGCAGGACCGGCACCGGGAATCCTCCGGGAAGGAGGGGCTGATCCTGGATTTCCTGGACCGGGAGATCCCGTCAGACTGGGATTCCCTGTCCAGACAGCAGAGGCAGATGTTCTGGAACGGGAACCTGAAGCTGGCAGACGGGACAGAGCTGGTGCCCCGGGAAAAGGTCTGTGCAGTGGAGATCTGGGTGGAATGCTTTGGCGGAGAACCGAAACATATGAAGCGGACAGACAGCATGGAGATCAATAATATCCTGATCGGGCTTAAGGGCTGGGAGAGGATCAAAACACCGCGCAGATTCGGCGTCTACGGGCAGCAGAGAGGGTTCTGCAGGGCGAAAACATAGTCAAAAATATTCGTAGTTCTGGTGTAGCCGCGGTAGTAGTCAAAAACAACCGACTACACGATGTAGCACTGGTTAGTAGCCGTGTGAAACCCTCAGAAATAAAGGAAATATCAATATATAACTACAATAACTACAAACTTCTATATAGAGGTAAAAATAATAAATAAATATATAATACATAACGCTATATAGGGTACATAAATGAAATATGCACATACGCGTGTACGCGAGGGAGGTTGTCGGAAGATGAGGGAAAAGGACATCGAGAAGATCCTGGTGGCGGAAGTGAGAAAACTGGGCGGCCGGGCCTATAAGTGGGTAAGCCCGGGGAATGACGGCGTGCCGGACCGCATCGTGATCTTTCCGGGAAAGGCCCCAGCGTTTGTGGAGCTGAAAACCGATACCGGGAAACTGAGCGCCCTCCAGGCGGTCCAGATCAGACGGCTGGGGGAGCTGGGGCAGAAGGTATATGCGATTTACGGGATTGACGGCGTCAGCCAGTTCTTCCAGGACGAGGGCTATGAGGAAACCAGCAAAGCGCTGGATTGCAGATATGGACTGTAAGGGAGGCACAATATGAAACACACGGAATGGATGCGCGGAAGAGATGGAGAAAAATACGGAGTTTGGAATACAGTCAGAAAAAAAATTCCAGTTCGGAATATGTGAGGACACGCCAATGTTGGCGGATGCAAGATTATTTCAGCGGATAGGAGATAACGCCAGAAAATACCGGTTCGAGATCCGGAGATTGCCGAAAGGGGAAGACAATGGAATTTAGACCGCATTCCTACCAGCGGCATTGTATTAATAAAATTCTGGAAACCAAAAAGCTTGGGCTTTTTCTGGATATGGGCCTCGGCAAGACAGTCACTACGCTGACCGCAGTCAAGGAACTTAAGTATAACCGCTTCCAGGTCTGTAAGGTACTGGTGATCGCGCCAAAGAAGGTAGCTGAAGGGACCTGGACAAAGGAGGCTGCCAAGTGGGACCACACGAAGATGCTGCGGGTATCCCCGGTGCTGGGGAGCCAGGCCAGGCGGATCCGGGCCCTGAACACACCGGCAGACCTGTATGTCATCAACCGGGAAAATGTCTGCTGGCTGGTGGATTATTACCGCAACGCATGGCCGTTTGACATGGTGGTGATCGATGAGAGCAGCAGCTTCAAAAGCCATTCGGCCAAACGGTTCAAGGCCCTGGCGGGGATCAGCAGCCGGATCAGCCGGATGGTGGAACTGACCGGGACCCCGTCCCCCAACGGCCTGGCGGACCTGTGGAGCCAGGTCTATCTGCTGGACGGCGGGGAACGGCTGGGAAAACGGTACAGCCAGTTCCGCGAGCGGTACTTCCAGCCGGACAAGCGCGGGGCAGACGGCATGATATACAGCTATGAGGCCAAGCCCGGGACCGAAGAGAGCATCTTGGCGAAGATCTCCGATATCTGCATCAGCATGAAGGCGGAGGACTATCTGGAACTTCCGGATCTGACCTACCACGAGGTTCCAGTGGAGCTGGATAAAAAGTCCTGGAAGGCGTACCAGGATCTGGAGCGGAAGATGATCCTGGAACTTCCGGAGGATGACGAGCTGATCAGCGTGACCAGCGCAGCGGCCTTAAGCAACAAGCTTCTCCAGCTGGCCAATGGTGCGGTTTATGATGAGGACCGCCAGGTACATGAGGTGCATGACTGCAAGATCGAGGCATTCCTGGAACTGGTCGAATCCCTTCAGGGGAAGCCCGTCCTGGTATTTTACAATTACCAGCATGACCGTGAGCGGATCCTGAAGGCCCTGGAAAAGTCGGGACTCAGGATCCGGGAGCTTAAGACCACACAGGATGAGGACGACTGGAATGCCGGCCGGATCGACATCCTGCTGACCCATCCGGCCAGCAGCGCATACGGGCTTAACCTCCAGCAGGGAGGGAACCACGTGATCTGGTTCGGTCTTACCTGGAATTACGAGCTGTATACCCAGGCCAACAAACGTCTGCACCGGCAGGGGCAGGTAAACAAGGTGATTATCCACCACCTGGTCAGTACAGGGACCCGGGACGAGGATGTCATGACCGCCCTGAAGCGGAAAGACGATGTGCAGAACTGGGTGATGGAGAGCCTCAAGGCAAGGATCAGGAGGATACGGGATGGACATTGAGAAACAGATGCAGGAGGAGATCAACCGCCAGAGGGAGATCCATAACCGGGTTCTTGTGCGGGACCCGGAGACCGGACGCAGGGAGTACCGGGAAGGCTACAGATCGGGGGACAAGGGATACCTGCCGCCGGCGACGGAGTTTATTACGATCCGATTCCGGAACGGGGTGATCGTAATGCCGGCGGACGATTTCAGGCGTCTGCCAAAAACAAAACAGAAAAAACTGATGCGGCGGTAACAGGAGGGAAGAAATATGTTTGTGAAACAGATTGACATGGCAAAAGCCCTGGAACTGGCGGCGAAGGGGATGGAGATCAAGG
>ERZ838839.2912-NODE-2912-length-11857-cov-3.310032_pt1 | contig 11857 bp, 9 predicted proteins | sample MGYA00519909_ERZ838839 | MGnify/ENA primary metagenome ERZ838839 (study PRJEB31850, sample SAMEA3708843) | human gut metagenome | biome: human gut; feature: human-associated habitat; material: faeces | place: China | collected 2014 ... | reverse complement strand
CCGCATATAGTTGCACGTTATAGTCGCTCCCCTCGTGGGAGCGTGGATTGAAATCCCAGTGATAGGGGAAGAGTTGCGTGACAGATCAGTCGCTCCCCTCGTGGGAGCGTGGATTGAAATCCCACTTATAATTCCCACCGGGTTTTCTACCGCTGTCGCTCCCCTCGTGGGAGCGTGGATTGAAATTTTGTTGTTGCACTTCATGGCTTTAGTATCAAGACGTCGCTCCCCTCGTGGGAGCGTGGATTGAAATATGAGATTGCTTTTATACTGGTTAGCGCTCCCATGCGTCGCTCCCCTCGTGGGAGCGTGGATTGAAATTACCACCGGCATACCAGAGAACTGACTGGAACCATGTCGCTCCCCTCGTGGGAGCGTGGATTGAAATAGAGGATCTCTTTCCGGTCTATGATACCTACGGTCGCTCCCCTCGTGGGAGCGTGGATTGAAATCTGCGGAGAACATCTCACCGAACTCAAGGTCTGGTCGCTCCCCTCGTGGGAGCGTGGATTGAAATTTGCCTCACACACAAAGAAAAGAGGTCTCTTGTGTCGCTCCCCTCGTGGGAGCGTGGATTGAAATACTTTGTTCACCTCACTCTTTTCTGTTGCTCTGCGTCGCTCCCCTCGTGGGAGCGTGGATTGAAATTTACTATTGTTACTATTGTTGTCAGGTTTTCTCGTCGCTCCCCTCGTGGGAGCGTGGATTGAAATTTTTCCCGGAATGCTTCGGACGGCGGCAACATATGTCGCTCCCCTCGTGGGAGCGTGGATTGAAATATTGGCTGTAGCTTTGTCAAGGCTCATGTTAGTGTCGCTCCCCTCGTGGGAGCGTGGATTGAAATATAAGATTAACGTCTATGCACCGATCAATCTGTGGTCGCTCCCCTCGTGGGAGCGTGGATTGAAATCTACGGCACTAGATACACTTGTGGCTACTCCTGCGTCGCTCCCCTCGTGGGAGCGTGGATTGAAATCGTCTACTCTCTTTTTTGTGGGAATATATGACTGTCGCTCCCCTCGTGGGAGCGTGGATTGAAATCCTTGCTCTGAGGGAAACTTAAGAAATCTCCGTTGTCGCTCCCCTCGTGGGAGCGTGGATTGAAATTGAGACGGCTGCAGGTGGTGGCACCGGTAATATGTCGCTCCCCTCGTGGGAGCGTGGATTGAAATTGAGCAGAGGCACTATTAAGCAAAACATCAATAGTCGCTCCCCTCGTGGGAGCGTGGATTGAAATGGGATCCGGAGTGTCCGCTTACATTTAACACGGTGTCGCTCCCCTCGTGGGAGCGTGGATTGAAATAACAGAATGCGACATCAAACTACCTCACTTTCTGTCGCTCCCCTCGTGGGAGCGTGGATTGAAATAGTTATATGTGGAACGGAATGTTCCAGGGAAAGTCGTCGCTCCCCTCGTGGGAGCGTGGATTGAAATCTTTTTCAGCATCTTTGAGCAGAAATGAAAATACTGTCGCTCCCCTCGTGGGAGCGTGGATTGAAATATCCAGCACAAAAGCCTGTAGCAGTCCTTAAAAGTCGCTCCCCTCGTGGGAGCGTGGATTGAAATAGAACGGTGAATTACTCTACATGGCTACACATCCGTCGCTCCCCTCGTGGGAGCGTGGATTGAAATCTTAAACTGCACTTCATAACCCAAATCTGTAAGCGTCGCTCCCCTCGTGGGAGCGTGGATTGAAATATCCATCTCTCCCTGGCAATGATCAAAGCAGTTTGGTCGCTCCCCTCGTGGGAGCGTGGATTGAAATGCATTATGCTTCTCTTTCCATGCCCGGCATTCATCCGTCGCTCCCCTCGTGGGAGCGTGGATTGAAATTTCTGAAGCTCCTCCGATAATATCTTTTCCTCCAGTCGCTCCCCTCGTGGGAGCGTGGATTGAAATTCTCAATGGGAGCTGCACCGCCACCGATCTTTAAGGTCGCTCCCCTCGTGGGAGCGTGGATTGAAATTCAAGTACTCTGCTTCCAGCACGCGCCCGTTATCCGTCGCTCCCCTCGTGGGAGCGTGGATTGAAATATGCAGTGTATTCCCGGAATGGGAGTACTGGCAGGGGTCGCTCCCCTCGTGGGAGCGTGGATTGAAATATTTACCTGATAGATGTTGATTCGGTCTTCGGAGTCGCTCCCCTCGTGGGAGCGTGGATTGAAATCTATATATCCGTCACAATTTACAATATACACAATGGTCGCTCCCCTCGTGGGAGCGTGGATTGAAATCTACCATGGCTTACACTACTGCTCTACGCGTGCGATCGTCGCTCCCCTCGTGGGAGCGTGGATTGAAATAAAAAGAGCAGGCAGAATGTTTATCTGCACAGGAAGTCGCTCCCCTCGTGGGAGCGTGGATTGAAATTTCTGTCGCCACAATACCGGATAAGTTGATATCTGTCGCTCCCCTCGTGGGAGCGTGGATTGAAATTTTGCATTTACGTTTGTTTTTGCACGATATTGCTTTGTCGCTCCCCTCGTGGGAGCGTGGATTGAAATCTGCGCAATGAATAAAATATTTTGCCCCGTTGTACGTCGCTCCCCTCGTGGGAGCGTGGATTGAAATTACCGGGGTAGCGTAAATGGCGTGCAAGCCAATTGTCGCTCCCCTCGTGGGAGCGTGGATTGAAATATGTCAATACAGCGTGTGCTGCGAAGAGCTTTCCGTCGCTCCCCTCGTGGGAGCGTGGATTGAAATCGGTTTCCGGCTGTACCTTAGTTGCAGCATCGGCGTCGCTCCCCTCGTGGGAGCGTGGATTGAAATGATGCTATCACCGAAGAGGTTTCCGGAGCCGGTGGTCGCTCCCCTCGTGGGAGCGTGGATTGAAATATGTATGAGCCGGTATTTATCAAGACACAGGCAAGTCGCTCCCCTCGTGGGAGCGTGGATTGAAATCCTGGAGTTAAAGAGCAGCTGTGCCTCATCTATGTCGCTCCCCTCGTGGGAGCGTGGATTGAAATAAAGTAAGCCTTGACTGGTTAGTAACTGGAAAAGGTCGCTCCCCTCGTGGGAGCGTGGATTGAAATTCCGGAAAATAAAGGTAAATCGTCCGGGTCAGGACGTCGCTCCCCTCGTGGGAGCGTGGATTGAAATATCAAATTCACATCAACGCATCTGTCCAACTGCGGTCGCTCCCCTCGTGGGAGCGTGGATTGAAATCGGTAACACTACCACCATAGCCTCCGGTATAGGGTCGCTCCCCTCGTGGGAGCGTGGATTGAAATATCTGATGTTAGACTGCGGACTCCGGCGTCAGGAAGTCGCTCCCCTCGTGGGAGCGTGGATTGAAATATTTCTGTCTTCATCCGGACTGCCTCCAATCTGTTGTCGCTCCCCTCGCGGGAGCGCGGATTGAAATGCACGGACGATGGGGATAATCTGTTTTTTCAACATGGTCGCTCCCCTTGCGGGAGCGACCATTGAAATAGAAAAGACAATCGTATATCATGTACTATGTGATTACATAGAAGGAGGATATCTAATTGAGTAAGACGGTTAGGCAAAGTGATTGGGCAACGGAAACGCATATGGAAGCCCTATTTTGGAGAAACGGAATGACACCGGAAGAATACGAGATGGAAAACAGATATTTGAGTAAAAATTTTTATAAGCAAAAAGATGGAAACTATATGCCACTTTGGATGCAAGAAGAGAACATGAAAGCATAATTAGTTCTTTGGATTTTTTTATTTACAGACAAGAAATACTTTATATTGAAATCAAAACAGATTGTAATAATTTCTTATACTATTCTATTTTATGTCTGATATTGTACAACATGTTGATAATTACAATATCTTTTAAAGTCAGTTTTAAGAAAATCTATTTATATTTCCTACGTAACAATTTGAATTTTTAATGTTATGTCGCATGGCTTTGTGTAAATTTGTGTATTTCGCTATTGATTTTGTGTAAGATTGTGTATAATATAAAAGGAGAAAAGAATGCATCCACGAAAGAAAACAATTAAAGAATTGGAAAAGAACGGTTTTATTTTTAAAAGACATGGAGCAAGTCATGATTTGTATTTTCAACCGAATACCAAGCAGACAATTCCTGTAAAACGTCATGATTTTAATGAAGATGATATGCGCTATATCTTCAAAGAAGCAAATATAGAAGGAGGCAAATGACATGCAATACACATATACCGCAGTTATTACTGAAAAAGATGGCACTTTCTATGCAAAGGTTCCGGATGTGGACGGGTGTATTACTACAGCATCGACTTTGGCAGAGGCGATTGCCCTTATTACAGATGCATTGAATCTTTGTCTTGTTGGTCTGGAAGATGAGGAAATTACTCCGAATGAGCCTACACCGCAGTCAGAGATTCCTCATTTACCGACAGATATTCTTACGATCATTCAGGCAGACACTATAAAATATCGTAGCATGACTGACACCAAGGCAGTTCGCAAAAATGTCTCGCTTCCGGCATGGATGTCCAAACTTGCCGATAAGCGAGGAATCAATTGCTCCAAAGTATTGCAGGAAGCACTTACCGCTAAACTTTTATAACTATAGAAAATCAGTATTTTTACCAAGGAGGTCCTCCCCATGTCCCACCCCATCCAATCCGAAGCCCATCTCACGACCTTTGAAGCCATCAGCATGATCGTCGGCAACAGCATCGGCACTGGCATCATCGCCGTTCCGTATCTTGCCACGAAAAATAGCATGCTGGATGTCGTGTGGATGGTATTGATCGCCTATTGTGTGAACGTGATCCTGCACCTGATCATTGCTGAGTTGTCTTACAATAATGGTGGTGTCCAACTAGTGAAAAGCTTTGAAGGAGAGCTGTTTCATGGGAAAATGAAGCAGATCTTCAGCTGGAGTGTATTTATCGTCTATGGGTTGGCAATTATGATCGGTGTGAGCGGTAATATCAACGGCGGAGCACAGATTTTTGTGAACTGGTTCGGAATGCCTTTCGTGGCAGCGCAGGTTTTGTACTATGTGATCGCCGGAGTTGTGGTATTTATCGGCATGAAAGCCGTAGGCATCGCACAGAAGTACGCAGTCATTGTCCTCATGGGAATTGTGGCGGTGATGACGGTAGGCACATTCCTGCATCCACTGAATTCCTTACAACGGGCACAGTTCCACTGGAACAATCTGTTGGCGCTGTACAGCATGGTGGTATTCGCAACTTCCGCCAATCAGGCAGTGATCCAGGTGGTGAAAGGCCTGGATGGCAACGCGAAACAGATCCGCCGTTCCATTTTCATCGGTTTTGGGCTTTCCTCAGTGTTTGTCCTGGTCGTAACGGGCACGGTTCTCCTGGGAACCAAGGGAGCGCTGGAAAAAGAACTGGCATACATGCAGTTGGGAGAAAGTATCGGTACCTGGGCGATGATCCTGGCAGGCGTATTTTCCCTGTTTGCTTTACTTACCACGTTCTGGAGCAATACTCTCGCCCTCCGCGATGTGGTTCATGAGCAGATCGGCAGCGGCAACCGCATCAGCTGGCTGATCGCTACGGTTCCCTGCATTTTGTTTGCCGTGTTCGGCGTGAACAGCTTTATTGTTCTGACGCGGATTATGAGCGGTGTAGTGGTACTGGTGAGCATCATGCTGGTGCTGACATACGGTAAATCCAGAAAAAAGGCGGGCAGCAGTCCTATCTGCGGTGTGATCGGCACGGTGCCTTTTCAGGTGCTGATGGTGATTTCAACAGTACTTTCTGCAATAGGAGCATTGATCCCGTTGAGTTAATCCCCAAAAAGAAAAGAGATTCTTATGTATACTTCCAAAAACTTTCAGATCCGGGACGAAGAGACTTTTTCCCTTTGCATCCCGACGGACAGAGATTATAAAATATTGCAGCTGACGGATCTGCACCTTGGTTTCGGCATGTTTTCCGGGAAAAAGGACAAACTGGCTCTGGAAGCGGTGGCGGAGCTGATCCACCGGACGGAACCGGATCTGATGGTCCTGACCGGAGATTCTGTTTTCCCGTTTTTCCCGAAAAGCGGTACCATGAACAACCGAAAGCAGGCAGAAAAACTGCTGGCATTTCTGGATGGTTTTCAGATTCCCTATACTCTGGTCTTTGGTAACCATGACTGTGAAATGGGCTCCACCTGCAATAAGGAACAGCTGGCGGAGATTTTCACTACGGGAAAATATGCCGTTTTTACCAAAGGAAGATATGAACACAGTCCTCAGAATCCCATTACCGGCGTAGGGAATTTTGTAGTAGACCTCACAGATGATCAGGGAAAACTGTTACTTCCGCTGATTCTGCTGGATTCCAACATGTATGGTGACGGCTGGTTTTTCAGTGGTTTCGACTGCATTCATGAGGACCAGACGGACTGGTGCATGGAGAAATTGAACGAGAGAAAGGTACCGGCTATGGCATTTTTCCACATGCCGCCCGCGGAGTTCAAGGAAGCCTACGAGAAGATGAAGCTAGGCGATCACACTGTGATCTATGAACATGGTAGTATCGGAGAAAAGGATGAGTATTTCGGAATATCGAACCGACCACCTCATTTTTTTGAAAAAGCGGTGGATAACGGCTGGCTGAAATGGATTTTCTGTGGACACGATCATCTGAATACGTTGTCATTGACCTATAAAGGTATCCGCATGACTTACGGAATGTCCATTGATTATCTGGGATATTCCGGCATCGCGAAGCAATATATCCAGCGGGGAGCCACGCTGATCACGCGTAAGACAGACGGGAACATAGATATCACTATGGTACCGTTGACAACGGTTGTTTCGGAACGAGTAAGGGGAGCCTGATGAAAGGCTCCCCCGATTTGTACGAGAATGATTAGTAATTGATACCGCTGATGCCGAGTACTCCGTTCTGGACATTGAAGGTGATGTTGGGGCCGTCACCGGTGCTGTAAAGGGTGAAGCCTGCCATACTGGGGCTTAATTCGGACAGATCAGCATTAGCCATAGAGTCTTTCAGCTCAGGGGTGAAGATTTTGTCTGCACCTAAGGCAATCAGGTCTTCCCTGGTTTCGATCACACTGCCATCGCCCAGAGCAACATAGACCGGATAATTGACCAGATCAGCGAGAGCATTCAGGTCTTCAGCGGCTACGGCATCCTGGATCTTTTTAGCGAAAGCGGCAGCATCCTCTGTGGAAACTGCAAAGTTGTCTTCATATGAAGTACCATTGGCCGCATCAGCAGAAACTTCTGTAGTTGTCTCAGCACTAGCTTCAGCAGCAGAACTTTCAGCAGTAGAAGCCTCCGCACCGCTTTCGGAAGTCACCGTACTTTCCGCCGAAGCTGCTCCATTTCCCTGACTGCCACAGGCAGCAAAAGACAATACCATCACAGTAGTTAAAAGTGCACAGATCATTTTGTTTTTCATAAGTAAAACTCCTCTCTTAAATAAAACCATATCTTACAGGTCTCTGATGGTTAGACTATGCATCTGCTGCAAAAGTTTCAAAAATATCAAAAAAATATCAAAAAAATATCAAAAACATCCACCCAAAAGAAAAACCTTCTGTTAAAATGTAAAAATAAGACAGATGAAAACAATAGAATAGGAAACTACTATGGAAGCATATTACTACCAGAAAATGAACAAGCCCCAGCAGGCCGCCTATCACGCTATGCAGCAGGGAGTGCTGGCGCTGGCAGACGAGATCCAGCTGCCGCGGATCCCGGCGGAAGAATTGTATGACGTATTTTTCCGACTGCGGCTGGATCATCCGGAGATCTTCTGGGTGGTGAGTTATCGGTATAGATATTATCAGGACTCCCCCAACATCATCTTCGTGCCGGAGTATCTGTTTGAGAAAAATAAGATCAGAGAACATCAGAAAGCCATGCAGTCCCGGGTGGAAAAGCTGGCAAGACCTGCCGCAAAGTTCACAGAGTGGGAAAAAGAGAAGTACATTCACGACTTTATCTGCGAAAATATCACCTACGATAAGTTGAAAAAGCCCTATTCCCATGAGATTATCGGTCCATTGGGACAGGGTGTGGGCGTCTGTGAGGGCATTGCAAAGGCAGTGAAGATTCTGCTGGATGCGCTTGGAGTATGGTGCGTGATCGTTCTGTGCGGCAACAACCCGGAGAAAGGGATCAAATACCGGCATACCTGGAATATTGTCCGAATTGATGGAGTTTATTACCATCTGGATGTCACGTTCGACAACAGTCTTGGAAAATGCAGTATGACAGGTGAGGAAATCCGCTACGATTATTTTAATCTGGATGACAAATACATCTTCCGGGATCACGAGCCGCTCATTGCCCCGGCGCCGTCCTGTACGAACGGAGATCATTTCTACTATAAAGAAAAGAAGCTGTCCTTCACAAAGCTGGAGGAGGTGAAAAAACGGGCGCTGCAGGCAGCAAAGAAGGGAAAACTTTTCACATTCCACTGGCGTGGCGGCTATCTGACCAGACAGGTTCTGGAGGAACTGCTGGAACAGATCACGGAAGCCGGAAAGGAGCGGGGAAAAACGCCTCATGTGAGCTTAAACTGGTCCCAGGCGGTCCTGCGGATTCGCTATACGGAAGAACCGGCGTCAGCACCGGAACCGGATGTAAATATGGAAGAAGCGAATGAGGGAGAGAAGGAATAGTTATGAACGTATATCGGATGCTGGAAATACTGGGAGAGCAGAATCAGTTTGAGCTTCTGGAGGGTGAAAACGGATTTCATACGCCGCAGGATATCCGTCTGGTGTATCTGATGAACGATGCGGTGGAGTGTTTTCTGACCTTTCGGAATGCGCGGATCACGGGAGAATATCTGCCGGACTACAGCGGAGAACTGGGAACCCGGCTGGACCGCAATGAAGAGCGCTCCTCCCTGGTGGTGCATCAGGGTCACAATGTATTTACCATTTTTTTTGAAAAGCTGGAGCTGGAATATGAGCTTTATAACTATGGCGAGATCGGCCATTTCTGGGTAAAGGGTTATGAATATCTGCGGCAGCTCGAATACCGCATTGCTATTTTGTGGGACAAGTACGAGTACATGGGCGAGGACTGCTGCAGTGAAATGGAACAGAAGCTTGCGTGGCTGGCGAAATTTCCACCATTAAACTTTACCAGCTACCCTTCTGTGCCGCCCCAGTATCTTCCGGACCGGGAGGATGGCTGGCAGCTGGCGCCGGAGGCTCTGGAGGTTATGACGGATCTGGCAAAGGAAGCCGCAGATGCGTCGTTCCTTCGCGCGCTGGAGCTTTACGGAAAACATTCCGGCAGGTGGATGACAAAGTACATTGCTGTACTTTTGCACCGGAAGAAGCACGCAAAGGTTGTGGATCTGCTGACAGAGAAGCTGAAGCAGGCATCGGCTGTCCATCCCTGCCGGAGCTTTGGACCGGAGCGGGATGCCCGGTATGCACAGATCATGAAGGCGGCTGTGGCAGGGCAGCAGGCCCTGGAAGAAAAGGGGATCCGGTCTGTTGTCCTTCGGGAAGAGCCCTTTGTCCATGCCAGTGACACGCTGGAGTTTAAAGCACATCTGATGATCTGGATGCCGGGATGGTTCAATCGGAAAACAGAGATCCGGACCTTTACCTGCGAAAAACCGGAATAGGCTTTTTTCTTGTTTTATTGCAGGAAAACGGTTATAATGGTCCGTGAATATTTATAAAAGGAATGAAAAATGCGAATGAAAGATAAAATCATAACATCCCGCAGTTCCTCCCGGAGCATTACCCAGGATGTGGCAGTCTGCGGCTTATTTACGGCTCTGATCGCCGTGGGCGCTTTTATAAAAATCGTGATCCCGGTGGGCGCGGATACCATGAACTTTACCCTGCAGTGGCTGTTTGTGCTGCTGGCTGGTCTGCTTCTTGGTTCGAAGCGCGCATTTCGCAGCGTCGCGGTTTATCTGATCACCGGTCTCATCGGCTTTCCGATCTTTGCGCGGGGCGGCGGCCCTGCTTATCTGCTGCGGCCGACCTTTGGCTTTCTGCTGGGCTTTCTCCTGGCAGCGTGGGTGATCGGCTTTTTATGTGAAAAGCTCCGGCCGGCAAAATCCATCACCTGTTTTTTCACCACGCTGGTCGGGTTTGTGCTCTACTACGGAACGGGGATCCTTTATTTTTACCTGATCACACATCTGATGGCATCCCGGACGCCGATGGGAATGGGCGTGATCGTTGGCGTTTACTGTCTGCCGACCATGCTGCCGGACCTGATGCTCTGTGTGCTGGCGGTCATGCTGGCGGGACGTTTACGGCCTGCAGTTTCAGCAGTGCTCAAAGCCTGAATAAGGCCGGAGGGGTTTGGGAATACTTGACAGAAAATCATACATGCTTACAAATATATGTTTTTCAATAGGAAGGAGAAGACTGACATGAACAAGAAACTTGCAAAACTTGGGGCAGCATCACTGTTAGCAGTCGGTGCCGGAAGCGTGCTGATGAAAAAAAACCGAATGAAATCAGCAGATCCGGAGGCAAAAGCGCAGCGCGAGAAGGAATTAAAAGAGTTTCGCAACACCGAGCGGGGCAAACAGGCAAAAAACAGCAAGGGTATCTATTATTCCAACGGCAACTACGAGGCATTTGCCCGCCCGGAAAAGCCGGAGGGCGTGGATGACAAATCAGCCTACATCGTGGGAAGCGGCCTGGCGGCCCTGGCAGCAGCCTGCTTTTTAGTCCGCGACGGACAGATGAAGGGCGGGCACATCCACATTCTGGAGGCCATGGACATTGCGGGCGGCGCATGCGACGGCATTGAAGATCCGCTCCGCGGCTATGTTATGCGTGGCGGCCGTGAGATGGAAGACCATTTCGAGTGCCTGTGGGATCTGTTCCACAGTATTCCGTCTCTGGAGATACCGGGAGCTTCCGTACTGGACGAGTATTACTGGCTGAACAAGCATGACCCGAACTATTCCCTCTGCCGCGCAACGAAAAACCGCGGAGAGGATGCCCATACAGACGGCAAGTTCAACTTGAGCCAGAAAGGCTGCATGGAGATCATGAAGCTGTTCTTCACCCGGGATGAGGACCTCTACGACAAGAAGATCGAAGATATCTTCGATGACGAAGTATTCGGTTCCACCTTCTGGCTGTATTGGCGCACCATGTTTGCCTTTGAAACCTGGCACAGCGCCCTGGAGATGAAGCTGTACTTCCAGCGATTTATCCATCATATCGGCGGACTTCCGGATTTCTCCGCACTGAAGTTCACCAAGTACAACCAGTACGATTCCCTGATCCTGCCGATGCAGAAATATCTGGAGAACGCAGGCGTTCAGTTCCAGTTCAACACCCGCGTGACCAACGTGCTGTTCGATATTGAAGGCGCGAAGAAGACTGCGAAGAAGATCATCTGCACCGTAAATGGCGTGGAGACCGAGATCCCGTTAACCGAGAAGGATCTGGTATTTGTTACCAATGGAAGCTGTACCGAGGGCACCATCTACGGTGACCAGAATCACGCGCCGGTGGGAGACGCGGAGAAACGTGTCAGCGGCTGCTGGGAGCTCTGGAAGAACATCGCAAAGCAGCATGAGTCCTTCGGACATCCGGAGAAGTTCTGCTCCGATACCGAAAAGACCAACTGGGAGTCCGCAACCGTCACTACCTCCGATGACAAGATCATTTCCTATATCCAGAAGATCTGCAAGCGCGATCCGAGAAGCGGCCGCGTGGTAACTGGCGGTATCGTCAGCTGTCAGGATTCCAAATGGCTGTTAAGCTGGACCATCAATCGTCAGGGCCAGTTTAAGACCCAGAAGAAGGAAGATGTCTGCGTCTGGGTATACAGTCTCTTTACCGATGTGCCGGGCGATTACATCAAGAAGCCGATGAAGGAATGCACCGGTAAGGAAATCACAGCGGAATGGCTGTATCATCTGGGCGTTCCGGTGGAAGAGATTGACGAGCTGGCA
>ERZ838839.2910-NODE-2910-length-11867-cov-3.051219_pt1 | contig 11867 bp, 8 predicted proteins | sample MGYA00519909_ERZ838839 | MGnify/ENA primary metagenome ERZ838839 (study PRJEB31850, sample SAMEA3708843) | human gut metagenome | biome: human gut; feature: human-associated habitat; material: faeces | place: China | collected 2014 ... | reverse complement strand
GAACGGAATGTTCAAGACAGACCGTGAGAATTATGAGAAATACTGGGATGACATCAGCCCATTCATTAAGTTCGGCTGTCTGAAGGATGAGAAATTCGGTGAGAAGATGAAGAACTCTATGCTTTACAAGAATCTTGATCACAAATATATGACTCTCGAAGATATCATCAAAGAAGCCAAAGGTGAAGATGCTGACGTAGCCAAGGCAGAAGAAACTAAGGAAGAAGAAACAAAAACAGACGCAGAAGAGTCTAAGGACGCAGATGCGAAGGAAGAAGAGAAGACAAGAATCTTCTATGTAACAGATGAAGTACAGCAGAGCCAGTATATCAACATGTTCAAGGCTCAGGGACAGGATGCGATCATTCTGACACACAACATTGATTCTGCATTTATCACATACCTTGAGCAGAAACATCAGGAAGTTCAGTTCTTGAGAATTGATGCAGATGTACATGATTCTTTGAAAGACGAAGTTGCAGAAGATGAGAAGGAAGAATTCCAGAAGACAACAGACAGCCTTGTTGAAATCTTCCGCAAAGAGCTTGGCAATGAGAAGCTTGATGTCAAAGTTGAAAAGCTCAAAGATGAGAATGTAGCATCTATGGCAGTTCTTTCTGAGGAAAACAGAAGAATGCAGGAGATGATGAAGATGTATGGTATGGGCGGCATGGATGCATCCATGTTCGGAAGCCAGGCAACACTGGTTCTTAACGCCAACCATCCGCTGGTTCAGTTCCTTGTAGCAAATAAGGACAGCAAGAACGTGTCAATCATCTGCAAACAGCTGTATGATCTTGCAATGCTTGCTCATAAGCCGTTAAGTCCGGAAGAGATGACAGCATTTGTTAAGAGAAGCAATGATATCATGATGCTTCTGACAAAATAATAAAGTAAAATGATGAGAAACATGTTCCATGAGTTTCTCATCATTGGCAGTAATAAGTTCAGCCGCTTCACGATTATTTGACCGTGAGGCGGCTGTTATTATGTGCGCCTTGCGGCACACATTGCTAATGGATTTTTAAATTTACATCAACTCAAATGCAATCTCTTTTTTTAAAAAGAACTTCTTTACCATCTCATCCCATTCGCGTTCCAGGGTCTTATCCATCATAAAACTCTTGAAGGAAGTTCCTGTCACGCAGGTGAGATGAGTTCCATCGTAACGTATATTCAAATATAGTCCCTGCACGTCAGCAGGCTTAAGTCCCAGTTCTTTCTGTTCAATCAGACGGGAAATATTCTTTGAATTCAGGCTGAAGACAAAATGAAAACCGAGCGGTGTTTTCTTTCCCTTAATTAAGGAAAAACAAAATTCACGCAGATTTTTCCAAAGAGAATATTCCGGAATCTCTTCTTCGGAATCAAAGAAATCTTTCTGTATATACCCGTCAATCCGAAAGGTATTAAACGTAATAATCTCTCCTTCAATAAAAGAGAAATTGTCAAATGTCTCTTTTAACAAAAGGTGAGACATGAAGTTTTTTACATTTGTTAAAGTCAGTGAAATCATAGAAATCAGATACCTCCGCAGCTGTTTAAGTTCTTAATCGTCTACCTATCATTGTACTAAAAGGAATGGCGAGATACAAGCGCAGATTTGTTGACTTTTATTGCTAAAAAATGTACTATTAAAACAGTATGGGATTCTATACAGTATATAAAAAACAGAAAGAATATAGATATATGAAGAAAACAATAAAAAGAAAGCAAAAACTGGGAATCCGGATCGGGGTCGGATGTGCGCTGGTCATTACAGTGATACTCCTGGCAGTGCAGGGTGTTAGCAATCTGACAAAGAAGCCAGTCGACACCAGTGAAGGAATTGCATATATAAAAGGCAAAGAATCTGCAGATGCGAAGACGATTGAGCAGAAGATTAATCAGTTGGAAAAGAAAGATGGAACAGGAGATTCATCCGATACAAGAAGCATGAAGGAACGCTTTTCCGGTGCTGTTGTGATGGGCGATTCCATTGCGGCGAGCTTTACAGAGTATGATGTACTGAATACATCAAGTGTTGTTGCGAAAATTGGAATTCATTTCAGCGAACTGGATGATCAGATCGAGCAGGCAAAACAACTGGATCCGCAGATTGTTTTTCTGGCATATGGGATGAATGATGTGACGAAGACAAACGGAGATGTAGACAAGTTTATCAAGGATTATTCAGATGTGATTAAGAAGATTCAGAAGGCTATGCCGGATGCGCATATTTTTGTGAATGCTGTTTTTCCGGTGCAGGAAAGTGCGGTAGAGAAGGAGCCGGCACTTGCAAATATCGCAGATTACAATGAAAAACTAGAAGCGATGTGTGAAAAGAAGCAGATCGGATACATTGATAATTCAGATATTATAGAAGATGAGTATTATGAAGAGGATGGAATTCATTTTAAAGCGAATTTCTATCCAATCTGGGCAGAAAAGATGGCGGAGGTGGCAACGCTATGACAGAGAAAAGACAGCAAATGATCTCTGCGATGAAATATATACTTTTAGTAATTATCGTGGGATATCTTGTGATATTGATGCTATATGCAAGTGGAAGTAAGCGGACTTTTTCAGAAGTATCAAAGGCTGTGAGCAGTGTATTGGACAGTAAAGAACTTGTGCAGATGGATGACCAGATGCTTAAGAGAAATTACGGACTGAATAGCGCAGATTACAAGGGGGTTTTGTATTATTCTTCGCCGTCCAGTATTTCAGCAGCAGAAGTTTTGGTGATACAGGTTAAAAATGATGCACAGATAGAAAATGTGACAAATGCAATCACACAGAGAAAAGCACAGAGAATGGAAGACTTTGATTCTTATCTTCCAGAACAGGTAAAGCTCTTGGAAGATGCACAGGAAAGCATTCGTGGAAGATATATCTTCTTCGCAGTATCTTCGAAAGCTTCTGAATATCGCAGTGCATTTGATAAGAGTCTGTAGAAGGGGGAGCAGATGTTATTTAGTAGTATTACATTTTTGTTTTTATTTCTGCCGATCATGCTGGCAGTTTATTATATCGCACCATATCAATGGAAGAATCTCCTGCTACTTGCAGGCAGTCTGATCTTCTATGCCTGGGGCGAACCGGTTTATATCATTCTGATGATACTCAGTATTTTGTTAAACTATTTTTGTGGAATGGATATTGAGAATAAGAGTGAGAATGAGGCGAAAGCAAAACGGTCACTGGTCTTTGCAATAACAGTAAATATTGTTTTGCTTGTGTTCTTTAAATATTTTGGATTTTTGGTAGAAAGTACGAATACGTTGTTCGGAATCAGTATTCCATACAGGGAACTGGCATTACCAATCGGAATTTCTTTTTACACATTTCAGGAAATTTCCTATATTGTAGATGTATATCGAGGCAAGGTAAAAGCACAGCAGAGTCTGGTGAAGTATGCGCTGTATGTATCCATGTTTCCGCAGCTGGTTGCCGGACCAATCGTCTGTTATGGAGATATTGAGAAGCAGCTTACCGCAAGGAAAATCTCCGGAAGAAAGTTGGGACAGGGCGCGATGCTCTTTATTATTGGACTTTCGAAGAAAGCAGTGCTTGCAAATACACTGGGAAAGATTTTTGAAGAAATCTCATCGACATCAGCAAGTAACCTGACAGTTCTGATGGCATGGCTTGGATGTATTACTTATGCATTCCAGATTTATTTTGATTTCAGCGGCTATTCAGATATGGCAATCGGACTTGGAAGAATGTTCGGTTTTGAGTTTAAGAAGAACTTTGATGTGCCGTATATTTCTAAAAGTATTACAGAATTCTGGCGCAGATGGCACATTTCTTTGAGCTCCTGGTTCCGTGAATACGTATATATTCCGCTTGGTGGAAATCATGTGACGATTTCAAGAAATATTGTAAACCTTTTGATTGTCTGGATGCTGACCGGAATCTGGCACGGGGCGAACTGGAATTATGTTCTCTGGGGCTGCTACTACGGAGCACTTCTGCTGATCGAAAAGCTGGTGCTGAAAAAGGTGCTGAACCGTCTTCCTGGAATCATTCAGCGGATTTACACCATGTTTTTTGTGGTGATCGGCTGGATCATTTTCAAATGCGAAGATATGGCGTATGGGATCTCGTATCTGAAAGCCATGTTTGGCGGATTCGGACAGGGCCTGTGGAATAACGAGACAATCTACCTGCTTGGTAATTATGCCGTCCTGTTTGTTCTGGCGATCCTCGGTTCGACGATGTTGCCAAAGAAAGCAGCCGGCGTTGTGCTTGGCGGCAGAAAGCGGACCTGGGCGGAAAATGTGATCTACATTGCATTTTATGCGGTGATCTTCTTTGTGTCAGTCGCTTATCTGGTAGATGCAACGTACAATCCGTTTTTATATTTTAGATTTTAAGGAAAGACAATGGTAGAAAGAAAGAATAATAAACAAAAAAACAGAACAAAGTATTTTCTGCCAGGAGGGAAAAAACAGATCCAGGCAGTATGTGCGTTTTTATTTTTGGGAGTCCTTATTCTCAGCTGCGGAGTAAACCTTATGCATAAAGACAGGCAGATGTCAGAAAAAGAAATGCGTATGCTGGCGCAGAAACCGGAAATTTCTCTTTCCGGAATTGCTTCCGGAAGGTTTATGGAGCAGTACGAGGAGTATGTATCGGATCAGTTTGCAGGAAGAGATACCTGGGTAAGAATCAAGACATTTGCGGACAGTGTGGCGGGGAGGACAGAAGAAGGTGGTGTTTTCAAAGGAAAGGATCATTATCTGATGGAAGATGTTGCTGTGGCAGATGAAAGTGATCTGAAAGAGAATCTGGATGCAATGAAGAATTTTAAAGAGCGTTATCCGGATATCCAGATGCATATGATGCTGGTCCCGAATGCGGCAAATGTTATGGAGGACAAGCTTCCGGCATTTGCGGTGACTGCCAATCAGAGCAGACAGATCAGCCGTGTAAAGGCAGAACTTGGAGATTCTTATGACTGGATCGATGCAGAAAAAGTATTGGATGCTCACAAGGATGAAGCAATTTATTATCACACGGATCATCACTGGACTTCTCTTGGTGCATGGTATGCATTCCAGGGAGCAAAGGCGCAGCTTGGACTGGATAAGAGTGAAGAAATTAAGATGAAAGCCTATGCGGTATCGGATTCTTTTAACGGAACGTTATCCGCAAAGAGTGGATATGAGACAGATTATAAGGAACCAATCTATATTTATCTGCCAAAGAGTGCGGATGCACCACAGGTTGCAGTCAATTATGTGGAAGAACAGAAAAAGAGTGCTTCTATGTATGATTCATCCAAACTGGATGAGAGAGATCAATATTCCGTATTCTTCGGTGGAAATCATGCAATGATCGATATCCAGTCAACACAGACAGAAAAACGCAGACTTCTGGTGTTCAAAGATTCATATGCAAACTGTTTTCTTCCGCTTCTGGCTCCGTATTACCGGGAAATCGTTGTGATCGACCCTCGTTATTATACCGGTAAATTAAGTTCTGTGATGTCAGATAAACAGTTTGATGATGTGCTGTTCCTGTATAATGCCAATACATTCTTTGAAGACCGGATGCTGGCGGGGGTACTGGATGAGAATTAACAGGAGAAAAACATGGCAAATAAAATAGAAAAGCAGTTTCTGGACACGGAAAATAAAGGACCGGTCCGGCTGAACAAATATTTAAGTGAAGCTGGTGTATGTTCCAGAAGGGAAGCGGACAAACTGATAGCAGCCGGACAGGTGACGGTTGACGGTGTGCGTGCAGAGACCGGAATGAAGGTAGAGCCGTGGCAGGTTGTCCGGATTGGGAAAAAGCAGGTATCCAGACAGGAAGAGATGATCGTGCTTGCGGTCAATAAGCCGCGTGGAATTGTCTGTACTGAGGAAAGACGGGAGAGAGACAGTATTGTACGTTTTCTTAACTATCCGGTACGGATTACTTATGTAGGACGTCTGGATAAGGATTCGGAAGGGCTGCTTCTGATGACGAACAACGGCGACATTATCAACCGGATGATGCGTGCGGCAAATAAACATGAAAAAGAATATAAAGTTACAGTTGATAAGCCCGTGACAGATGAATTTCTCAAGGAGATGGCAGGCGGTGTCCCGATCCTGGATACTGTCACAAGACCATGCCAGGTAGAAAAGCTTGGAAAATATAAATTTAAGATCATTCTGACACAGGGACTCAACCGGCAGATCCGCCGGATGTGTGAGGCACTTGGCTACGAGGTAAAGGAGCTACGGAGAGTGCGGATCATGAATATCGAACTTGGTAATTTAAAGCCGGGAGAATACCGGAAGGTTACGGATCAGGAACTGAATGAACTCTATGAGCTGATCAGGGATTCAAAGTCAGAGCCGACACCGTGGAAGAATAATTAAAAGTGTGGATTTGGATATGGATAAGATGAAAAGGATGCAGGAGCTGGTAGAGCTTCTGAATAAAGCCGGAAAAGCTTATTATCAGGATGCGCAGGAAATTATGAGCAATTATGAGTATGATGCGCTGTATGATGAACTGAAAGGTCTGGAAGAAGAGTTGGGAACCGTTATGGCTTCCAGTCCGACGGTGAATGTAGGATATGAAGTATTAAGTGAGCTTCCGAAAGAACGTCATGAGTCACCGATGCTTTCTCTTGACAAGACAAAAGAAGTGACAAGGCTGAAGGAATTTGTTGGAGACCAGACGGCTGTGATCTCATGGAAGATGGATGGTCTGACGATTGTTCTGACCTATCGTGACGGCGAGCTTTTTAAGGCAGTTACAAGAGGAAATGGAGAAGTCGGTGAGGTCATTACCAACAATGCGAAAGTATTTAAAAATGTGCCGCTTCATATTCCGTATAAAGGGGAACTGATCCTGCGAGGGGAAGCGGTGATCGGTTACAAAGATTTTGAGCGGATCAATGAAGAAATTGATGACGTGGATGCAAAATATAAAAACCCACGGAATCTGTGCAGTGGTTCTGTCCGCCAGCTGAACAATAAGATCACGGCACAGAGAAACGTAAAATTCTATGCATTTACCCTGGTACGTGCAGAAAATGTGGATTTCCACAATTCCAGAAAAGAACAGCTTGACTGGCTGGAACAGCAGGGATTTGATGTGGTGGAGCATTATCTGGTGACAAGAGAAGAACTGGATGAGAAGGTTGCATTTTTTGCAGAAAAGATCGTAGAAAATGATTTTCCGTCAGATGGTCTGGTCCTTGTATATGATGACATTGCGTATGGGCAGTCGCTTGGGAGAACGGCAAAATTCCCACGTGATTCTTTTGCTTTCAAATGGGCAGATGAGATCCGAGAGACGCACCTTCTGGAGATTGAATGGAGTCCGTCAAGGACAGGGCTTATTAACCCGGTAGCGATCTTTGAACCGGTAGAGTTGGAAGGAACAACGGTAAGCCGTGCAAGTGTACACAATTTAAGTATTATGGAGGAGCTGCATCTGGGAATCGGGGATACGATCGAAGTCTATAAGGCGAATATGATCATTCCGCAGATCGCGAAGAATCTGACCGGCAGTGACAATATTGAAATCCCGAAAGTCTGTCCGGTTTGTGGTGGAGCTACGGAGATCCGTCAGATGAATGATGCAAAGTCGTTGTATTGCACAAATCCGATGTGTCAGGCAAAAAGAATCAAATCTTTTGCATTGTTTGTCAGCAGGGATGCACTCAATATTGACGGGCTTTCTGAGGCAACACTGGAGAAATTTATTGCGAGAGGATTCATTCACAAATACAGAGATATCTTCCATCTGGATGTCTATCAGGAAGAAATTCAGACGATGGAAGGTTTTGGAGAAAAATCCTATGCGAACCTGATCGCAAGCGTGGATAAGGCGAGAAGTACAACCCTTGCTAAAGTAGTATATGGACTTGGGATTGCAGGAATCGGTCTTGCAAATGCAAAACTGATCTGTCGCCATTTTAAAAATGATGTGGAAAAAATGACAGGAGCATCTGAAGAAGAACTGAGTGATATCCAGGGTGTAGGTCCGGTGCTTGCGGCGGCATTTGTAAAATATTTTGTATCAGAGGAAAGAAAAAAGGAATTTAAGCTCCTTCTTGGAGAACTGGAGATCCAGCCGGAAGAGATGGCAGAAGAACAGAAATTTGCAGGTATGAGTTTCGTTGTCACTGGCAGCGTGAATCATTTTGCAAACCGGAATGAGGTAAAAGAACTGGTTGAGAAGATGGGTGGAAAAGTGACCGGATCTGTAACGAAGAAGACAAATTATCTGATCAACAATGATGTAGAGTCTGCTTCTTCCAAGAACAGAAAGGCGAAAGAACTTGGAGTGCCGATCATTTCAGAGGAAGAGTTTATAGAACTTGCAGGGGTGGAAATCGAATAAGAAGGACAGAGGAATCTGTCTGAATACGACCGAGAAAAGGAGGACCAGCCAATGGCAGAAAATGACCAGAAGGACAAGACAGTTGAGAAAGTAACCGGTGAGGTAGAAAATACAGACAAAAAAGAAAATAACGAAGATCGCTATGAAAAGGTCTGCTTCATCTGTCACAGACCGGAGAGTGTGACCGGAAAGATGATCGATCTTCCGAACAATATCTGCGTGTGTCCGGACTGTATGCAAAAAAGCTTTGATGCAATGAACAATATGAATTTTGGCGGGATGGATTACAGCCAGTTTATGAACATGGGACCGATGATGGGATTTGGAGACATGGATGCACAGATCCCGAAGAGCCAGCGTGTGAAAAAGAAAAAGCCGGAAGAAGAAAAAGAACCGATCCTGAATATCAAGGATATTCCTGCTCCGCATAAGATCAAAGCGAAACTGGATGAATATGTAGTAGGACAGGAATACGCCAAGAAGGTAATGTCGGTTGCTGTATACAATCATTATAAAAGAGTGGCAACGGATACAATGGATGAGATTGAAATCGAGAAATCCAATATGCTGATGATCGGACCTACCGGCTCTGGAAAGACGTATCTGGTAAAGACACTGGCAAAACTTTTGGATGTGCCGCTTGCAATTACAGATGCGACCTCTCTTACCGAGGCCGGCTACATAGGGGATGATATTGAAAGTGTAGTATCAAAGCTCCTTGCAGCTGCGGACAACGACGTAGATAAGGCGGAACAGGGAATTATCTTTATCGATGAGATCGACAAGATTGCGAAGAAAAAGAATACCAGCCAGAGAGATGTCAGCGGAGAATCCGTACAGCAGGGAATGTTAAAGCTGTTAGAAGGCAGCGAAGTGGAAGTGCCGGTAGGAGCCAACAGTAAGAATGCGATGGTTCCGCTCACTACAGTCAATACAAAGAATATCCTTTTTATCTGTGGCGGTGCGTTCCCGGATCTTGAGCAGATCATCAAGGAAAGACTGATGAAGAATTCTTCTATCGGGTTTGGAGCGGATCTGAAAGACAAATATGATCATGATAAGAAAATACTGGAGAAGGTGACGACAGAAGATCTGCGTAACTTCGGAATGATTCCGGAATTTCTGGGACGTCTCCCGATCGTATTTACGCTTCAGGGACTGGATGAAGAGATGATGGTTCAGATATTAAAAGAGCCGAAAAATGCGATCCTCAAGCAGTATCAGAAGCTTCTGGCACTGGATGAGGTCAATCTGAAATTCGATGATGGTGCACTTCATGCGATCGCAAGAAAGGCAATGAAGAAGGATACCGGAGCCCGTGCACTGCGTGCGATCATTGAAGAATTCATGCTGGATATTATGTATGAGATTCCGAAGGATGACAGCATCGGGGAAGTGACGATCACGGAGGCATATATCGAAGGAACCGGAGGACCTCTGATCGAGCTGAGAAGCCAGTCTGTACCAAGGCTTGAGCATCACTGAGTATAACAATAACCTTCATATATCAAAAAAACATGGCGATCATACAAAAAAAGAATGGAAAATATCCGTAAATTTAAGATTTACGGGTATTTTTTTGTTGAAAAATTGTATTAAAAGGTGTACATTAGACAATGTGTCTAAAAAAACAAGATATAAATAGGAGAGAGAGAATGGAGACTTATAAGTATTTACTGGATCTTGCAATTATTTTACTTTGTACTAAAGCACTTGGTCTTGCGACCAGAAAGGTACAGATGCCGCAGGTTGTAGGGGCACTTCTTGCAGGAGTTCTTCTTGGACCGGCGATGCTTGGGATCTTGACAGAGACAAGTTTTATACATAACGTTGCAGAGATCGGTGTTATCGTGCTGATGTTTTGTGCAGGTCTGGAAACTGATATACAGGAATTGAAGGCAAGTGGAAAAGCATCCTTCGTTATTGCACTGATAGGTGTTATCGTTCCACTGATCGGCGGTTATGCGACTGCAATGTTCTTTAACCGTCCAGGTGTGATCACATCCGATGCATCCTGCAGCGTATTTTTGCAGAATATCTTTATCGGTGTTATCCTGACAGCAACTTCCGTAAGTATTACGGTAGAGACATTAAAAGAACTTGGTAAATTAAAAACCAAATCCGGAAATGCGATTCTTGGAGCTGCGATCATTGATGACGTGCTTGGTATCGTTGCACTGACACTGGTAACAAGTATGGCAGATGAATCGGTAAAGATTTCAGTTGTATTACTGAAGATCGTTGCATTCTTCGCATTTGCAGGTGTGATTGGATTTATCTTTTACAAGGTATTTAAAAAGTGGACAGATCAGGCGGAAAAGGGACTCAGACGTCATGCGATCATGGCATTTGTATTCTGTCTGCTGATGGCTTATGTGGCAGAGAAATTCTTCGGTGTTGCAGATATCACTGGTGCATTTATTGCCGGACTGATCATTTCCAATACAAGTAAATCTGATTTCGTGCTGAAGAAATTTGATACCATGTCTTATATGTTGCTTTCACCGGTATTTTTCGCAAGTATCGGACTGAAGGTAGAACTTCCGAAGATGAGTGCTGCAATTGTAGGCTTTGCAGTGATTCTTACCATTGTTGCGATCCTGACAAAGATCGTTGGCTGTGCCCTTGGTGCGAAGATGTGTGGATATAAGAATTATCAGTGTGCACGAATCGGTGTCGGAATGATCTCCCGTGGTGAGGTTGCGCTGATCGTTGCCAGCAAGGGAGAAGCACTCGGTATGATGGGCGGTAATTTCCTCGGACCGGTTATCATCGTGGTAGTGATCACAACGATCATCACACCAATTCTGCTGAAGATCGTATTCAAGAGCGGTCCGAATATAAGTACCCTGGAAAAAGGAAAAGAAGTGACTTCCTTCTACGAGGATATTGAAAAGAAACGTACCGAATAAAGAATGGATATGGAGTGCAAAATGCGTAACCGTCCAGAATCATAGTATAAGAAAGAAAAATCCCTCATATATTTTCCAAAAGAAAGTATATGAGGGATTTTTATGCTACAGGAAGAATGTAAAGAAAAGATTCTGTCGGAAGAATACAGGGATTTTATGATGAGAGATACCGGTGCTCTCGGGGAAAAATTTCCTTTGGAAAACGGATGCCGGATACCGTTAAAATACGGTTTTGAGCTTCTTTATATTGACCAGAGTGAAGACAGAAAAAAGCCACTTGGCGATTATCCGTATACAATGGTTCCGAAGTGCTATACAACACTGGATATGGCAGCGATCCAACAGGCGGGAATTGCTGCGGTTCAGAATCTGACTGGTCTGGAATTAAGCGGTGAAGGAGTTCTAGTTGGGATCATTGATACTGGGATCAACTATCTGGATCCCATTTTCCGGAATCTGGATGGTTCGACCAGGATCCGGCGAATCTGGGATCAGGAAGAACAAAGTGGAACAGCGCCCCGGGAAATCGGATATGGAAGTGAATATACGAGGGAACAAATCAATCTGGCGATCCAGAGCGAGAATCCAAAGGAAACCGTTCCGTCATTTGATACGGAC
>ERZ838839.2897-NODE-2897-length-11909-cov-4.106378_pt1 | contig 11909 bp, 5 predicted proteins | sample MGYA00519909_ERZ838839 | MGnify/ENA primary metagenome ERZ838839 (study PRJEB31850, sample SAMEA3708843) | human gut metagenome | biome: human gut; feature: human-associated habitat; material: faeces | place: China | collected 2014 ... | reverse complement strand
GGCCCATAGGCGAGGACGAGGACATCCTCAACTATGACGATGTGGATGACCCGGATGCCTATGTATAAATCCTACTTCTGGACAAAGTGTCCAGAGGTCGTAACCTGCCGCCAGAGATGGCGGCTTATTTATTAGGGTTCCCGCAAAATCAAAGATTTTGTGGGAAGAGGAACCGCAACGGAATGAATGACTTTTCGCGCTTGCGCGGAAAGGAATGATATGAAGTTTGCGGTGACGAGGCCGGGAATATCCCCGGAGAAATGGAGGCTCTATGCAGTTTTTTTCTTCCGCGATCGATACTTTGCAGACCCTCGTTGTTGCCCTCGGCGCTGGTCTTGGCGTGTGGGGCGTGGTGAATTTGCTGGAGGGCTACGGATCGGATAATCCTGGCTCCAAAAGCCAGGGCATGAAGCAGGTCATAGCCCAGCTTTGCAGCATAATTTTTCATAATCACCGCCATCTGTTCCCGGTTGATGTTGGTGTCCGGTGCAAAGGTGGTGGCGGTAATGCCTTCCACAATACCGGTCTGTGCCGCCCAGTTCACATAGGGGGCATAGTAAGCGTCGGCTTTCACATCGGTGAATTTCCCGGTCTGGTAACTGTCCGGGTTGATGCCCGCCAACCGCCCCAGAGTTGTCACAAACATTCCTCTGGTCATGCCGGTGTCCGGGCTAAAGGTGGTGTCGCTGGTGCCGGAGAGCAGTCCCCGGCTGGCTGCAAAGAGGATGTTATCTGCTGCCCAGTGGCCGGTAATGTCGGTAAAAGCCGGGACAAAAGTTTTGTAGCCCACGCCGTAAACGCTGAAATGACCGGTTTCAAAAACCACCGCTTTCAGGCTGGCATTGTAGCTGGATTTGGTGATCCATTCCACCTTGCCAGCGTCATCTACATAGACTGCATAGAGATTACCTGTCTGCTCACCCTTTGCCGGTGTGTAGGGCAAACGCACCGATATAGTGTGACCATTTAAGTTGGCAATCGGTGTTTCTTTGCCGCCGGAGAGGTAGACCAGTGACAGGTCATAGGCCGGTCTTGTGCCAATGGTGGCTTTGGCCTCGGTGGAACGCAGTGCATCCACCTTATCTGCCCGGAGAATGATGTCCCCGCCAGCGTAGGCGGTATCCAGCTGCTTCAGAGTATCCAGGCCGATATTAACCGAAACCAGATGGTCTGTTGCTACGGTAAACTGCCGGACGTTTTCTTTAACCAGCAGATCCAGTGTCTGCGCCTTGATGGTCACGTTAAAAGAGGTCTGGCCTGCCGCCGGGGTGATGGGAACAGTAACGCCAATCCCGTTCTCTGTGGTGCCGTTCTTTTTCGCATCCTGTTTGGCCTTGTCGATGGCGGACTGGACAGAGCTGTTATCCACTGCCGCATTGCCGTTTTTATCCGGCTGTATGGGTTTGGTTTCACCGGTGACAGGGGCTTCCGGCTGGTTGGTGTTATCATTGCTTCCGGAACCGTTAGAACCGCCGCCGCTGGAAGATTGCTTGGAAACAGTCAACGTTCCAGAAACATAGGTGATCGCATAATTGTCATTTGACAGCGTACCAGTAATGTTGATCGCGGTTTTTCCGGTTTTGCTCATATCCAGTGTCTGTGCGTAGTCCAGTGTTACCGTGCCGCTCAGGGTATCTGCACCAACCAGACCTTCCACCTTGTAATCCTTATCTGCTTCCGGGCTGCTCAGATCGGGCGCGGTGCTGCCGGTGTAGGCACTCTTGTCAAGCGCCGTAACGGTGACCGCTTTCTTCGCTACGGTCACAGTCACGTTCTGTTCTGCCACATCTGCGTACTCTGCGTTTCCCTGAACCTTATACCAAACAGTGTATTCCCCGGCGTTTTTCGCTGTGGGGATCTGCTCACTCCACTCAGAATCGCCAAGCCGGTAGAGCATTGTGCCGCCAGTGGTCTTGCCTGCTGTAACCAGCGCCTGTTCTGCGCCGTTGTAGGTCAGGGCGTTTGCCGTAGGTGCCGTCACGGTGGGGACAAGCTTGTTGGTCGCATTGACATTGACGGTCAGCGTGATGTCCTCATAGTTCGTGCTCTTGATTATCACGGTCACTGTGCCCACAGAGCCGGTGGTTTTCACGTCATTTTTCTGAATGGGCAGGGTCAGCTTGCCGTTTTCCACCTTCGCGCCGCTGGTGTAGTAGCCGTCATTGAGTTTGATCTCACCCAGCTCATAGGTGGGTGCACCGTACTCTTTGGGCGTTTCCAGCTTGGGCAGGGCGGGGAGCGTCACAGTGTAGGTCTTTTCGTGGCCGTTTACAATGGTAAGCGCAGTTTCCTTGACGAAGTCAGGCGCAGCGGCCTTGATGATGCTGCCAGTCGTGGTGAAGCTGCTCTGCTCCAGGGAGTAATTCTTCGCGGTCTGCCCCATCAAGGTCACTGTGGCGGTGACGTTCTTGCCGCTGCCCACACTGGCATCGTCAAAGTTGGCGGTGACGGTGTAGTCCTTGTCCTTCTGCAAGGTTACGCTACCCTCGAAGGTCACGCTGGAGATGCCCGCGTTTGTCGTGCCATCATAGGTCTTATCTTCTACCGCAACTGAAAAATTCAGTGGATACTTAGAAATTTCCGGTACCACGGAATCTGTTAATGTCCTATCGTATGAAGCACTTGAATCTGTCGGTGTAAATTTCACGGTATAAGCCTTGTTATCTTCTACATTCGGATAAATACCAGATGCTGAACTACTATTTTCCGGTTCCCAGCTCCAGGTTCCGGCTACCGGTTGATTTGCACCATTATACACACCATAACCAGAAGCCAGGGAAACCGGAATCTGAGCAAGTGAAACCCCATAAGTCCCCTTCGCATCCCACTTTTGTGTTCCGTTTCCTACAATTCTCAGTGTATCCTTGGTAGACACATTAAGCGGTGCCGTTCTCTCAGAAGCAAATGCATTCTCTTTCGCCTTTATTCTGCTGGTTACCTGATATCCATGTGCCGGATATAATCCCTGAATTTCCGTACCGTCAATCCATGTAAATGCTCCGTCTGAATCTGCATCACGGTATCCATACTCAATGTCATTTTCCGGATTCGTTCTGTTTATGGTAATCGTCGTACCGGTTATAGTCACCTCACCCTCAGTTATTGCAGCCGGTGCTGCCGTTCTTTTAAGAATCGTGATACTTTTGGGTTTTCCGGCAAATTTCTCATCCGTGTTGCTTGCAGCATACCGATAATAAACCGTACTCTCATGAGCGGAAGAAATGATGTCTGTAATCGAAATTCCTGATCCACTGCCCATTTTTGCAGATGTCCAGTTTGGAGAGGTATTGGTTCCGTTTACAATCACATACTGTAAAGATGAGGAAATTGTGATTTCTTCCTTCCGATAATCAATATTCGGCTTGTTCGATTCTTCCGGAATCGCCTGTCTTTGCAAATTCGCCACCAAAACCGCTTCACTGGCTGACATGGACGAGGACGCTTTCTTGCGAATGTAGAATGGTACAGAACCATCACTTTCGTTAATATTATCCAGCATCGTTGTCAGACGAACCGTACCACCCTGTCTTATAGTTGTCCATGACTGTGCATCCTTAGAAGCAGCATACTCCAGATCGCAGGAAGCTTTATTCTCTAAAGTCTCCTGTTCGTAATTGATAGAAACATCAGCAGCATCAGGGGCCTCCTGCCGCATTTTTTCTGTCTGGAAATTTACATAGGTTACATCAAGAGATAATTTACCATCCTTTTTAATCATCAGTCTGACATGATATTCTGTGTCCGGAGCTAAATCCTGAATAGTATACTCATAGTTTCCGGAAGAACTCTCCGTAAGTAACGTTCCTTTCGAGAACATATCATCTAATGTTAATGTCCGCTCATCCTCGCCGGAGGATAATAAAAACCTAACCTCTGCTCCGGGAGTTCCTGTTGCCTTAAGTGTAGCAGTCGCTTTTGTTTCAGAAATCGTCTTAATATCCGTGACAGTTGCGGAAGTGATACTTGCCGCATTATTATTAGAATATGTCCCAGTAGCTGAATCATAATATACCGTCTTACTGTACTTGCGGAAATGCGGGTAATCCTCCGTTCCGATCACCTGTCCCCATATACCCTCTGATTTTTCACCGTTTAATTTATAGGCAATTTCGCCGGATTTCAGTTTTTCTTCGCTATCTAGAGTAGTAATTCCACCCCAACTACTAAATGTGCCTTTTGTTGTCTCATAACAGTTCTTAAAACTAGCCCTATTACTCATCGTGGAACCAGTTCCTTCCAGTTTTCCTGATACAGCCAAGCAATTAGTCACCGTTCCTTTTTCAGAACTATTGAGAAAATGTGTTCCTACTACAAAACAATTCTGAATATTGGCACCAACAGCGGTATAACACAACCCGTAAGACCAACCACTTTCCAACACCAGCCCTAGATTTTGAACTTTCCCATCTTGAATCCTTGCCACCAGTCCCCGCTTATAACTTGTAGGGTCATTAGCAGGTCGCAGTCCGGAAATTACATGATAATTTCCCTCGATATTCCCCTTGAAAAACTTATTAGATGATATGTCTCCAATGCTTGTCCAGTTATGTCCGTCCGGGATCTCAATATCTCTCATCAGCTTCAGATTGCTGTTATCAGGGATTTTACTATCATTAAACTGCTTTGCAAACCAGAAAAGCTGACCGGCATTATAAATCTCATAATATTCCCCCGACTTTATTGCCTTCTGATATGCACCACATGCTTCACAAAATCCATCTGCATTATAGTACTCATGCCTACAAAAGGTATCATCATAAAACATCTCAATTTCATTTGGTGTTGTTGTCGATATCGTCTTACCTGATGCTGTGATCGGATTGCCGCCATTTAAGCCTGGTACCGTCACCGAAATCTCTGTGTTTCCCTCATTTTCCGGCAGATATACCGTCAGATGTCCCGTGTTCGCTTCATCATACGAAATCTGCATGGAAGGAATGACCATAGCTGCACTTTGACCTTCTTGATTGATCAACGGTTCACCATCCTGCTTGATCGTGATATCGGTTGCCTGTAATACCTGATCGCTCGTGATCGCCGTGGAAACAAATTTTAATCTTGTCTCATAAAGAGGAATTCCGGTCTTCAAAGTAATCGTTGCATTCTCATCATCAACGTCAGCAACGTCAGCTTCCATCTGATAAACATAGTTTTCTCCAAGCGTCACATCTACCGTTACCTGTGTCTCTGACGTTAATGGTTTCAGATAATTGGATGCCGTAAGTGTGCCTTGATAAGCGCTCACCTTCATCGTCCCTGCATCCCAGGTAATCTCTCCCACGCTGATCGTCACCGGATAAGAGCTTTCGGTTAATCGTCCATCCGCAATCGTGCCCTGAATGGTATACTTTTTCAGTCCAAACTCATCAATCTTTGGAAAATAATCACCACCATTTAAGTTGACTACTGCCTGATCACTGATGGAAATGGAGCCATCCAAGGTACCCTCCGGCAGCACTTGACCGGGCTTCACTGCGATACCGATCGCATATACTTCATTATTATACGCAATGGCCGAAACCGTTCCACCATTGATCTCAATATCACCATACTTGTATCTACCTTCTACCGCTTTTGCTCCACCGCCGCCAGCGCCGATTGCGGCTCCGGGGTGTCTTCCTGCGTTCGTAACATATCCTCCATAGGCCGTCACATTGCCACCATTGATCTCAATCTTATCCACGCAGCCGTTCGCTCCACCGCCAATTCCTGCTCCACCGTATACATTTTTAATATCCTTGTAGTAGCTTCCATGTCCGCCCTTGGCATATACAGTTCCGTTGTTGATGATAATGGTACCGCTGCCGCCCTCTGCACTGCCGCCAATACCTGCTGCCATCTCGCCGCCATAAGCTTTGATATCGCCTCCGTCGATCACAATCGTCCCCAAGGAACCATTTCTCCTGCTTGACGCACCAATTCCGGCGCCTTCTCCACCGGTTGCTTTTAAGCTTCCCTCTCCGCTGATCGTCAGGGTGCAGCCTTCCGGCACATCAATAGCCGCACACATATCACCGCCCTTGAGTGTATTTTTTCCCTCCAGAATCAGATTCAGGTTTGCACCATTTCCCAGTCGGATCGCCGGTATCCAGGTACTTGCTGTCTCATCGTTCTTATCGATCGGAATCTGGATATTCAGATTCGAAATCGTGATTGTAGCATCCACACCACTAACCAGAATAACATTGGTCGTACTGCTTCCCGTGATAGTCGCATCCTTATACTGTTCCAATGTGTTGCTGTTGATGCTGATACCGCCATCCGCAATATTATAAGTATCTGTTGATGCCAGCAAAGCGATTCCGCCGTCCATGCTGACCTCGATCTCCGGAAGCTCCACGCCCGCTGCCAAAATATACTCTCTCGGAAGAACCGGAAGATAATAATAGAAACCACTTTCATCTTCCCGGTTCTCATCCAGCTCCCAAGTAACGCTGATATCCGTCAGCACCGGGATATCTTCTGAGATTTCCTCATCTTCAAACTCATAATCCTCAAGAAAATCCCCGCCATTGCTGTCGGTCGCGATCAGAAACGTACCCTGCTGGTCTTTCTGCTGGTCTTTCTCCTGAACTTCCTGTTTATCTGCTTCCTCCTCATCATTACTATCCGGCACATTTTCTGAATCTTCTGTTTCCGGAGTTTCCTCCTCATCATTGCTATCCGGCACGTTTTCTGAATTTTCTGTTTCCGGAGTTTCCTCCTCATCATTGCTATCCGGCATGTTTTCTGAATTTTCTGTTTCCGGAGTTTCCTCCTCATTATTGCTATCCGGCACGTTTTCTGAAGTTTCTGTTTCCGGAGTTTCCTCCTCATTCAGATTTTCTTTCTTTGCATTACTGCCGGCAGCAATTTCCGAGTCTTCTTTCTTATCACGGTCGTCTGCTGCCGCTTTCTCATCTTCCGCGCCCTTATCGCGATCCGCATTATTTTTCTGATGATTCACGTTCTTATATTCCACCACCGAAGCCTCGATCGTCTCCGGGAAATTCAGATAATCCTCAAAGTTTTCTCCGGCATCCGCAGGGATCTGAATATGCGCGACCTCCTCCGGCAATTCCGTAAATCCCGTGATCAATTTCAACTTTTTTGTAGAAACTGCAGCAAACGTTGCAGACGGTATGCATAACTGCATCGCCATCATTGCCGCCAATGCTGCAGATACGATCTGCCATTTCTTCTTTTTATACCTCATATCCATTTCCTCCTGTTGTCATTATTTTCTATATAGCGTGACGGTTTTGTTCTCTCCGGTAATATTTTTTATTCATACGTTTCCTCCTCACCTGATTCATTACTTCCCCTTTTTCCCTGAAAAAGCCGGGAGACTGCTTCCCCCAGCTGATGCTCTGTAACGGGCTTCACCCAAAAGTCGTCTACCTGCATCCTGCGGCTTTGGGGTTCAAATTCTGCCTGGTCGCTGATCCACAGGAGCGGGACATCCTTGCTGTACCCTCGTATGCTCATGCAGAAATTCATTCCCCTGGCTCCGTCCTCCATGACCACCACAGCATCATAAGGCCCATCCCGCTGCATGGCATAGACGCAGAATACGCCATTGTCAAAGCGGTCTACTTTGCCAAGCTTCATCAGTAACGCCGTTTCTTTCTCCTTCTGACTATAGCTGCATAGCGCAATTCGCATTTCCATACCTCCGTTTCCTGATGGGCTCCATCGCCTCATATAGCTCCTGATCACTACAATCTATGGAGAGGAATGCCGGGATACGAAGCTGATACGCGATCAGGGCGAAGTTTTTATCATCGCTCCACCAGACAAGCGGTGTTTCCGGTGCCAGCTGCTTTGCCTGAATGGCAGCCTCCAATCCCCTTGCCCCGGTCATGGCGATGACAACCGCATGATATCGGCTCCGCCGCAATGCCTGAGATAGCTGCTTCTCATTCCATAGCTCGTCGATGACAAGCTGTCCGTCCCCAGCAAAAAGGGAGCGCAGCCTGCTCTCAAACCATTCTGCATTCCTTAATTCCGTACAAAGTGCGATTTTCATGCTGAGCCTCCTTTCCTGAAAAGAAAAACAAGAAAGAATGTGCCTTGGCACATTCTTGCGCCTTGCGCGGTCGCTTGCGACAATCTACATCTTCGCGCAAGTGCGCATCTTTGGCACGTTAGTGCCTTTTTTATGTGACAGGGAATTCTTCAGAATTTCCTGTCACATAAAAAAACCAGACCTTCTCATCGGAAAGTCTGGTAGTATAATTAGAGTAGCATCTTGTCAAGAGAAATGCAACCGACTTTGTTTAAGACGCAGGTTTCCTGTTTAAGACGCAAGTTTTTCCTGCGGTTTTATGTTATACTAATATTGAATTATTGTGCAAAGGAGATGGCACGATGCAGATTGCGATTGTGGATGACAGAGCAGAGGACAGAGAAGAACTGTCTGTCTGCCTGGAAAATTATATGAAAAAGCATCAGCTGGACTATACGTTGACAGAATTTGAGGACGGAGAGAATTTTCTGAAAGCTGCCGCCCAGGTCAATTTTCAGCTTGTCTTTATGGACATCTATATGGAGAACATGGATGGAATAGAGGCCGCCAGAAGGCTGCGCCAGAAAAACAGGCTTTGTAAGATTGTTTTTCTGACCATTACAGAAGATTATGCCCGGATGGGGTACAGCCTGTCCGCCAGCTATTATCTGCTGAAGCCGCTTTCGCTCCATCAGGCAGATTTTGAAGAAGCGATGGAGCTGTGCCAGCTAAAACCGCCCTATGAAGTGATGACACTTTCGGTTATGGCTGACCGTCAAAAGCTGGAACTTCCCACAGAGAAGATTCTATACATAGATTATCAAAACCGTATGACACGGATTCATACGGCAGAACGCGTGATACCGGTAAGCGGAGGCTTTCAGGAGGTTACTGCCGCATTGCAGAAGGACAAGCGTTTTTTGCCCTGCTACCGGGGCATTTTAATCAACATGGATTACATCAGCCAGGTTGACAGTCAGACCTTCCGTTTGATAAACGGGGAGGAACTTCCGATTGCCCTCCGCAATGGAAAACAGCTGCGGGAATCCTACCGTCAATATGTTTTCTCTGGAATGGGGGGTATCGTATGAGAATGAAGCAAATGCACAGGCGTATTCTGGAGGGCTGTCTGGCCTGTCTCCTCTGCTTCACCTGCAGTATCCCCGCATTTGCCGCCGAAACTGCAACCCCATCCAATGCCGATGAAAGAAGGGAGATTTTGCAGGATTTAGAAAGCGAGACTCCAGGGACACTGGAGAGCAAAACCCCGGAAGCATCGGAAGAAGTATCCCTCGTCCTTGTCACAGAAATACAAAAGGAAGACGAACTGCTCTCCCTGCCAGATTTCACCCTGCCCCTTAGAACCACACCGTCTGATGATGACCTGGAGGACATTTATCAGCTGGCCCTTCGGTATCAAACCGTCTGCGCCACGGTAACAGCAGGTGAAGAAATCCGGCAGGAAACATTTTCTGTCGCATGGGATTTTTCGGCCATTGACCAGACCACTCCAGGCGAATATACCGCAGCAGGTCGGATTAAACTGCCGGAGGGGTATGCCTTTGGTGAAGCTGTCTTGCAGGAGCTTCAGATTTCCGTCCGGGTGAAAGAAATGCCGCCTGCTGTCATTACCTCCATAGAGCAATGGTATCCTTATACGGACGCGTTTGCGGTTCAACAGGACAGCGAAACCGAAACGCTGGAAAATTTGTTTGCCTTTTCCCCTTACTATCTGGAATGCTATGCGGAAAATGGAACCAGCTACACCGCTGTGGTGGAATGGGATTTTTCTGGTATTGATTTGAATACTGTGGGACTGTACCATGCCATTGGAAAGCTGACCGCACCAGCAAATACTGCGTTTGCAAAGGGAATTGCTTTCCCTGAAATCTCAATTCCTGTTTCTGTACAGGCTCCAGGCAGACCGGACATTAACTGCTTTCTGTCCGCCAGAGGAAACCTTCATTTTCCCTGGGTCACACCGCCGGGGGAACTGGATGAGATCAGCGTATGGCTGTCCAAAAACAACGGTTCATGGAACCGTCTGGAAAGTGGCGTTTATGTGGGTCAGGAAATGCTCTCGATTGCTACCCGTCTGCTGGCACCGGGCAGCAGTTACCGCCTTCAGGTGGATTATGACGGCGGACAGACCGGCATCCTGTCCTTTACCTACGCAGATGAAATTGTCCTTGAGGGGTATCATGAAGGCGACCGGGATGGAGGGGATGCAGGCGGGAATCCACCCGATACCATCATTCAACCGCCTCCTGAAGATACCGACGATCAGGATGACGGTTTCGCAGACAGGCCCTCCACAAAGCCTCCAAAACCGCCTGCAACAAATGGCGGCAGAGTGGATTCCAACGATTCTGAAAAAACACCACCTGTCAGTGAAGAAAATGATCCTGCGGATCATGAACCATCCCACAAGTCTTCCGAGCCATCCTTGGAGGGAAAGGATGATTCCATAGATATAGATAAAGACGATTTCCCATCGGAACAGGCAAACGGTGATACAGAGGAAGATGCGGATTCCAAAAGCCCTGATTTTTCAGAGTTCTTCGATGAAACCACCGACCGGATTTCCGGCACGCGCTTTTTGATGATGCTGCAAACAGGGGAGCAAAGAGCCGTCTTTTCCAAACAGGGAATCACCATCAGCATACCAAAAGACGCCTTGCCGGAGGGCATCCAAAACGAAGATCAGATTGAAGTCATCATCCAAAAGGATACGGACGGCGGTTTTTCTTTTTCGTTTTCCATCAATGGAACTGCACTCAGCTCCCTGCCGGATGTTTCTGTCATGCTGCCCTGTCCAAATGACCCGGCAGCCGGCACATGGTTCCTCTGTGATGAAAGCGGCGTGGAAATTCCCATGACCGGTTATGACGATGCGGCAAAAGCCGTCTCCTTTCAGATCAGCCATACAGGGGCATACACCATTGTGGGAAAGGAAGATGCCGTTTCCCTGGCACAGGCCGCCGACACAGAGCATAGCCGGTCGCCCATACTCCTTTTGATTCCGGCCTGTCTGCTTCTTCTGTCTGCCGGTGTGTTTTTCCTAAGGAGGAGGCGAAAATAAGATGGTATCTTCTGCGGTAAAAAAATATGCTGCCTTATGTATGGTCTGCCTGTGCTCATCCCTGTTTTTTCTTGGCCTGTATCAGTTCAATAATAAATATAGCCAGAACACAATCCAGGCGGCAAATGGGATTCTGGCGCTTTCTGAGGAAGAACTTCAAAAGTCACCGGTGCGCTTTCTGGTATCCGGCTGGGCATTTTATCCTGACGCGCTTTTGACCCCGGAAGAAATACGGGATGAAAGCCATTATATGCGCTACCTTTCCATCGGAGAGCAGACCAATTTCTCCAGCCCTGCAAACCCTTCTCCCTATGGCTGCGGGACTTATCAGATGACATTCTTTCTGCCGGAACGGAAGGAAACATATGCGCTGGAAATCCCGGAAGTGTTTTCTGCTTACAACCTTTATCTGGATCATGACCTGATCCTGCAAATGGGGGAACCGGCACAGGGGACACCATTGGTTCAAAACCGCATGGTCACTTTTCATGGCGGAAAACCGGTCACACTCACCATAGCGGTCAGCAACTATGACCACTTTTACGGAGGGATTGTCTATCCGCCTGCTTTCGGAACGATGCTGGCGGTCAATACAACCAGAGGAATCCGGTTTGCATTCTGCCTGTTCAGCTGTACAGTTACCTTTGTCTGTGCGCTGCTGTCCTTTTATTTCAGCCGCCGGATGAAACAGAAAAATACATTCCTGTTCGGACTGATCTGCCTTGCCATGTGCGGCCTGTCATCCTATCCTGTGCTTCATATGCTGGCTGCGGTTTCCGTATTCCCCTGGTACACGATTGAACTGTTCTGTATCTATCTGGTTACCTGGCTGATCGTAGT
>ERZ838839.2887-NODE-2887-length-11940-cov-2.859066_pt1 | contig 11940 bp, 9 predicted proteins | sample MGYA00519909_ERZ838839 | MGnify/ENA primary metagenome ERZ838839 (study PRJEB31850, sample SAMEA3708843) | human gut metagenome | biome: human gut; feature: human-associated habitat; material: faeces | place: China | collected 2014 ... | reverse complement strand
CGTGGACGGTATCGTGGATGGCGTCCAGGTTCAGCTCCTTGGCCTTCTTGGCCAGATCCATCTTGCCGGCGCAGGCACCGCACTCGGCGTCAACGCGCATCTGCAGGTTCTTCTTGGTGCTGTCGGTCAAGACCTCGCCCAGCAGCTCGGCAAACTTGGAGGCATGCTCGGCCTCCTCAAATGCGTAGCGCTTCCAGGCCTCGGCGATCTCGGGATAGCCCTCGCGGTCAGCGACACGGCTCATGGCCAGATACATGCCGACCTCGCTGCACTCGCCGTTGAAGTTCTCGCGCAGACCCTGCTTGATCTCCTCGGGAACGTCCTTGGCGATGCCGACGACATGCTCGGTGACGTAGGTGTTTTCCTTCTTCTCAATGAACTTGGATGCCGGGGCCTTGCAGACCGGGCAGAACTCGGGGATGGAACCCTCTGCGATATAACCACAAACGGTGCAAACATACTTAGTCATAAGAATTGCCTCCTGTTATTTTGTAATTGCTCCTAGGACACATTCCTGTGTCGATGGCTTTATTATACGGCATGTACGCATAAATGTCAATAGGCAAAATAAAAAAATTAAGAAAGATTCTTATTTTTGAAACGGGCTCCCCCGGTGCTGCCTCCCGGCCTGCTTCGGCAGTGCAGCAAACAGCGCCCGGGACAAAATACAGCTGATGCCGCCCACGATCAGCCCTGCCGCCAGCAGCACCGGCGCGTAGCCCAGTGCCATCGCACTGGAAAGCAGCACGGCGGCCCCGGCCAGCTGCCCCAGGTTGTGGGCCAGCGCCGAACCGGCACAGAAGATATACCCGCTGACCGGCAGCTGCAGCAGCACAAGCATGACGGCCAGAGACAGCGCCCCGCCGCACAGCGACAGAAACCCGGCGGTGGCCCCGCGGGTCAGAAAGGCGAACAGCGCCTTTAACACAACCAGCAGCAGCGCCGTGCGGGTGCGCAGAAACAGCAGCGCGTACATGACGACGATGTTGGACAGTCCTAATTTAATAGCCGGCATCAGCCCCAGCAGCGGCGACACGAGCGATTCCAGATAGGACAGCGCGATGGCTAAGGCAAACAGCATCCCGGTCCAGGCTGTCTCCCGGGCTTTTTGACTGCGCACAGGCATACCCCCGCAAATCACAATTTTCTTTGACTATACCCTGCCGCGGAGGAATTGTCAAGGCATAAAAAATTTACATATTTTTGTGCCGGTATCGCGGCAGGTTTTGCCAGAAACGCCTTGAAAAAAACAGGAAAATAGTGTATCCTTATAAAAGTAAAGGGCAAGCTATGCCCATACGTGAGGAAAATAACCACAGTGTTATAATAAAAGGAGAACCTGACCTATGAAAAAACTGATCCCCGTTATTCTGTGCTGTGCCATGTTGCTGGCCGCCTGCGGCTCCTCCGCAGACTCTGCCCCCGCCGCAAGCGAGAGCACTTCCGCGGCCGCATCTTCCGAGGCAGCCTCCTCCGCGGAAAGCATCATCGGCGGCGCGGACGGCGAGACTGACATCGTCGTGAGCGACGAAGCCAACACCGCAAACCTTGATGCCGCTGTTGCCGCCATCGAGGCTGTGAACCCCATCGCCAACCCCCGTGCGCTGGATGACTTCTCCGTGGAGAATGAGCTGATGCTGACGATGGACAACCTCGTCGGCTACAAGGGCGATGTCACGAACGACCAGGCGGACTGCGGTCTCGTCTTTGTTGCCCAGGCCAAGGACGGCAAGGTCGATGCCGTCAAGGCAGAACTGGAAGCCTACAAGGAGAGCCTGTCCGCCAATGACCTGTACGCCGAGTTTGCCGACAAGGTCGCACTGGCCAAGGATGCCCGCATTGTGACCAACGGCAACTATGTTGCCATCGTCATTGCCGGTATCGCCAACCCCGACTACGCCCCCATCGATACCGCGCTGGAGACTGCGCTGAACTTCTGATTGATCCCTGTACCCTGCAGGCCGCTGCCGTTCGGCAACGGCCTTTTTTGCTAACGATGAAATTCACCGAAAGAAAGGGAGTCCGCCATGGTTTTTAACAGTGTGGTGTTCCTGTTCTGCTTCCTGCCGCTTTCCCTGCTGCTGTATTATCTGGTGCCGGGCCGCGCCAAAAATGCAGTGCTGCTGGCAGAAAGCCTCATCTTCTACTGCTGGACAGGTGTTGCGTTCCTGCCGCTGATCGCCGTGCTGATCGTCTTTAACTACCTGTGGGCGCTGCTGACAGCGCGGGCGAAGGCTAAACTGCGCGGTCTGCTGCCGCTGGCAGCGGTGCTCGTCAATTTGGGCGTGCTGGTGTACTTCAAGTATGCCAACTTCCTGATCGACACGGTCAACCAAGTCGCGCATCTGGGGCTGGCGGCGCTGAACATCGGCACGGTGCTGCCGCTGGGCATCAGCTACTACATTTTCAAGATCATCAGCTATGAGGTCGACGTCTGCACCGGAAAGATCGCGCCGGAGAAAAACTTCATCACGTTTGCCGTGTATGTGCTTTTCTTCCCGCAGCTGATCGTCGGGCCTATCGTCAAATACCGCGAGATGGCCGACCAGCTGCACGACGGCGCGAACCGCTGCACGCCGGCAAGGGCCGAGCACGGTGCAGAGCTGTTTGTGTTCGGCCTTGCGAAGAAGGTCATTCTGGCGGACTCCATCGGCGCACTCTGGACCGACATCATCGGCGCGGGCGGCGTTGGGCTGACGAATGTCTCGACCCCGCTGGCGTGGCTGGGCATCATCGCCTACAGTTTACAGCTCTACTTTGATTTTGCGGGCTACAGCGAGATGAGCAACGGCCTGGCCGCACTGCTCGGCTTTGACTGTCCGGCCAACTTCAACCTGCCGTATATCTCGGGCAGCATCACCGAGTTCTGGCGGCGCTGGCATATTACGCTGTCGGGCTGGTTCCGGGATTATATCTACATTCCCCTGGGCGGCAACCGCAAGGGCCAGGCGCGCCAGCTGCTCAATATGTTCCTGGTCTGGGCTGCTACCGGCATCTGGCACGGGGCCAGCTGGAACTTTATTGCCTGGGGCCTTTACTACTTTGTGCTGCTCACGATTGAAAAAACATTCCTGCTGAAATATCTCAAAAAGGGCAAGGTCTGGCCGCATATCTATACGCTGTTCTTTGTGGTGCTGGGCTGGGGCATCTTTACGGCCAACCAGCCCGGCGCACCGCTGGGTCTGCTGCTGCAAAAGCTGTTTGTGCCCCAGGGCGGCATTTCGCCCGTGTACTACCTGCGCAATTACGGTGTGCTGCTGGTGCTGGGCTGTGTCTGCTCGTCCGCGCTGCCGCACTGGCTGTGGGAGAAAATCAGCAAAAATACTGTGGCAAAGCTCCTTGTGTTTGCCCTGCTGACCGCGCTGTGCGTCTGCTACGTAGTGGCCGCCACGAACGCTACCGCACTGTACGCGAATTTCTGAGAGGAGGAACGGACAAATGTCAAAGGTTGTGTACCGTAAAAACGGCGGCAGGCGCCGTGCGGGGTATCCGCTGCTGGTGCTCTGCGCTGTGCTGCTGTTCGGGTTCTCCCTCGTCAATATTGTGTGGCCCAAGCGCACGCAGCTCGAGCTGGAAAACCGCAAGGCCGCACAGCTCCCGGCGTTCAGCGTGAGCGCACTGCTGGACGGGAGCTGGCAGAGCGGCTTTGCCCGCTGGATGCAGGATCAGTTCTCCCTGCGTGACGCAGCGGTCAACACCCAGCGCGCGGCGGACGAGGTGCTGTTCCGGAAGGCGGAGGAGGGCGGCATTCTGCTGGGTAAGGACCGCTGGATGTTCACAAAGCTGTTCACGGTGGATGACGCCACCCGGAAGCAGCTTGCCAAGAACGTACAGGCCGTCAGCGAGTTTGCCGCGAACCACCCGGGCAAGGTCACCTTCCTGCTGGCCCCGTCGGCCAGCGTCATCTACCCGGAGGAACTGCCCGCAGGCGCACCGATGGTGGATGAAAACGCGATGCTCGATGATATTTTTGCCAAAGTCGGCCAGAGCGCCGATGTCATCGACCTGCGCGGGACGTTCACAGACCTGAAGGACGAGTACCTGTATTTCAAGACCGACCACCACTGGACGCCCAACGGCGCGTACCGTGCCTATGAGCAGTTTTGCAGCCTCAAGGGCCTGACGCCGTTTGACCGCGCCGCGCATGAGCCGATCACGGTGACGGATTTCCAGGGCACCCACTACTCGGCCACGCGGCTGTGGAACGTCGAAAACGATGAAATCACCTACTACCCGCTCGACAGCCTGATGACGATCTACAAAATCACGGGCGAGGCCGCCTACGAGCCGGAAACGACGGAAAACATCGTGAATATGCAGAAGTTTAACACCCGCGATAAGTACGCCGCCTTTTTGGACGGCAACAACGGTTATTCAACGATCGAGGGCCGCGGCACAGGCAGTATTCTGGTGGTCAAGGACAGCTACGCGAACAGCTTTGTGCCCTATCTGACCGAGAATTACGCGAAAATCGGTGTGGTGGATTTCCGCAACTTCAAGTACGGCTTGGATTCCACAATTGAAAAAGAGGGCTATGACGAGGTGCTGGTGCTCTACAACTTCCAGACCTTTATCGCAGACACGAATCTGATCTATATTTCCCGTCCGTCAACGCTCTCCTGACAGAAATAAGCGATGCCCGGTCAGAAATGGCCGGGCATTTTCTGTGCCTATTCAAATAGGATTTCCAGCCGCGGCACGGGCAGAGCACTGCCGGGCCCGCACAGATTGACGTGCCAGAATTGCAGATGGAAAAAATCAGCGGCATCGTCTGCGGTCAGGGCCGAGAACGCCTGCTGCAATTCGGTGCAGAGCAGTGCCTGCCAATCCTCGTTGTACGCTCCCAGCGGCTGAAAATCCGTATCCCTCAGATGGAGCTGCACGGTGGTATCCTCCGCTGTGACGTTGACCCGGGTGTCACAGACGGCCTGCCCGCCCGCAAAGGCCGTAAAGAAGCGGCCCGTCTGCCCGCAGAGCGCCGCGGCCAGCTGAGCCTGCAAACCAGAGACGTACACGGAAGCTCCGTCTGCTGCCAGCAGCGCAAAGTCATACCCGCTGTCAGCGCGGTAGGCGGGCACTGCACAGCCGTCCGCCTGGGTAAAAAGCTGCTGTAAGCCGCAGTGCAGGTCGTATTCCCTTTCCACGGCCTTCATGTCCTCATACAGGGAGGCCGCGTCCGCGGCCCAGCTGTGGTCGGCGGTGTCCAGCACAAAAACCGAAAGCTCCGGCGCGGGCTGGGCCTTGTCGTAGAGCAGCGTGCCAAGTTTCTGCGCGTCGGCCCAATCACAGCCCGGCGGCAGTGCGGCCAGGTCGAGCAGCCCGTAGTAGAGCCGGCCCGGCAAAGCGTCTTCGGCTAGGTGGAGCGCCTGCGCGGCGGTGTCCCCGCGGGCAGACACGGTTTTGTACTGCACGCCGTCACTCTCTGCGTTCTGATCGGCCAGCAGCAGACAGGCGGAGTATGCCCCCTGCTGCCGCGCAAAAAACACAGCGCGGACGATCTCCCGCTCGGAGAGCGCCTGCCCGCAGCCGCAGAGCAGCAGCGCGGCGCAAACGGTCAGCAGCGCCTTAGCCTTCGGTACAGACATGCGGCGGCACCTCCTATCCCGGTCAAGCCCACAAAACTCCAGGTCAGCACATTGCGCAGTGAGAGGGCCGCATCTAAATCGAGCTTGCGCAGCACCGCGCACAAAAGCCAGACGCCGCCCGGATACAGAGGAAACCAATCCAACCCGGCGGCGCTGTCCTCGGCCTTGTTCTGCCCGCCCAGCAGCCGCACCAGCGCATAAAGGTAGAGAGCCAGCTTGACCGTGACGGCCATGACCCACAGAATAAATTGCAGCCACTCGAGCCGGTTGAAAATCGACAGTGCTCCGCATCGCGCGGCGGCGTGCACCGGGTCGATGCGCAGCGGCATGGCCGCGCCGTAGAACAATTCCAGAATCAGGTGCATCCCCACGTCAAACGCCAGTGCCCACGCGGCCAGCCGCAGCAGCGTATGGCGGCCACGCTTGTCCTGCTCGGGCCAGAGCGCGGGCAGCAGGTATTCCGGGTAGAGCGTCAGCTGGTCTCTGACGGCGGCGAGAAAATCGCCCTGTGTCAGTGCGGCAGTTTGCAGATTGACGATGCACAGCCGCGAAAGCACCGATGCCAGCATGGCGACGGTTGCCAGTACCAGCAGACAGAGCACGGCATAGGCCGTCTGGGACAGCGCCGAAACCCGCCGCAGATAGACCGAAGTCAGCGTGACCGCGCCGGGATAGAGCCGGTCCGCCAGCTGCCAGAGCCGCAGCAGCTCCAGTACCGATGTGTAGACGAGCAGTGCGCCGAACAGCAGCTTGTACACGGGGTCGGCGGCCAGCCGCCAGCTGCGGGCAAACAGCCAGCCGACGCCCGCCAGCAGCGGCGCACAGACCACCGCACTGAAAAGCCCGGCGCGCGGCCAGTAGGCGGTCTGGCTGCGCAGCAGCACATTGACGAGCAGACTGACGAGCAGTGCGGCGAAAAGACTGGGGCATTCACGCTTCATGGCGGCTGATCACCTCCCCGGATTTGGCAAGGCGGCTCCAAATGCTGCGCACAAAGCCGTCCCGCACGCTGGCCCGGCCCGGCGGCATGAGCGGGTAGAGATAGTCGTACCCGAACGGCTCACTGCCGCAGGCCATCGCCAGAATCGTCAGTGCGGCGCAGGCCAGCCCCGGCACGCCGAAGCACCCGGCCAGCACGATGACGGCAAAGCGGAACAGGATCGAGATCGGAAGACTGCTCATACAGCGACGGCACAGCCAGCGTGGCAATCGTCGCCGCAGCGGCCATCGTTAAAACCGGCACGCTGACGATGCCCGCGCTGACGGCGGTCTCGCCGATGATGAGCGCGCCGACCAGGCTGACCGTGTGGCTGATAGACTGCGGCGCACGCAGCCCGGCCTCGCGGACGATTTCTAAAAGCAGCGTCACGCAGAGCATTTCCAGCATTGGCGGCAGCGGCGTGGATGCTTCGCCCTGTGCCAGCTTGGTCAAAAGCCGGATAGGGATGATCTCCGGCGCAAAGGCCACCGCCATGACGTAGAGCCCCGGCCCGAACACGGCCAGCAGGAAGGCAAGATATTTTAAAATACGGATAAGTCCGGCGAACACTGCGCCCGAGGCGTAGTCGTCGAGGCACTCGAAGTGCTCGGCAAAAAAGCTGGGCACAATGAGCGCATACGGACAGCCCGCTACAAGAACGACGGCCTTGCCCTCACACAGGCGGGCACAGGCCGTGGCGGGGCGTTCGGTGTAGGCAGCTGCCGGGAAAAGATTCAGCTTGTCCTGCTTGAGGAACGACGCAAAGTAGGCACTGTCCAGCAGAACGGGAATCTCCACCTGCTCCAGCCGCTCTCGCAGAGCGTCGATGGTTTCCTTTGGGGCCAGGGTACTGTCGTAGCACAGACAGTATTCGGTTTTGGCACGGGTCCTGGCGGTGGAGATTTCTGCCACAAGCGTTCCGGTGCGGAACTGCCGCCGCAGCAGCGAAATGTTATTGCGCAGCAGCTCGGTGAATGCCTCCTGCGGGCCGCGCAGGTTGCCCTCGCTCATCGGCGTCGAGACCGAGCGCTGGGGCATCTCCTGCGTCGAAAACGCGACGCCGCGCCGCACGCCGTCGATGAGCAAAACGGACAGTCCGTTGGAGAGCAGCTCCACCAGCGCAGTGCGATCCTCCACCGCGTCAGGCTCGGCGGGGACGCGGCTCTGGGTCAGCAGATAGTCGCACAGCCCCTCCCCGTCGCCCAACATGGCGGGGTCGCGGTCCAGCATGTCCAACGCCATGCGGCAGAGCTTTTCCGGCGAGGACAGCCCTGTGAACATGACGATAGCGCACGGGATACCGGCAAGCATCAGGCGCTTGGTATAAAAATCGTCGGAACGGCCAAACATTTCCTCCAGAAGCGCAAGGTTGGCATCCAGCGAGCGGTACAGCGGTTTCTGCGTCATGGTTCTCCCCCTCTCACGCAGGATAGTGTGGCCGCCTTTGCGGGAATTTATGAGGAGGTGCCGGGATGATTTCTTCGGTTGTGCGCACGGTGCTGGTGTATCTGGCTGTGGTGGTGGCCATGCGGCTGATGGGCAAGCGCCAGCTGGGAGAGCTGCAGCCCGCCGAGCTGGTGACGACGCTGCTGATCTCCAACGTCGCATCCATCTGCATCGACGAGCCGGATTTACCGCTCTCGGCCAGCCTGGTGCCGATTTTCTTAATCACGGCTCTTGAAATTTTGAACTCCACGCTGGTTTGGTTTTGCCCGAAATATGCCCAGCTGCTTTTGGGAAAGCCGGTGACGATCATCCGCAACGGGGAAATTTTGCAGGACGAGCTGGCACAGCTGCGCATCACGGCATCCGACCTGGCCGAGGCACTGCGCGGCAAGGACATCTTTTCCCCCAAGGATGTTTACTGGGGCGTGATCGAGCCGAACGGCAGCATCACAGCGGCCCCAATGCCGCAGGACGGCGGCGAGCCGCCTATGCTGCCGCTGCTCATCGATAAGGCAGTTTACAAGGAAAATCTTGCGTTCTTCGGCATGGATACGGCAGCGCTTGATGCACTGCTGCGCCGTGAGCAGACGACCCGCGAGGCGGTTCTGCTGCTGCTCTACAACGGCAAAAAATCCATTCTGATACAGAAAAAGGCCGCCCCGAAAGGGGCGGCCTGAAAAGGTGTGCGTATGAAGCGAAATTGGTATGCCGCAATCATTCTGCTGGCTCTGTGCGTGCTGCTGTTCCGGGCGGGGCAGTATGTGGACCGCACCACAGCCGGAATGCAGCGGCAGCTTGAAGCAGCCTACGCTCTGGCGGAGCAGGGCGACTACCCTGCCGCACGCCGCGCGTACAGCCGTGCGGCCAACCGGGCACTGCGCAGCACTCAGGTCCTGGGCCTGCTTGTGCGCCGCAATATTCTGGATCAGCTCAACCAGACGCTGGCCGTGCTGCCGCCCTGTGCCGAGGCCGACAGCCTGGCAGACCTCGAGATGGAGACGCAACGCGCCTGCACCCAGATCGAACAGGTGCGGCAATCATTTTTCAGCGGATTTTGAGCGGCTGTCCAGCATATCCTTCAGTTCTTCCATAAAAGTGTTGACATCGCTGAACTGACGGTAGACGGAGGCAAAGCGCACATAGGCGACATCGTCCATCTGCTTGAGCTCCTGCATGGCCAGATCGCCGATATGGATGGAGGAAACCTCGCGGTCATAGGAGTTGAGCAGCTGCTGCTCAATGCGGTCCACGGCGGCATCCAGCTGGGTGTAGCTGACGGGGCGCTTCTCGCAGGCGCGCAGCATGCCGTTCAGCAGCTTCTGGCGGTCAAAGACCTCGCGGGAACGATCCTTCTTCACGACCATCAGCGGGACCGTCTCAACGATCTCGTAGGTGGTAAAGCGCTTTTTGCAGTTCAGGCACTCGCGGCGGCGGCGAATCTTTTCACCGTCCTCCGTCGGGCGGGAGTCGATGACCTTGGAGTCAACTTCACCGCAATAGGGGCATTTCATATCGGGTTCCCTCCTTTTCTACAAGCTCAGGCCTTCTTGGCAGCCTTCTTCTTGTTCTTCCAGTCGACCCACAGCGGCGTGGCGATGCAGATCGTGCTGTAGACGCCGCTGACCATGCCGAACAGCAGCGGGAACGCGAAGGAGTAGATGCTGTCCAGACGGTAGATGACCGAGACCACGCAGACAACGCCCAGGGCGAGGCAGGTCGTGATGGAAGTCATCAGAGAACGGGCAAAGCTCTGGTTGACGGACAGGTTGACCAGCTCGGCCAGGCTCATCTGCTTCTTGCCGTACAGGGCGCTGTTCTCGCGGATACGGTCATAGATAACGACGGTATCGTTGATGGAGTAGCCCAGGATGGTCAGCAGGGCAGCAATAAAGTTGCCGTTCAGGGGAATGCGCAGGAGGACAAAGACGCCGAAGACGACGAACATATCGTGCAGCAAAGCCACAATGGCGGTAGAACCAGCCTTGAGGCCGCCGATCTTGCGGAAGCGGTAGGCCACGTAGAGCAGAATCAGCACGCAGGCCGCAACCAGCGCGACGACGCTCTTGAGCAGGAACTCCTTACCGATGGTGGCATCGACGTTGCTGACCTCGTTCTGGACGAAGTTGTTGTCGGGGTACTGCTCATTCAGGGCAGCCAGCAGGTTGTCGAGCTGCTCGGTGGTCAGCGTGTCACTGCCGGGCAGGGTAACAGTCAGGGTCTGGTTGCCGGAAATATCAGAGCCGGTCTGCAGGGTCAGATTGGACTTGCCCAGCTCGGTGCCGATGGTGGACTTCAGGTCGTTCAGGTCAGCGTCGCCCTCATAGGCCAGCGTAATCATGGAACCGCCCTTGAACTCGACATCCATCTTGACGCCGAAGATGCCGCAGAACACAAGCACGACAGCGATCAGCGCACAGGAGAAGGTGTAGAACTTCTTGCGGTTGCCGATGAAGTTGATGGACGGGGTCTTGAAGTCGGCACCGCCCTCCTTCTTGCCGCCGAACAGCCAGGCCTTGCGCAGCGGCTTGAAGTGGACAGCGCCGCGAATCATAACGCGGGTCGCCCAGACGCCAAAGACAAAGTTCAGCAGAACGCTGGTCAGCAGGGTGAAGCCAAAGGAGTAGATCGTACCGGCAGTGGAAGGTCCGAACCAGTAGAAGATCGGGTTAAAGACCTTGGCCCAGAAACCGTCCGTCGGGCCAAAGGCGCCCATCAGGATGGCGGCGACGATGACGATGGTCACGTTGCCGTCGATGATGGGGGTCAGGCCCATCTTGAAGCCGCTGTTGACAGCGCCCTCGAGGGTCTTGTTCTTGGACAGCTCCTCCTTGATGCGCTCGGCGGTGATAACGTTGGCGTCAACACCCATGCCGATGCCGAGGATAATACCGGCAATGCCGGGCAGCGTCAGCGTGGAGCCGGGGAAAACCGTGAAATAGCCGGACACAACAGCCAGCGTGGCGGCGGCCTGGCCCATCAGGGAGATGACCGCGATGGTGCCGGGCAGACGGTAGCGCACGATCATCAGGATCGCGACCAGAATGAAGGCAATGATACCGGCCTGCACCATGACGTCCAGGCTCTTGGCACCCAGGGACGGGCTGATGGTGGAGTAGCTCTCAGCAGACAGGGCAAACGGCAGAGAGCCGGAGTTGATCTGGTTCGCCAGCGTGGAGGCGCTGTCCTGGTCGAAGTTGCCCTTGATGATGGCCTCACCGCCGGTGATGGCCTCGTTGACCGTGGCGGTGGAGATGTTATTATCATCCAGCCAGATGGAGATCGTGCCGTTGCTGGCTGCCAGCTCGGTGGTGGCCGTGGCAAAGGCAGATGCGCCCGCAGAGTTGAACTTCAGCTGGACGACCCAGCCTTCGGTCTCGTTGTAGGCAGCGCTTGCGGAAGCCACGTCGTCACCGCTCAGGATCTCCTCACCCGTGGCGGACGAGCCCTTGCGGAACACCATCTTGGCGGTGGTGCCGATCTCGTCGATTGCGGTCTGCGGGTTGAAGTCCGCCTCGTCATTCTTCCACGGGAAACGCACGATGATACGATTCTTGTTGTTGTCAACGTAGCTCTCGTAGTCGGTGATGCCGAGGCCGACGAGGCGGTCCTCGATAACCGTTTTGGCTGCGGTCATCTGAGCATCGGTGGCCTCCACATCGTCGGCAGGCATCCCCTTGAACGCCAGCGGAAAAATGTTTTTCTTCAGCTTTTCAAACAAGTCATCCAAGTCGGTGTCGGGCTGATGCTGAACCGAGATGACGACGGTGGTGATGCGCACAGGAATGTCATCGTTGTATTCCATCGTGACCTGCACCTTGCCGTCCGGGCCGATGTCGGGGATAACGCCGGTCATGCGGGAGATTTCCAACAGCGTTACAAGGCGCTGCGCCGCCACCACAGGCATGGGCAGATATTCGGGCGTTTCGTTGC
>ERZ838839.2874-NODE-2874-length-12003-cov-3.967275_pt1 | contig 12003 bp, 11 predicted proteins | sample MGYA00519909_ERZ838839 | MGnify/ENA primary metagenome ERZ838839 (study PRJEB31850, sample SAMEA3708843) | human gut metagenome | biome: human gut; feature: human-associated habitat; material: faeces | place: China | collected 2014 ... | reverse complement strand
GCTGATGCGGATATTTCTGAAGAACTTCTTCCGGATTTCTGATCTTCATCCGGGAAAGTGTTTCCATTGTTCTCTCTTGGATTTTTTCTGCTTTCCAGTCCGTATGCGTTGCAAATGTTTCCCCAATCTGATTTCCGATCCGGTAAAGCGGATCAAAGCAGGTCATCGGATTCTGAAGCACTACGGCAATCTGGCTTCCGCGGATCTTTCTCAGGAATTCACCGCTTTCCTTTAAAAGATCCTTTCCGTCAAACCATGCATGGCCGGAAACCGCAAAATTCTTATCAAGAAGTCCCAGCATGGCCTTTACGCTCATACTTTTTCCGCTCCCGGATTCTCCGAGGATTCCAAGGCATTCTCCTTTTTGGACTTCAAAGTTCACATTTCTGACAAGCTGTTTTTCCGGCCGTCTCGGAATCTTTAATGTCACGCTGAGATCTTCTGCGCAAATAACCGGCCTCATACATTTACCTCCTTCGGATCAAGAACATCCCGCAGCGCATCCCCCATCAGGTTGAACGCTGACACAAGGATCACGATCGCAACACCGGGAACGATCATCTGGGTCGGATTGCTCGTGAGAACATTTTTTGCCTCATTTAACATGGCGCCCCATTCCGGTGTCGGCGCCTGGACGCCGAGTCCCAGGAACGACAGCGTGGAAATATTGATGATGGCCCAGCCCACATCGAGCGATGCAAGTACCGCAAGATCTGCCGCGATGGACGGCACCAGATGACGGAAAAGGATAAAACGCTCCGGCGTCCCGACACATCTGGAAAACTGGACAAAGTTCCTGTCCCTGTGCTGCATGACTCCTGTGCGGATCATGCGGGCATACCACGCCCATTTGATAAACACGTTCGCAAGAATTACGTTCTGGACATTGATGCCTAAAAGCGCCACAACTGCAAAAACCATGATCTGACTCGGGAAAGAAAGCATGACATCCACAGTGCGCATGATGATCTCTTCCGGAATCCCGCGGAAATATCCTGCCAGAAGTCCCATGAGTGCCCCAAGTCCGATCGTTCCGATCATCGTCAGAACAGCAAGTCCTAATGTCGGCCGGATCCCGTAGAGCATTCGTGACAGGATACAGCGGCCTAGATTGTCCGTTCCAAGCGGATATTTCGCCGAAAATCCCGCAAATTTATTCAGAATGTCTGTTTCATACGGATCATTCGGCGCGATCCATGGAGCAAAAATTCCGACCAGCGCCGTCAGGCAGACGATCGCGACTGTGATCATTGCCGTTTTATTATGTAAAAATCTCTGGAGCATTAATGTTCCTCCCTTCTCATACGCGGATCCGATACCGTCTGCAGAATATCAAACAGCAGATTAAATACGACAAACAGAACGCCGATCAGGAGTACATATGTCTGGATGACCGGATAGTCACGGTTAAAGATCGAGCTGATGCAGAGTGTTCCAAGTCCCGGCCACGCAAATACATTCTCCACAACGATCGTTCCGGAGATCAACTGCGGGATACTCATTCCGACTGCCACGATACACGTATGCATGGAATTTTTCAGGATATGTTTTACGAGGATCGATTTCTGCGGAAGTCCCCGGACATTTGCGTAAAGAACATAGTCCTGCTTCATATTTTCCAGCATGTTGTTCCGGATCAGACGGATATATGTTGAGATATAGCTCAACGACACGGTAAAGGCCGGCAGGATCAGGTGTTTCCATGTTCCGTTTCCGCTTGTCGGCAGGAGATCCAGTTTGATCGATACGAGCCACATGAGAAGAAGTCCCACCCAGTATGCAGGCATCGCCGTTGTCATAAATACGATTCCTCTCATGATCTTATCAAACCATCCGTCCTTATAAACCGCACAAAGAAAGCCGATCGGCAGACTCAGCACAATCACCATTACAAAGGAAACGCCGGCGAGCTGCAGAGTTGCCGGCATGCATCTTGCAAGCTCTCCTGCAACTGTTCGTTTTGGGTTTACATAACTAATCCCAAAATCGCCATGCAGACAGTCTGCCAGCCATGAAAAATACCGGACCAGATACGGCTTATCAAGACCGAGTTCTGCCCGTACTTCCGCGATCGCTTCCTCCGTGATGATCGGAACCTGCCGGACTCTCAAAGCTACTTCCGCCGGATCTGACGGGATCAGATTGATAAATACAAAGCACACAAACGAAATGACGATCAGAAGCGGGATTGCTGACAGGATCCGCTTGATAACGTACTGCTTCATGAAATTCTCCTTTCTGATAAAACAACAGACCGCCCGGATGGACGGCCTGTCATATCGGGCTTTTTATTCGAAATAGAAGTCTGCAAAAGGAACTTCGTACTGAGTCTGTGCGAAATGGAATCCTTTCAGATCAGAACGGTAGATCGCCTTGTTGCACTCATAAGTGAGCGGAATGTATACCGCATCCTCATGGAGCCTTGTCAGAACAAACGTATAAAGATCCTGGCGTTTCTGCTCATCCGTGGATATAAGAATGTCTGTGATCGCCTGATCGATCTCCGCCTTGTCTTCAAGACCAAGCTGTGCCGCATAATCTCCGTATACCGGAGCACGCATTGCCGCAAGGGAGGACTGCGGATCATACGGGGTACCCCAGCAGATATTGAATACCATATCAAAGTTTCCTGCCTTCATGTTGTCACGGTAGGACTGTTCTTCTTCTCCGTGAATATTTAAGGAGATTCCGATCTTCTGGTACTCGCTCTGAAGATATTCCGCGATTGCTTTCTCTGTCACACTGTCGCTGTTGTAGAGAAGATCAATGTTTAATTTCTGACCGTCTTTCTCGCGGATCTTATCTGCGCCGACAACCCAGCCAGCTTCATCCAGCATGCTCTGCGCCTGCTCCACATCATATGCATACGGTTCAAGATCAATATCACAGTACGGAACCGTCTTTGCGAACAGTGTATCGGCCGGCTGTTCCAGTCCATAGAAAATTCCATCTGAGATCGCCTGCTTATTTGTCGCGTGCTGAAGGGCCTGGCGGACTTCCTTGTCAGCAAGAACCTCTTTTGTTGTATTTAATACGATCTGACGGGTAGAGGTCGGATCTGACAGGGAAACTGTAAATTTATCATTTCCTGTATACTGGTTGATCGCATCTGCATCGATCATGTTTTTACCAAAGATCATGTCGATCTCGCCCTTTTCCAGCGCAAGGATTCTTGTCTGGTTATCCGGGATCACTTTAACCGTGATCTTTTTGATCTTCGGCTGTTCTCCCCAGTAATTTTCGTTTGCCTCAAATACAGCATATTCATCTGTCACGAAGTCAGTCAGGACATATGGACCGGTACCGATATATGCATTCACGCCGTCCTTTGTGCTTCCGTCCTTCATCGCCTTCGGGGAGATCATGGCAAACGGTCTGGTCACGCCAAGTTCTGTTAAAAGCGGGTAATACGGCTCGGATAATTCAATCACAAATGTCTTATCATCCGGTGCAGAAACACCGACGAGAAGATTCATCATCTCCAGCCATGTATGGCGGTCTTTGTTTTCAATGATCGCATCAAAATTTGCCTTGATCGCGTTCGCATCGCACACTTCTCCATCTGAGAATTTCACTCCGTCACGGATGTGGAAGGTGTATGTCTTTCCATCTTCACTGATATCCCAGCTCTCTGCCAGGCAGCCCTCATACCCATTTTCTGTAATATTGACTAAGGTCTCGTAGAGCATTTCCTGTGCATACATTTCACCTGCATACAGATGTGGATTCAGATCACGGATATCCCGGTAATTAACAAATACCAGTTCATCCTTCGTGCTCTCTGCCGATGCACTCTGCTCTGATTTTGTCCCTTCTGTACTGTTTGAAGCGTTTCCGCCACATCCAGCCAAGACAGCCACGGAAAGAACACCAGCTGCCGCTATGAGTCTTTTACTTTTTTTCATATATGTCCTCCTGTTATGCCTGACGCAGGTTTGAAAGCCTGCATCTCTTTTATCTACTTTGTTAAAACAATTCGTTTTTACCGGCAGATAAAAGGATAACATAGTTACGCACAACTAACCACTATCGTTTTACAGGGGGATTGCTATAACGATTTGTTATATCTAAACAATTAAAGCATTTTTTTGAAATGTTCTAAAAACCACGCTGCCTCCGCACTCAGCTTTTCTTCATTCTGGTAAATATATCCGATTACCAGAAATGGTTCACTATTCCGGATCTTCAGATTACGGATTGGATATTGTTTATAATCCTCATATAAAAAATCAATTCCCAGGCTGCAGATATCGCTCTGCATCAGGAGATTCATTGTCATATGATCGCTATTGGTATGTACAACCGTATTCAGCATATCCGTACTGATCGCTCCCAGGCTCACATGGTTTAAATGATGCTCCATTGAGAAAAAATCCCGGATTCCGCTGACGAATTTTAACTGCGGAAGCTCGGTAAAATCGATACTCTCATCCTCATAACGCGGATGATTTGGTCCCACATAAACACAGGCAGGTTTGACATCCAGTTCCTGAAAAGACAATTTTTTGTGGGACAAAATATGCCGGAATGCCGGAACCTGTTTCTGTGCTACATACACAATCCCCAACTCCGAAATTCCCTGGGATACCTGATCACTAATCTCCTCCACACTGCCTTCCCGGTGGGAAATCTGGCACTCGCAGCCATATTTCTTATAAAAATCTGTCAGAAGCCTCGCAATCATGTTGCTCGGGTAGGTAGAAACGGTAAATTTCCGTTCCTGCGTATCTTCTGCCAGCGAGTTAATAAGACTCACATGATTTAAAATATTGTGTGCATACTCCCGGACCGTTTCTCCATATGGGGTAACCCTGAGCCCTCTGCTTGTCCGCTCAAATAACGCACGCCCCAGCTCCTGTTCCAGCATCCCGATCACCTTGCTGACATTCGGTTGGGATGTGTATAGGCATTCTGCTGCCTGATTAAAACTACCTTTTTCACAGGCAACCATAAAATATTCAAGCTGTTTTAATTCCATTGAAGTCCTCCTTCTGTTGTTCTCCATTCCACCTTATGTTAGCTGTAACTAACCAAAATACAAAAATCAAGAGGCACACAGCTTGCACAGCCTATGCACCTCTCTTTCGGTTCCAAAAGTGCCTACCCGCGGACAGTAACCCCTTTTTCGCTAAAAAACGATCCGCAGTACAATCACAATTCCCAGATAAGCCAGAAGAATCAAGTAGGTAATCCGGTCTCTCCTCTCATAATGCAGCGGCTTCATCTTCGTGCGCCCACTTCCGCCCCGGTAGCAGCGCGCCTCCATCGCCATCGCCAGATCCGTCGCGCGGCGGAACGCCGATACGAAAAGTGGCACCAGAATCGGGATCATGCTCTTTGCCCGCTGTACGAGATTGCCAGATTCAAAATCAGCGCCTCTCGCCATCTGTGCCTTCATGATCTTATCCGTCTCCTCAATCAGGATCGGGATAAAACGCAGCGCGATCGACATCATCATCGAGATCTCATGCACCGGCACATGGAGACGGTTCAAGCATCCCAGACTCCGCTCCAAGCCGTCCGTGAGCTGGTTCGGGGTCGTCGTCAGCGTCATGACAGAGGAACCAATCACCAGATACATCAGGCGCAGACCCATGAAAACTGCCAGCCGCAAGCCCTCATGCGTCACTTTTAAGAATCCTATCTGAAAAATCACCCGTCCATTTGTCAGAAACAGGTTAAAGCTGATACTGATAAGTAACAGGAACACGATCGCCTTGAGTCCCCGCACGATAAACTTAAATGGTACGCGTGAGGCGCGGACCGCCATCGCCAGAAATACGGTCGCTGCCGCATAGCAGAGCAGGTTATCCGCGAAAAATAATGAAATAATGTAGATCAGCGTTCCAAACAGCTTGGTACGCGGATCCAGCCGGTGAACCACTGATTCGACCGGATAATACTGTCCGATTGTGATATCCCGTATCATTGTTTCTCCCTCCGCTTGTTATACAGCGCCAGAATCGCCTCCCGCGCCTCTTCTACCGTCGTGATCGCGTCGTCGATCGGAATCCCGCGCTCCCGAAGTTCCTGCACCACATAAGTGATCTGCGGCGCGGCAAGACCGATCGCCTCTAACTCCTTGTAATGGCGGAATACCTCCTTCGGCGTATCGTCAAACATCTTCACGCCGTCGTTCATGACCATGATGCGGTCCACGTAGCGCGCCATGTCCTCCATGCTGTGGGAAACCACCAAAATCGTCAGCCCATGCTCCCGGTTCAGGCGCTCAATCTGACCTAAAATCTCATCGCGCCCCTGCGGATCGAGTCCCGCCGTCGGCTCGTCGAGGATCATCATCTCCGGACGCATCGCCAGTACACCCGCGATCGCGACGCGGCGTTTCTGTCCGCCGGAAAGTTCAAACGGGGACTGCTTATAAAATTTTTCATCCATGCCGACCAGCTTTAAGGCATGGCGGGCACGTTTTTCCACCTCTTCCTGCGGAAGTCCCAGATTTTTCGGTCCGAAACAGACGTCCGTAAAAATATCTGCCTCAAAGAGCTGGTACTCCGGATACTGGAACACCAGCCCCACTTTACTCCGCAGATCCTTTAATTTATAACCCTGGCTGTAAATGCTGACACCCTGATACTTAATGTCGCCGCTGGTCGGCTTGATCAGACCGTTTAAATGCTGGATCAGGGTTGATTTTCCCGATCCGGTATGACCAATCAGACCGACAAATTCGCCGTCCTGAATTTCAAAACTTACGTGCTTTAATGCCTGGCGCTCTAACGCCGTGCCCTCGCCGTAGGTGTAGCACAAATCTTCTACCTGTATTGCCATCTCTATTCCTCTTTCAAAAGCGGTACCAGTGCGTCCAGAAGCTCCGATTTACGAAGGATTCCATCTGGAAGCGGAATTCCCTTTTTCTGCAGCTCCCACGCAAGCTCCGTCACCTGCGGCACATCCATCCGGTATTGTTTTAGTTCCTCCACGCGGGAGAAAATCTCCTTCGGCGTGCCGTCCATCACGATATGACCGTCATCCATGACGATCACGCGGTCTGCATCGACCACCTCTTCCATATAATGGGTGATCAGCACCATCGTGATTCCTTCCGCCCGGTTTAACTCATGGACGGTGCGGATAACCTCCTTGCGTCCGTTCGGATCGAGCATCGCCGTCGGCTCATCGAGCACGATACATTCTGGTTTCATCGCCATGACGCCCGCGATCGCCACACGCTGCTTCTGTCCGCCGGACAGATGGTTCGGGGACTGCTTGCGGTACATCGTCATCCCGACTGCCTTTAAGCTCTCATCCACTCGCTTCCAGATCTCCTCGGTCGGAACTCCGATATTTTCCGGACCGAATCCGACGTCCTCTTCCACTATATTTCCTATGATCTGGTTATCCGGGTTCTGAAAGACCATGCCCGCATTTTTGCGGATATCCCACAGATGCGCCTCGTCCCTTGTATCCATCTCCGATACAAAAAGCGTACCGTCGGTCGGGCTCAAAATGCCATTGATCTGCTTGGCAAATGTGGACTTGCCGGAACCATTGTGTCCCAGGATTGCCACAAAGCTGCCTTTCTCAATCTCCAGATTCACATGATCCAGGGCGCGCTTTACTTCCTCTACCTGCCCCTCTTCATCGCGTCTTATATAATCAAATACAAGATTGACCGCTTTTATGATATTCATGTATTTTTCCTCCACAGTATGTCCGCCTGACCGGACATTACCGTTCATTGTAGAAGAATTTTCCCCGGTAGTCAAGCGGTTGTTCCGAATTGTTATCCTTTTTTAAAAATAAGTTTACTTTTTATCCACCCGCCCCAGGTACAGACTACCTATTTGATCGCATATTCCGCGTAAATCTCAAAGAAATCCGCGTCATTTTTCTCGAACTCCGAGGTCAGATCCAGACTGTCCCAGAGCCCGCTGCTGTAAGAAACGGAGATCGTATTGCTGAACCGGTCGTAGATCTCCTGAAAGGCGCGTTTTTTCCGCTCCTCGTAGATGCGCTCCTTGCGCGCCGCCGTCTCGTCCTCGTCGTAATCGTCCGTACATTTGAGCACATAGTACGCGTCGTCCGCATGGATCACCTGGCTGACTGTGCCCTCGGCAAGGGAAAATGCCTCTTTCTCATAGGCATCCGACTCATCGCCGCGCCCCAGCACCCGGTCACTCACCGTCAGCCCCGCTTCATCGGCACAGGACTGGAAATCGGCATCTTCCTGCGATGCCGCCCGCTGGAAGGCGTCTGCCTCGCTCTCATCCGATGTCTTTATCTGACTAACATGGATCACCTTTGCCTCACTGTCGCTGACCTCCAGCGCCACATTGTCCGTGAGCTGTCCCGCCAGCTTCTCCGCCAGACCATAATCCTCATAGATATGCTGGACATCCGCCTCTGTCACGCCCATCGAGTCAATCGCCGACTGCGGCAGACGCCCAAAATACTCGGCTGCTGCCCGGTCCATCGCCGCCCGCTCCTCTGAAGTCAGGGAAATCCCCCGGTCGGCTGCCAGCAGGTTCATGATTTTCAGCTCATCCATAAACGAACGGATCTGTTTTTTTAGATACGTTTCAAAATCATCGCCCTTTTCTCCAACTGAAACGCCCCAGATCTGATCCGTACAGACCTCCTCATAGCGTTTTTTCTCCGTCATGGCGATCACCATCACTTCCGCGCGGGAATAACCTTTTTCATTCTTCTTTCCCACCACGATCGTGCTGCCGTCCGAGCCGCATCCAGTCAAAAGCCCCAGGCTGAGCGCCAGCCCCGCAAGCAGGGCACACGCCGCCCGGTGGATATGGTTTGTCTTCCTTTTCTGTTTCTGCATGGATACTCCCTTTCTCCTGCATATTTTAGCAATTCCTGTCACATATTCTCTCTGAGCGGCTGATTTATTACTGTTCACACATATGACCAGCAGCGCTGCGTTCTGTCAATCCTTCCACTCTGGTTCACGGTCTGCCACCACGTTTTCTTACGGCACTTTCGGTTCCAAAAGTACCTACCCGTGAACAGTAACTTTCTTTCCATCAGCCATCCACCTCAGGCCGTATGCTTGAGCAGATCTTCTATCTTCTCCGGGCAGATCCGCTTCAATTCCTGATAAAGCCTTCCGACCGGCAGCCCCATCACATTCGTGTAAGAACCGTCGATTCCGCGGATATGCGCGGCAAAGCTTCCCTGAATGCCGTATGCGCCCGCCTTGTCCATCGACTCGCCGCAGTCTACATACGCCTCGATCTCCGCATCGCTCATCGGATATACATCCACCCGCGTCTCAACCGCAAAGCAGCTCTCCCGATCCTCAGTCAGGATCGCCACGCCCGTGTATACACGGTGGCTGCGCCCCTGGATCCGTCCGATCATCTCAAGCGCCTCATCCCGATCCGCCGGTTTTCCTAAAATCTCGTCATCCACACTGACAACGGTATCGGAACCAATGATAATCCCGGAAAATGGGATTTCCGTCGTCCGCGCCTCCTCACGCACCTGCGCCATCACATCGCGCGCCTTCTGTCCCGCCAGTTCCATCACAACCTGCGCCGGTTCCGTACAGAGCGGATTTTCCTCCAAAGTGCTCGGATGAATCTCCGGTTTCAGCCCAATCCGCTCCAAAAGCTCTCTGCGGCGCGGAGACGCACTCGCCAGAATTAACCGGCAGGCTGGTTTGATATTTTCTATGTCTCTTCTCTGTTCCATTGTTCTGTTCTCATTTCCTCAGTTTCATTTAACGCTTAGATACACGTTATCCCTATATTTATACCATCTATCAGCCAAAATGAAAAGATCCGATGTTCGTTATATGAACATCGGATCGAGAATAAATGCAATCAAAATGCCTAAAATCGCGCCTGCTGCTACCTGTATCGGCGTATGCCCCACGTATTCCTTCAATTTTTCCTGTAATACCACGCCGTCCAGCTTGAGGAAATCATCGAAAAGCAGGCGGTTCAGAACTCTTGCCTGCTTTCCTGTCTCCTGCCGGACACCGATCGCGTCATACATAACAACCATCGCCAGAATAAAGCTGATGGAAAATTCAAAGCTTCCCACTCCGTACCGCAGCGCCGCCGCCGTTGCCAGCGAACATACAGTGGATGAGTGGGAACTCGGCATACCGCCGGAGCCAATCAGACGCTCCGGGTTGAACGAATGGTTCAGCCCGATGTCCAGAATCGTCTTGAGCACCTGGGCGACCACCCACCCGGTCACGCCGGTCATCAGCGTCTGGTTTGATGTCAATTCCTGAAAAAAAGTCATGTTTCTCTCCTGTACTATCTTAATTCCTCTGTTTTCTTCCACACATATGCCACTGTCCTAAATCACTCGGTTCGTCATTAATATCCTATCAGCCAGTCATACAATTCCTGATATTTTCCAGCCGATGTCTGCCAGGAAAAATCAGCCGCCATGCCGCGGTCTACGATCTTGTTCCACTCGCGCTTCTTATTATAATAGATGTATTTTGCATAGCGGATGCAGTCGAGCATCTCATGTGCATTGTAGTTAGCAAAGGAAAATCCTGTTCCGGTTCCATCGTATTCATTGTATGGCCATACAGTATCCTTGAGGCCACCCGTCTCACGCACGATCGGCACGGTTCCGTAGCGAAGCGCCATGAGCTGGCTCAGCCCACATGGTTCAAACAGCGACGGCATCAGGAATGCGTCACAGGCTGCATATACCTTATGCGACATATCTTCCGAATAATAAATATTAGCGGAAACACGATCATTGTACTTCCAGTCATAGTGGCGGAACATATTTTCATACCGTTCATCTCCGGTTCCCAGCACAACCAGCTGTACATCTTCCGTACAGATCTCATCCATCACACACTGTACCAGGTCAAGTCCCTTCTGGTCGGTCAGACGGGAGACGATACCGATCATGAACTTTTTCTCGTCCTGCGCCAGTCCCAGCTCCGCCTGCAGCGCCTTTTTATTCTTGGATTTCTCCTTGCGGAATGTCTTTGCGTTATAATTTTGTACGATCCGTTTATCTGTCTCCGGATTAAATTCATCGTAATCAATACCATTTAAGATACCGCGCAGACTGTTGCTTCTCGCACGCATCAGACCGTCCAGTCCCTCGCCGTAGAACGGAGTCTTAATCTCCTCCGCGTAGGTGTTGCTGACCGTCGTGATCGCATCCGCGTATACGATGCCGCCTTTTAACATATTGCCGTCTTTGTAAGCTTCCAGCTTATCCGGTGTAAAATAGTAGTCCGGCAGCTCAGAGAAATGCTGGATTGTCTTCACATCCCACACACCCTGGAATTTCAGGTTGTGGATCGTCATGACGGACTTGATATCCCGGAAGAACTCGCCGCCGTGGAATTTGTCCTTGAGATGCACCGGGATAAGTCCCGTCTGCCAGTCGTGGCAGTGGATGACATCCGGCTTGAAGCCGATCACCGGCAGGGATGAGAGAGCCGCCTTGCAGAAGAAAGAAAACTTCTCCAGATCGTAATACCAGTCCCCATACGGGCGATCACCCCAGAAATAACTCTCATTATCAATAAAATAGAAGGTCACGCCCTCATATTCATATTCCAGGATGCCCACATACCGGTTCTGTCCCAGATAATCCATATAAAAATGGTTCACATACTTCATTTCATTGCGGAATGACTCTTTGATGCACAGATACTTCGGGATCATGACACGCACATCAAAATACTGCTTATCAAAACATTTTGGAAGGGATCCGACAACGTCTGCCAAACCTCCTGTTTTGATAAATGGAACCGCCTCCGATGCAATAAACAGAATATTCTTCATAGCTACTACCTCCCAACCGTGCCCGCTCGCGATCTGGCACCCTATTAAAATTATTATACAATAGAATCAGGGAATTAGAAAGTAGGCGACAGAGAAAAAAATCGGGAAATATATGACAAATAGTTCCGATTTGCAGACTGTATTTTCTGAATTGGATATTTTGCATAGTACCGGATGAATTATAAATTTTACCGCATGAAAAAGAATGTGCCTTGGCACATTCTCGCGCCGAGCGCGGTCGCTTGCGACA
>ERZ838839.2873-NODE-2873-length-12008-cov-11.012047_pt1 | contig 12008 bp, 7 predicted proteins | sample MGYA00519909_ERZ838839 | MGnify/ENA primary metagenome ERZ838839 (study PRJEB31850, sample SAMEA3708843) | human gut metagenome | biome: human gut; feature: human-associated habitat; material: faeces | place: China | collected 2014 ... | reverse complement strand
GGCACCGGCCTCGATGGCCATGTTGCAGATGCACAGGCGGTCGTCCATGGTCAGGCTGGCAACGCCCGGGCCGGTGAACTCCATGGATTTGTACAGCGCACCGTCCACACCGATCATGCCGATGATGTGCAGGATCAGGTCTTTGCCGGAGACGCGGGGGCCGAACTTGCCCTTGAGCACGAACTTGATGGCAGAGGGTACCTTGAACCATGCCATGCCGGTGGCCATGCCTGCGGCCATGTCGGTGGAGCCTACGCCGGTGGAGAAGGCACCCAGTGCACCATAGGTGCAGGTGTGGCTGTCCGCACCGATCACACAGTCGCCTGCGGTCACGATGCCTTTTTCCGGCAGCAGAGCGTGCTCAATGCCCATCTGGCCCACATCGTAGAAGTTGAGGATATCGTATTTGTTGGCAAACTCGCGGCACTGCTTGGACTGGGTGGCGCTCTTGATGTCCTTGTTGGGCACAAAGTGGTCCAGCACGATGGCAATGTGCTCTTTGTCGAACACACCGTCAAAACCGGCCTTTTCAAACTCGTTGATGGCAACCGGGGTGGTGATGTCGTTGCCCAGCACGATGTCCAGCTTTGCATTGATGAGCTGGCCTGCCTTGACCTCGGCAAGACCGGCATGTGCGGCAAGAATTTTCTGCGTCAGGGTCATTCCCATGATGGTACTCTCCTTTTATCTGTTGGTAGAACTCCTTCCGTCACGGCTTGCGCCGTGCCAGCTCCCTCAAGGAGGGAGCCTCTGGCGAAACGGGAAGCTTTTCCGCACTGCCAAGGGCCCCATCTCCGAGGGGGCTGTCTGCGAAGCAGACTGGGGGAGTTTCTTTATTTATTATTGATGGCGCTCACCAGTGCCTTGATGCCAGCCACGATAATATCGGTGTCGGTACCGGCACCCCATGTGACGGTGTTATCGCCCCAGACAAGGCCGACATAGGAGGCAGCGCGGGAGGTGGAGCCTTCGTCCAGACTGTGCTCGGAGTAGGTCTCGAGGTGGAACTCCATGCCGGTGGCGCTCTGGATGGCGTTTGCCACAGCGTCCAGACGGCCATTGCCCACCGAGGTGACCACCTTGCGCTGACCATTCAGCTCCAGCGTGACGGTGGCGGTGATGCCGCCCACCTGTGCAAAGTGGGCTTCCAGAACGTTGAGCGGCTTGCAGCGGTTGAGGAAGGCATCCTCGAAGATGTGCAGCACCTCGTTTGCGCTCAGCTCCTTGTGGCTGTGGTCGGACACGCTCTTGACCTTGTAGCCCAGCGCCTCGCGCATCTTGGCGGGCAGGTTGTAACCGTAGTTCTGCTCCAGCACGAAGCCGATGCCGCCCTTGCCGCTCTGGCTGTTGATGCGGATGACGTCGGCGTCGTAGGTGCGGCCGATGTCGTGGGGGTCTACCGGGATATAGGGGCAGGTCCAGCGGTGGTCGCCCTTCTCCTTGCGGTAGGCCATGCCCTTTGCAATGGCGTCCTGATGGCTGCCCGAGAAGGCGGCGAACACCAGCTGGCCGGCGTAGGGGGTGCGCTCGTAGATGTGCATCCGGGTGACCCGCTCATAGGTGGCGCAGATGGCGGGCATATCGGAGAAGTCCAGCTTCGGGTCTACGCCGTGGCTGTACATATTCATGGCGAGGGTCACAGCGTCCACGTTGCCGGTGCGCTCGCCGTTGCCGAAGAGGCAGCACTCCACCCGCTGAGCGCCTGCCAGAACGGCCAGCTCGGCACAGGCGACGCCGGTGCCGCGGTCATTATGCGGGTGGGTGGAGATGATGACGCTGTCGCGGTACTTGAGGTGCTTGTCGCAATACTCGATCTGGTTTGCGTAAACGTGGGGCATGCTCATCTCGACCGTGACCGGCAGGTTGATGATCATGGGGCGGTCGGGGGTGGGCTGCATGATGTCCAGGACCGCGTTGCAGACCTCAACGGCGTAGTCCACCTCGGTGCCGGTGAAGCTCTCGGGGCTGTACTCGAAGAGGAAGTTGCCCTCATACTCCTCGCTCAGCTGCTTGACCAGCTTTGCGCCGTCCACGGCGATCTGCTTGATCTCCTCCTTAGACTTGTGGAACACCTGCTCGCGCTGGGCGACGGAGGTGGAGTTATAGAAGTGGACGACCGCACGGGGTGCGCCCTTGACAGCCTCGAAGGTGCGGCGGATGATGTGGTCGCGGCACTGGGTCAGCACCTGCACGGTGACATCGTCGGGGATCATGTTCTTCTCGATGAGGGTGCGGAGGAACTCGTACTCCGTCTCGCTGGCGGCCGGGAAGCCGACTTCGATCTCCTTGAAGCCAATTTTGACCAGCATCTGGAAGAATTCCAGCTTTTCCTCGAGGCTCATGGGGACGATAAGGGCCTGATTGCCGTCGCGCAGGTCCACGCTGCACCAGGTGGGAGCTTTCTCGATGTGGTCCTTCTTGACCCAGCTGTCATAACCGGCGGGGACCGGGTAATATCCCGGTGCGTACTTGGTAGCGTCCATCATTTTATTTTCCTCCAGCTTCCTATTGACTTACGTTTTGCACTTCTGGGGAACAGCCTTGCCCTCTCAGGCGCTTCGCGCCAGCTCCCCCAAAGGGGGAGCCAAAAGCCTCTCCCTTTGGGAGAGGTGGCATTGCGAAGCAATGACGGAGAGGGCGAGACCGTTTCCCACAAACGAAAAGGCTCCCGTCTCTCAAAGGACGAAATCCCCTGAGAGACGAGAGCCTGTAATTTCTGTTACAGGGCACCCGTGGTACCACTCTCTTTGCTATGCCAAAAGCACAGCCGCTCTGCACGATCGGCTTTTTAGGGCGAATCGCTGCCCTTATAACGGTGGGCTTCCGTCAGGACCTACTGTCTGCTTCAGTCCTGCCGCTCAGGGGCCAGTAACCGAGACCCTCTGCACCGCCTTGCACCATCCGGCGGCTCTCTGTACGCAGAAGAAAATCGTTTTTTCCCCGTCAACGCATTTGCGCTTTGTTCAAAGTGGTCTCATTTTAGCAAAACCCGCCGCCCCTGTCAAGCAGTTTTGCTCACAATGAAAATGAAACGATTTCACATAAACAGCAGCATAAATTTTCAAAATTTGCGGATATTATCCCACCCTTATCTTTTGTTGTATTTTGTCAAAAAATATGCTAAAATAAAAATGCCGTCCAACCGGACGGTATCAAGGTGTTGTCTGCATGAATAGGTGGTCTAGCTTCCCCGGCAAGCTTCCGGGGGTGTGAAACCTTATTGTTGCTTCCCCCGGACGCAAACGCGAAAGGGGGGATGCCTTATGACCCTGACGGAAACGATCGCATTGCTCGGCCTGCTGGGCGGAGCAGTCTTTGTTACCTTTCAGATTTCATGGGCTATCTTCAAAGAGATACATAACAATAAGAATGACCGCCCCAGCCTACCAAGCAAAGCGGTCATTCTTATTGTTTGACTTAGCCGAGGGAAGCTGACCATTGCGGACAGCACCTTCTTGTATGTTCAGTATAGTCAACGTGATTCGATTTGTCAAGCGGACAGTCTCCTTGTTCCTCGGTTTTGTTAAGAATCTGCGAAGTTTTTGCAAAGTTCGCCTCGAAACGCTGGTTTCTGAAATGGCGTCGTGGTATGCTGTTTGCAACGTAAGGAGGGACCCCCATGAAAGAAGTCAAGACCCCCAAAAAGCCATTGGCTATTTACTACGCCATTGTATTACTGGTGCTGATGCTGCTCAACTTCGTGCTCGTGCCGTGGATGAGCGAACGGCAGGTAAAAGAAGTGGACTACGGCACCTTCATGTCCATGACCGAGGACAAAGACATCGGCCGGGTGGATGTGGAATCGAACCAGATCATCTTTACTGATAAAGACGAAAAGCAAATTTACAAGACCGGCCTGATGAACGACCCTGACCTGACCCAGCGCCTCTACGACGCGGGGGCCGAGTTTTCCAGAGAGATCGTCGAGCAGGCTTCGCCGCTGATGAGCTTTCTGCTGAGCTTTGTGCTGCCCATCGTCCTCTTCGTCTGGCTGGGCAATTTCATGAACAAAAAGCTCATAGAAAAGGCCGGCGGCGCGAACTCGATGATGTTCGGCGGCGTGGGCAAGTCCAACGCCAAGGTCTACGTCCAGTCCACCCACGGCATCCGCTTTGCGGATGTGGCCGGCGAGGACGAGGCCAAAGAGAACTTACAGGAGATCGTAGATTATCTGCACGACCCCAAGAAATACGAAGAGATTGGCGCCTCGATGCCCAAGGGCATCCTGCTCGTCGGCCCTCCGGGTACCGGCAAGACCATGCTGGCAAAGGCCGTGGCTGGCGAATCCAATGTGCCGTTCTTCTCCATCTCCGGCTCGGAGTTCGTGGAGATGTTCGTGGGCATGGGCGCGTCCAAAGTCCGTGACCTCTTCAAGCAGGCCAAGGAAAAAGCCCCCTGCATCGTCTTCATCGACGAGATCGACGCCATCGGCCAGAAGCGCAACAGCGGCCAGCTGGGCGGCAACGACGAGCGTGAGCAGACCCTGAACCAGCTGCTCACCGAGATGGACGGCTTCGAGGGCAACAGCGGCGTCATCATCCTCGCGGCCACCAACCGTCCGGATTCCCTTGACCCGGCTCTGACCCGTCCCGGCCGCTTTGACCGCCGTGTTCCTGTGGAGCTGCCCGACCTCAAGGGCCGCGAAGAGATTTTGAAGGTCCACGCCAGGAAAGTCGCTCTTGCCCCCGGCATCGACTTCAACACCGTGGCCCGGATGGCCTCCGGTGCCTCCGGCGCAGAGCTGGCCAACATCGTCAACGAAGCCGCCCTGCGGGCCGTGCGCGCCGGCCGCAAGTCGGTCACGGAAGCAGACCTTGAGGAGAGCATCGAGGTGGTCATTGCCGGCTACCAGAAGAAGAACTCCATCCTCACCGACAAGGAAAAGTGCATCGTGGCCTACCATGAGATCGGCCACGCACTGGTGGCGGCGCTTCAGAATCATTCCGCACCCGTGCAGAAGATCACCATCATCCCCCGCACCTCGGGCGCACTGGGCTACACCATGCAGGTCGAAGAAGGCAACCACTACCTGATGACCAAGGAAGAGCTGGAAAATAAGATCGCCACCCTCACCGGCGGACGTGCTGCCGAAGAAGTGGTGTTCGGCTCCATCACCACCGGCGCGTCCAACGACATCGAGCAGGCCACCAAGCTTGCCCGCGCCATGCTCACCCGTTACGGCATGAGCAAAGAGTTCGACATGGTGGCCCTGGAGACGGTGAACAACCAGTATCTGGGCGGCGACACCTCGCTGGCCTGCTCGGCCCAGACCCAGCGCGAGATCGACCAGAAGGTGGTGGAACTGGTCAAGGCTCAGCACGAAAAGGCTGTCCGCATCCTGACCGACAACCGCGCCAAGCTGGACGAGCTGGCACAGTATCTGTACCAGAAGGAGACCATCACCGGCGAGGAGTTCATGGAGATCCTGAACCGGGAACCGGCACAGGCCCAGTGACCCCGGCGGCAGAGCTTCCAAAAAATTTTTTTAGCCTGCTGCAATAATCCCGCCGCCGCATCCGTTTATAAGACAGATGCGGCGGTTTTGTATTACACCGCATGGCAGACCATGGTTTTCCACAAAACAAAAATGTGCGGTGCAAAACCGCCGTCAACGGAGGTATTCCAAATGAAACTGAACCATAAATTTGTCCGTACCGTCACCACCACCGCTGCAGTGCTGGGTGCTGCCGCCATGCTGAGCGTGGGCGCATTTGCCGCAGAGGCAGACATCAACGACCCTGCTGCCGCAGGCTATCTGCCCCCGCAGGAGCAGATGGTGCAGGGGGATATCGCCCTGCACAGCGCCGATGTGGCGATCGGCGAAAAGGACCCCACCTACGGCGGCTACGGCGCACCGGAGGGAAACCCCATTCAGGGTAATATCATGCTGATCTCCGGCGATGAGCTGGCCGCCCCGTCCGCAGATGCAGCGGCGAAAAAGAGCGAGGCCCGCTACACCGTCAAGGGCCTGTTCGGCAGAGAAGTGCTGTACACTGCCCGCCAGAAGGACAGCGTGCTGACGCTGGATGTGCCCGCCGGTTCTGCTACCTTCCGCACCACCGTGCAGGACATGCAGACCCTGCTGAACGAGGGTGTGAGCACGCTGGTGGTCCAGACCGAGAAGGGCTCCACCACCCTGAACCTGTCTCTGCTGGTGGAGGGCCAGAAGGGCACCGACCGCGTGGTGCTGCGCCGACTGGGCGAAAACACCTTCCTCACCGTGGGCCTGCGCTGCCGCCGCGATTTGATCGTGGGGCGCTGACCGCTGAGATCAAATGATGAAAGGGCTGCTGCACGCAGAGATGTGCAGCGGCCCTTTTTGCGCTTTTCTGTTAAGTTTTTGAAAATTTGCGCAGATGTCTTTGCAAAGTCTGCCGGGAGATGTTATAGTTAAATTGAAACAGTATGCATTCCCGATAGAAAGGAAAAAACGCCATGGAGCATTTTGTGGAGTTTGAGGACGTTTGCAAATACTACCAGACCGGCAGTGTGAAGATCGCCGCCGCAGACCACCTGAATTTCTATGTGGATAAGGGCGAGTTCTGCATCATCGTGGGGCCTTCCGGCGCAGGCAAGACCACCCTGCTGAACATCCTCGGCGGCATGGACAGCTGCGACGAGGGAAACGTCTGGCTGGACGGCCAGAACGTGAGCCACTTTACCGCCAGAGAGCTCACCACCTACCGCCGGTACGATGTGGGCTTTGTGTTCCAGTTCTACAACCTTGTGCAGAACCTGACCGCACTGGAGAACGTGGAGCTGGCCAGCGAGATCTGCCGCGACCCGCTGGACCCCAAAGAGACCCTGCGCAGCGTGGGTCTGGGAGAGCGGCTGAACAACTTCCCGGCCCAGCTTTCCGGCGGCGAGCAGCAGCGGGTGTCCATTGCCCGCGCACTGGCCAAAAACCCCAAGCTGCTGCTCTGCGACGAGCCCACCGGTGCACTGGATTACAAGACCGGCAAGCAGGTGCTGGCCCTTTTGCAGGATACCTGCCGCCGCACCGGCCGCACGGTGATCGTTATTACCCACAACACCGCCCTGACGGCGATGGCAGACCGCATCATTCGGGTGCGCAGCGGCAAGATCGTCTCCAATCAGGTCAACGAGCACCCTGTGCCGGTGCAGGAGATTGAGTGGTGAGAGCTGTGCTGAAAAGTTATCGTAAAAACATCCTGCGGGAAATGAAGGACAATCTGAGCCGCATGGTCTCGCTGTTCGGCATCGTAGCGCTGGGCGTGATGATGCTGACCGGCCTGATGAGTTTTGCGCCCAGCATGCGCATCGCCGGGCAGAAATACTACGTGCAGCAGAACGTGTTCGACCTGCGGGTGCTGTCCACGCTGGGCCTTTCGGAGGAGGACATTGCCGCCATTGCCGCCGTGGACGGCGTGGAGGCTGTGCAGCCGGTGAAATATCAGGACGTGGAGGCCCAGTGGCAGGGCCAGAGCGAGACGGCGGTGGTGCGCCTGCAGCAGCTGCCCGCCGACCCCGGGGCCGACACGGCAGAAAATATGAACCGTCTGGTGTTGCTCTCGGGCCGGATGCCTGAGGCCCCGGATGAGTGCGTGGTGCATGTGATGGGCTACGGCGACCCGGTGGAACCGGGCACGGTGCTCACCCTGCCGGAGGACACCGAACATGTGAGCCGGAAGCAGTTCACGGTAGTGGGCACCGTGCAGGACCCGCAGCATTTTTCCACGGACAAGGAGAGCAGCACCGCCGGTGACGGCCAGCTGGATGATATCGTATTCCTGCCGGAGGGCAGCCTGACCACGGATTATTATACGGCGTGCTATCTCAAAGTAAAAAATGCCGGCCTGTATGATAATTACTCGGACGCGTATCAGGCAGCAGTGGATGACACAGCCGTAAGGGTAAAGGCCATCAGCGGCGCACAGTGCACGGCCCGGCGGGCGGAGCTGATCGAGGACGCCAGTGCAGAGCTGGCCGATGCCCGGGCCGAGTACAACGACAAAAAAGCCGAAGCAGACCGTCAGTTTGCGGAGGCAGAGCAGCAGCTGGCCGATGCACAGGCACAGCTGGACAGCGCCAAAGCCCAGCTGGACGCGGGCGAAGCGGAGCTTGCCGCCAACAAAAAGGCTCTGCCGGACACCATGCAGGGCGGTGCGGACGAGCTGGTGAGCGGCGAGGAACAACTGCTGGAATTTGAGGATCAGCTGCAGCAGATCGAGATGCTGGTGAACCTGAAAAAGGTAGCCGACCCGCTGCTGGGCTATGCAGAAACGGCTCTGCACAACGCGCAGAAGGCGCTGGACGAGGCCGAGCCCGCCGACGAGGAATACACCGACCTGCGGGATGCCCTGCAGAAGGCGCAGGATGCTTACGACAACATCAGCGGCCAGCTGAATGGCTATCAGGCCCAGCTGGACGAGGGCAAGCGCCAGATGTATGCACAGGGGCTGATCTCTTCGCCCAGCCTTTCCAACGAGCAGCTGGTGACTGAGGCAAAGGCAGCACTGCGCCAGATGAAGGTAAAGCTTCTGCAGGGGCAGCTGCAGCTCACCACCGGCACGGCCACAGCCTACACCCAGTTTGATGCGGCACGCACTCGGCTGGACGAAGGCTGGCAGCAGTACAACGACGGCGTGCAGCAGCTGGCCGATTCCCGCGCGGAGTACGAGAGCCGAAAGGCCGATGCCGAACAGCAGCTGGCCGACGGCCTTGCCCAGCTGAACGACGCCGAGGAGCAGGTGAGCCAGATCAAGAGCGGCGAGTGGTATGTGCTGGACCGCAGCTCCACCATGAGCTTTGTCACCTTTGAGCAGTATGCCGACCGCATGGATGCCATTGCACGGGTGTTCCCGGTGTTCTTCTTCCTGGTGGCGGCGCTGGTGGCCACTACTACTATGACCCGCATGGTGGACGAGAACCGCCTGCAGCTGGGTACTCTGAAAGCTCTGGGTTACTCCAACGCAAAGATCGCAGGCAAGTATCTGTTCTATGCCCTCAGCGCCAGCGTGCTGGGCAGCATCGTGGGCATGGTCATCGGTTTTGTGGTGTTCCCGCTCATCATCTGGTATGCTTACCAGATGATCTTCAGCATGTCCACCTTTACGCTGCACTTTTACCCCGGCATGGCGGCAGCCAGCGTAGCCATCAGCGCGGCCGTCATCGGTTTTGCTACATGGAACGCCTGCCGTGCCAGCCTGAAGGAAAAGACTGCAGCTTTGCTGCTGCCCCGGGCCCCGGTGGCAGGCAAGCGCATCTTTTTGGAGTACATCACCCCGCTGTGGCAGCACATGAGCTTCTCCCAAAAGACCACAGCCCGCAACCTGTTCCGCTACAAAAAGCGCTTTTTCATGACAGTGCTGGGCGTGGCAGGCTGCACGGCGCTGCTGCTGATCGGTTTTGGCATTCAGGATTCCATCCTGCCCATCGTGGACAAGCAGTCCGGGCAGCTGACCCACAACGATCTCACCATCTCGCTCAGCGATGAAAAGGCGCTGACCATGGAGCAGGGCCTTGCCGACACGCTGGACAGCAGCAGTGCGGTCCACAGCTGGGGCGCGTTCTACACAAAGTCCACCACCCTTTATAATGAAGAGGGCGGGAGCGCCGATGTCAGCATCGTAGGCGCGGAGGACGATGCCCGGATGACCGAATACTTCACCTTCCGCACTCGGGTGGGCCACGACCCCATTCCCTTTGAAGAGGACAGCGTGATCCTGACCGAAAAAACGGCCCTGAATCTGGGGCTGAGCGTGGGCGATACGTTCTATGTGGAGGCAGCAGACGGGAGCCGCGTGCCGCTGGTGCTGACCGGCATTACCGAGAACTACATGTTCACCCGGCTGTATCTGTCCGGTGCACAGCTGGAGAGCCTGCTGGGCGGCACACCGGAGTGGAATACTGTGTACGGCCTGACCGGCTGTACCACCGAGGCGGAGTACAACGCCCTGCGCACAAAGCTGCTGGACTGCAACTATGTGAGCAGCGTCAGCTTCACCGAGGACACCACCTCCATGTTCGGCAGCCTGATCGGCAGCCTGAACTACGTGGTGGTGCTGATCATCGTGTGCGCGGCGGCGCTGGCGGCGGTGGTGCTGTACAACCTGATCAGCGTCAACCTTGCCGAGCGAAAAAAGGAGCTTGCCACCATCAAGGTTCTGGGCTTCTATGACAAAGAAGTGTACCGCTACATCTTCCGCGAGATCGAGCTTTTGTCCCTCATCGGCTCCGGCGTGGGCCTGCTGCTGGGCGTGCCGCTGCACCGGTTCATCGTCCTGACCGTGGAAATGGATCAGCTGATGTTTATTCGCACCATTGCACCCCACAGTTATCTGCTGGCAGTGGCATTGACGATGCTGTTCACCTTTGTGGTGTGCTTTGCCATGCGGCGGCATGTGCGGCATATCAGCATGGTGGAAAGCATGAAAGCGCCGGAGTGAGTTTACAAAATCTTCATAAAAAGAACATGGTTTCGCAGAAATTCTTTGGTATGATAATGCTACCGACAGGCGGGGCCGCAACCGCCTGAACGGGTAACATGATTCCTCCTTTACCAAACCAAATACCGCAAAACAAAACACCGCGCCTTGTCTGATCCGCAGCAGACAGGGCGCGGTGTCTTGTTTAAACTGTTAAGTTTTCAGCATCTGCGGCAATGGCATCGGCCTGCTGCTGGGTGAGCACGCGGCACTTGACCATCCGCTTGAGCACCACCTGCATCCGCTTGAAGGCAAGCTCCGGGCTGCTGGCGTAGGCGGAAGGCGCGTTGGGCATACCCGCCAGATAGATCGCTTCGACATCGGTCAGCTGGGCCGGTTCCTTGCCAAAGTAGCCCTCGGCAGCTTCTGCAATGCCATAATACCCGCTGCCAAAATAGATGGTGTTGGCGTACATCTCAAAGATCTGCTGCTTGGAGTAGGTCTTTTCAAGATCAAAAGCAGCAAGCATCTCGGCAGCCTTGCGGGCCAGATGCTTGTCCTGCGTGAACAGCTCGTTCTTGGCAAGCTGCTGGGTCAGGGTGCTGCCACCCTCGGCCAGCGAGTGGGTGCGCAGGTCGGCCAGCAGGGCGCGGGCAATGGCCCCCGGGTCGATGCCCTTGTGGGTCATAAAATGCTCGTCCTCGGTGCAGATGACTGCGTTAATATAGATCTGCGGCAGCGCATCGTAGGAAGTATAGCTCCCGCGGGCACAGATGGTGTCGTACATGGAAGCCACTGGGTAACTGCTGGCGGCACTGCGGTACAGCTGCCTGCCCTGATAAAAGAACCAACCGCCTGCCAGCAGCCCGCCAAGCAGCAGGATGCAAAGAACAACAAGCAGGCTCTGCTTTAAAAAATGAAAGAAACGATGCAGCATCGAAAAAACTCCTTTGATGATAAAAAAGAACGCTACCATAATAAACGATTTGCAGGGCGTTTGCAAGGAACAGCTTTAGTATAACAATAAAATTTTAAGGTTTTATCAATGGAAAAATAAAAATTTTCGAAGAAGCAGAAGTGTTACTCCTGTTGGAACTGCACAACGGGATGCTGCAAATGCGGGCTGCGCATCGTGCAGAAAACTCAATTTGAAAAAAACCGGAATTAACCTATTGACAAACTGGGTAAGAGAGAATATAATGCAAACAACAAATCCACAAACCTAGTGGGAAAAAGGAAGCAAAGGTTTTGCTTCCCGGTACAGAGCAGATAGAGGTGCCGGTTTGTAGATGAGTAGGAAAGAGTTTTACGGGAAAGGAGGGCACGGATATGAAGCTGATTTGGAACGACCTGCTGCATGCAAACTTCCGCTGTGGGCGAATGTGCGGTGACCGGGCAGAACATCTTGCTGTGAACTGTACGATGCCCTCTTGCTGTGCACGAATGTGTACCCGAATGTGACGTTGACAGAATAGCTTTGAATTGTGTTTGCCCGGTGCGCTTATGTATCACGCATCGGGATTTTTTGTATCAGGAAATTATACTAAAAGTACAAATAGAGAGGTAAAATACTATGTCTAACTATAAATTTGAGACCCTGCAGCTTCACGTTGGCCAGGA
>ERZ838839.2859-NODE-2859-length-12054-cov-2.921243_pt1 | contig 12054 bp, 5 predicted proteins | sample MGYA00519909_ERZ838839 | MGnify/ENA primary metagenome ERZ838839 (study PRJEB31850, sample SAMEA3708843) | human gut metagenome | biome: human gut; feature: human-associated habitat; material: faeces | place: China | collected 2014 ... | reverse complement strand
GCGTAAACATGGAGTAAAGAATATTATCTTTAGTTCATCAGCAACAGTATACGGAGATCCGGCAGAAATTCCTATAACAGAAAAATGCCCTAAGGGACAGTGTACAAACCCATATGGCTGGACAAAGTCAATGCTTGAACAGATTCTTACAGACATTCAGTTTGCAGACAAGGAATGGAATGTAATTCTTCTTCGTTACTTTAACCCAATTGGAGCACACAAGAGTGGACTTATCGGCGAAGATCCTAACGGAATTCCAAACAACCTTATGCCTTACATTACAAAGGTTGCAACAGGAGAACTTCCAAGAGTTAATGTATTTGGAAATGATTATCCAACACCTGACGGAACAGGAGTTAGAGATTACATCCATGTAATGGATTTGGCTACAGGTCATGTAAATGCAATTGACAAGATCAAAGAAAACCCTGGAGTTAAGGTATATAACCTTGGAACAGGAAAGGGATACAGCGTATTAGACGTTATTAAGAATTTCAGTGAAGCAAGCGGAATTGACATTCCTTATGTAATTACAGACAGAAGACCTGGTGACATTGCTGAATGTTATTCAGATGCAACTTTGGCCAAGGAAGAATTAGGCTGGGAAGCAAAATACGACATTAAGGAAATGTGTGCTGATTCATGGAATTGGCAGAAGAACAATCCTAACGGATACAGATAAGATTAATTATAAGTTACTAAAAAGAAGATGATTGGAGAAAAGCATGAGTTCTAGGAGAAAAACGAAAAGCTCAGAGCAACAGTTAAAAACAGTAAAACGATTAAAAAGATTTGTAACAACAATTGAAGTTATTTTTGGACTACTTATAGTTATGATGGCTGTGATTTTATTTGTGCCATCAGTAAAGACTCAGGTTGTAAAGGCTATGGCAAACACAGCAATAGGCCAGAAAATTATAACCTGGTGGGGAAATAACAGTTACAACGAGAGTGTACGAGATCTTAATTTTGATGATAACACTATCAAAACTAACAAACTTAAATACAATTATTCAGAAGAATATACTAATTTTGTATTGTTTGGTGTAGATTCAAGAGAAGGAGAAGTTGATGCTTCTAACAGCGATTCCATACTTATTGTTAGTGTACATAACACTACAGGCGAAGTAAAAATGGTATCAGTGTATAGGGATACTTATCTTGGAATTTACGGAAAAGATGGAACCATTTATAAGTACTTTAAGGTTAATTCAGCCTATGCAGGTGGTGGACCTGAAACGGCAATTAATACACTTAACATGAATCTTGACCTTAACATTACTGATTATGTTACAGTTAACTTTTCAGGTGTTGCTGAGATTATAGACACATTGGGAGGAATAAAAGTTAATCTTACAGATGATGAATTACAGCAGCTTAATTATCATATGAGCAGTACTTGTAGCTCAATTGGTGTAAAACCCAAATATGTTAAGAAGAGTGGAAAGAATATTAAGTTAAATGGTATTCAGGCCACAACATATTGTAGAATCAGAAAAGCTACTTTCTATGATCCAAAAACAGGGGAAGAGGTTAGAGACGATTTTGGTAGAGCAGCAAGACAGCGTTCAGTTATGATGAAGTTGGTAGAAAAGGCAAAGAGTGCAAGCTTTAGCGAATTGCAGGAAATGGTTTCGGGTGTTATGAATGCCAACACTAACAAAAACAAAATTATTTCCACAAGTTTTACTTTTAAAGAAATTGTAAATATGATTCCAATTATATTTGATTTTAAATTATCGGGAAGTCAGGGATTTCCGTCAAACCTTGAAACGGGAACTATTAGTGGAACCAGTTATGTTATGCCAAAAGGCTTAAGTGATAACGTATCGGAGCTTCATGAGTATCTTTTCGGTGAAAAGAATTACCAGCCAACAAGCACTGTTAATACTATCGGAAATCAGATACAGACTGATACAGGTGTGTATCCGGATGGCTCAACAGGTATAGACATGAGTGGAGATGCTAAAAAGAATAAGGAAGGTGAGACAGAATCCGTAAGTTATGATTATGATGATGGCGGCAAGAGCCAGTTTTATTAAAAATGTAGGAGTTGCAAATTGCGACTCCTTTTTTCTACATATAGTCGCCGAAAATGGCAGCCTGCAAACAATAGGCAGATTTTCGCAATTTTTTAATAAGTAGAACACAAAATCAACACAACTAGCCGTTAAACTATACCTATAATCAAATAAGGAATAGATGAGGTAATACAAAATTTTGTTCTTTATTTAAAAAAAGAGCCTGAAAGGAGAAAAGGAAGATGTACGATAACGAGAATCCAAATGGATTTGGTTCAAATCCGGAGGAAAACAACGATGACAATATATCAGGGACAGAAAACAATAATTTTGAAGAGGTAAACAGCCAGCAGGTTTCACAGGATGCTGTGAATAGTTCAGAACAGAATACAGAGCAGACAGCTGAACAGGAAAGCAGTGTTTACAGACAGTCATATGTAAATGATGAGCATCATAACGCAGATGATGTAAGTGGAAATGGTACTTATTATTCGCAGGGAAGCAACAATAGTAGCAATGATAGTACACAGAATGGCAGCTATTATAATAGCAATTCTAATAATTCACAGAATAATGGATATTATTATTCAACAAATGATTCTCAGACAAACAATGGTTACAATTATAACAGTAACAACAATAACAATGGTAATGGTAAAAAGAAGAAAAAGAAGAGAACTTTAATAGCCGTTGTTGCAGTTTGTGTAGTTTTACTTGCAGGAACAATTGGTATTTCAGGAGCTTATATTTCAAAGAATAAAGATTCATTAACAAATGTTTTGGAAGACGGAACATTAAGCAACAATGATAACAATAGCAATAGTAAAAATGACAATAGCAGTGATTCAGGCAATTACGAATCAATCGGCTCAACAAACACACAGAACGATGCTAATTCTTCATCAACATCAGGCGTTACAGTAACAGATGTTTCAAGTGTTGTAAGCAGTGCAATGCCAAGTGTTGTAGCTATTACAAGCAAGACATTAGTTGAATCAAGAAACGATTATTCACAGGATATTTGGGAATACTATTTTGGTGGTGGAAATAGCGGAAACAACAAGAGCAATTCATATGAAGAAGATGCAGCAGGTTCAGGTATTATTGTAGACCAGACAAGTACAGAACTTCTTATAGTTACAAACAATCACGTTGTTGAAGGTGCAGACAGCTTAAAGATTCAGTTTGCCGGAACAGAATCAAAGGATTCAGTTGATGGATACATTAAGGGAACTGATTCAACAAAAGACGTAGCAGTTGTTGCAGTAAAATTAAAAGACATTCCATCAGATGTATTAAAAAATATTAAGAAAGCTACATTAGGCGATTCAGATAAAGTTAACGTTGGTGAGGGTGTTATTGCAATTGGTAATGCTTTAGGATATGGACAGTCAGTAACAACAGGCATTATCAGTGCAAAAGACAGAAAGGTTCAGCTTGAAAATCAGACAATGACATTACTTCAGACAGACGCAGCAATTAACGGTGGTAACAGTGGCGGAGCATTATTAAATGCCAGTGGCGAAGTTATCGGAATTAACGTTGCAAAATATTCATCAAGCGGAAGCAGCTCAAATGCCAGCGTTGAAGGTATGGGCTTTGCAATCCCAATTTCATCTGTAAAAGATATTATTAGTGACCTTGAAACAAAAGAAACAAGAACAAAAGTATCAGAAGATGAAAGGGGTTACCTTGGAATTTCAGGGTTTGATGTAGATGAGCAGACATCACAGGCTTACTCAATTCCACAGGGAATCCAGGTACAGAGCGTAGTAAAAGGTGGCCCTGCTGAAAATGCCGGAATCGCAGCATCAGATGTAATTACAAAATTTGACGGGCAGGATGTTTCATCAATGACATCATTACAGAGTATGCTTGAATACTACAAGAAAGGCGAACAGGTTAAAGTAACTATAGAATACAGAGACGGCAGAGAATACAAGACAAAAGATGTTACAGTTACACTTGGCGACAAGAGCGTAATTGAAACAACACAGAATGCCACAAACTAAAAAAGTTAAAAATTTCTTTCTCATAAAGTGTTTTGTTTATAACAAAGAGGCAATCCGGTAGAGGGTTGCCTCTTTTGAAATGTTAAAAAATATGTAACATTTAAGTCAGAATATGGTCAATTTTGTATGTTTTAATTTTAGTTAATATATGTTAAACTAAGCCATGTATTAAATGGTGTTTCATATTAAATCGCTGATGTTCGCAGAGTATGTTGTGGATTAGTATGTAGGATTAAATGTGATATACTTTTTTTATTTGTGAATAATATCGCAGAATGGAGAGATACAATGAACAAAGATGAATTTGAAAACAAGACTTTAGATGAAAATGATTTCCGAGAGGTTGTAGCTGAGAACAATCAAGTTATAGACAATAACTCAAAGGAAAATGATAATAAAGTAATAGTAAATGATGATAACAATTCTACAGATGATAACAATGTTGATAAAAGTGAGAATGGTGATTCATCAGACAAGAGTAATGAAGATGAATACGAGAAGATTTGTTATGTTTGTAGACGACCTGAAAGTAAAGCAGGAACTATGATTGATATGCCGGGTGGAATTTGTGTGTGTGCAGATTGTCTGCAGAAGAGTTTTAATAGTTTCCAGAACTTTGGCATGAATATGAGTATAAGCAAGGATGAATTAGAAGAGTTGCTTAATACTCCGGGAATTCATATGATGACTACGGATGATTTTAGAAGAGAAATTCCAAAGAAACAGAAACTTAAAAAGAAAAAATCTTCAGAAAAGAAAGAAGCACCTGTTTTGGATATTAACAAGATTCCTGCACCTCATGTTATAAAAGGTAAGTTAGACGATTATGTTATCGGACAGGATTATGCTAAGAAGGTTATGTCTGTTGCAGTTTATAATCACTACAAGAGAGTTGCAACAAACACAATGGACGAAATTGAAATTGAAAAGTCAAATATGTTAATGATTGGACCTACAGGTTCAGGTAAAACATATCTTGTTAAGACTTTAGCTAAGTTATTAGATGTTCCTCTTGCAATAACAGATGCAACATCACTTACAGAGGCAGGGTATATTGGCGATGATATTGAAAGCGTTGTTTCAAAACTTTTGGCAGCAGCAGACAATGATGTTGAAAGAGCAGAAACAGGTATTATTTTTATTGACGAAATAGACAAGATTGCAAAGAAACAGAATACAAGTAGCAGAGATGTAAGCGGAGAGTCAGTTCAGCAGGGAATGCTTAAGCTTTTGGAAGGAAGCGAAGTTGAAGTTCCTGTTGGTGCAACAAGCAAGAATGCAATGGTGCCACTTGCAACAGTTAACACAAAAAATATTTTGTTTATTTGCGGTGGCGCTTTTCCGGATTTGGAAGACATTATTAAGGAAAGACTTAACAAGCAGGCAGCCATAGGCTTCCAAAGTGAATTAACAGACAAATACGATAATGATCCTAATGTTATGAAAAAAGTAACATCAGAAGATTTGAGAAAATTTGGTATGATTCCTGAATTCCTTGGAAGACTTCCAATTGTATTTACTTTGGATGGATTAACAGAAGACATGCTAGTAAAGATTCTTACAGATCCAAAGAATGCAATTATCAAACAGTATCAGAAATTGCTTGAACTTGATGAAGTAAAACTTGAATTTACGGAAGGTGCTCTTAGAACAATTGCCAAGAAAGCAATAGAAAAGAAAACAGGGGCCAGAGCACTAAGGGCAATCATTGAGAAATTTATGCTTGATATAATGTATGAAATTCCAAAAGATGACAACATTGGAACTGTAAAAATTACAGAAGAATACATTAATGGAACAGGCGGCCCGGTAATAGGAATGAGAGGCCAGGACCTTATAGAAGGTTAGAAGAACTTAAAAAATAATAGAAATATAATACCCGGAGTTGTGGAAAATTAATTATCTAAATTTTTATAACTCCGGGTATTTTTGTATTTATTTATATTGTTTGCATTGTTTATGTTCCGGAATACTTGCTATCGGGGTACGCATTGCATAATTTCGTTCATATCTTCCCCCGCTCCTACATAAACTTATATTAATTTTATTTCAAGGACAATCAATGAAGTGTAATAATATTATTTTGTCAGAGGAATATGGTGATTTCATTGGCAGGTATAACGGTGACATTAGTGAAGCCTTAACGGAGCAGTTTGGATGTACTCAGGTTATAGATGATTCGTACTTTTGTGCATATTACAGGCTTGATATGCTACCTACTATAAATGTTGCTAATTTTACATACAATGTTATTCCAAAGTTGTACGGTTTAATGGATACAACTGCCGTGGCGACAACAGGTTCCATAAGGTTGCAGAACCAGTCGGGGTTTAATCTTACAGGGAGAGATGTGATAATTGGCTTTATTGACACGGGAATTGATTATACAAACAAGTTGTTTCAAAAGTCCACAGGGCAAACAAGAATTTTGAGTATATGGGATCAGACTGATGTTAAGGGAAATCCGCCAGAGGGCTTTAGTTATGGAAGTGAGTATACAAGAGAAGAAATAAATAGGGCGCTTCAGGCAGACAATCCGTTAGAAGTGGTTCCGCACAGGGACGAAAACGGTCACGGAACTTTTATGGCAGGGATAGCCTGCGGAAGTTATGATGAGCAGGGGGATTTTATAGGGGCGGCGCCGGATAGCGAAATTGTTATGGTAAAGCTTAAGGAGGCAAAAAAATATCTTACTAATTATTTTTATGCCATGGGAAGTCAGCCTCTTTATCAGGAAAATGACATAATGCTTGCAGCTTCTTTTTTGAAAAATGTGGCAATAAAACAAAAAAAGCCAATAGTTATAGTTGTAGGATTAGGATGTGGAAATGGTGGAAGAGCAGGAGGCTCACCTTTAGATGAAGTGCTTAACAGAATAGGAAGCAAAATAGGCAACTGCGTTGTAGTGGCAGCAGGAAATGAAGGCAATGAAAGACTTCATTATAGAGGTACAATAGGAATAGCAACCGAGACTACCACTCACAACGTAGAATTTCGTGTAGGCGATAATGTGCCGGGCTTTGTTTTAGAACTGTGGGGTAACGCTCCGGATATATTTTCAGTAGGTTTTGTGTCGCCTTTCGGGGAAAGCGTGCCAAGAATCCCAGTGCGGCAGGGTAGCGTAGAAAACATTAATTTTGTGTTTGAGCAATCTTCAATTGAATTAACATATGAACTTGTGGAGTCGGGGACAGGAGGACAGTTGATTTTTATGAGATTTAAACAGCCAAGCCCCGGTATATGGATTATTAAAGTTTATGGAAATAATATTCTAGATGGAAACTTTAATATATGGGGCGGACTTAGACAATATACACCGGAAGGAAACTATTTTCTAACACCTAATCCGGATATGACATTAACAGTGCCGGCCGCGACAGAGAATGTTATAACTTTTGGGGGATATGACAATGTAACCAATGCCTTCTATCCCAAGTCGGGGAGAGGCTTCACAAGGGAGAATAGAATCAAACCAGATATGACAGCTCCGGCAGTAAATGTTTACGGCCCGGGAATTTCAGGAGAGTATACAAGAAGGACCGGAACGTCAGTGGCGTGCGCATTAGGTGCGGGAGCCTGTGCACAGATACTTCAATGGGGAATTGTGGAGGACAATGAGCCATATATGAAAAACAATTACATTAAAAACTACCTTATAAGAGGGGCAGAACGAAACAGAGACATTAGGTATCCAAGTGAACAATGGGGATATGGAACAATTAACGTATTTGATAGCTTTTTGATTTTGACAAGAACATAAATATGTAAAAAAATAAAAACTAAAAATAAAAACTTTTTTAGTGAAAAATGTTGCCCATATTTTCAAATGGCAAGGTAAAAACATAGACAAACAAAAAATCACTGTTTATAATTGGGATAGCAGTTTGTTTAGTATATAGGGGCTCCGTAACACAATATTAAACTTTGATGTTAAGGAGCCCTTTACTTAGTATAGAGGTAAAAAATATGGAAACTGTTTTGCAATTAAAATTAATTTTAAGATACAAGAATTTGCTTTAATGGGGTATACAAAAAACAAATTAGTGATATGATAAAGTCCGTAAGACAAATATAGGGAGGTACTCATGAAAAATTTATTTAAAAGAATTATTACAACGATTTTAGTTCTAACAATGGTTATGGGATTTAACGTTCCGTTTTCAGCAACAACAGTAATGGCAGCATCAACTACATACAATGTTAGTTCTACCATAAAAGGTGTACTTACAGATGATGGTGTGCTTACAATAAGTGGAACAGGGGCTATGCCTGATTATACAAAGATAGCCAACATTCCATGGTACAAGGACAGAGACAGAATAAGCGAGGTAAGAGTTAACAGCGGAATTACTTCTATTGGAGAAGCAAACTTTAACTCATGCCATAATATGACAAAAGTAACAGTTGCATCTACTGTAACAAGTATTGGTGATGGCGCTTTTGCAGACACTAAATTACAGTCTTATACAGGAATGGAAAGAGTAAAAACATTTGGAGATTATGTATTTCAGGGAACAGATTTAGATGATTTTGAATTTCCGGGAGCAACAACAGAAATAGGAAATTACATTTTTTATAACAGTTCAGTAAAAAGAATAGTTATTCCCAAAAGTGTAACAACTATTAAAGATGGCATAGGATATAAGGCTGAAAATCTTGAAAAAATAGAAGTAAGTAGCAACAATAAGAATTATGTTGCTGAAAATTATGTTCTATATAATAAGAATAAGACCATATTAGAAAGCTATCCTGCAGCTAAAACAGGAACAGAATTTACTATTCCATCTACAGTAAAGAAAGTAACGGCATACGGTTTTAGTTATGGAAAGAATTTAAAAAAGATAACAATAACAAGTGGTGTAACAACTTTAGGCGATGGAGCTTTTTATGAAATGAAAGCATTAGATGAAATTGCAATACCTAAAAATGTAACTTCTATAGGTTCATTTCTATTACAGAATTGTACAGCCCTTAAAACTTTGAAGTTTTATGCAAAAGTAAAAACAGTGCCATATCTTTTATGTAGTGGATGTTCTAATTTGACAAAGGTGGTTATGGATAATTCTGCCATTGAAACATTAGAACCTAGAGTTTTTATGGATTGTGTTAAGCTTTCAAGTGTTACATTACCTACAGCACTAAAAACAATACAGGTTTATGCATTTAAGAACTGCAAAGCATTGTCAACAATAAGCTATCCAAAATCAATTACATTAATTGAAAGTGGAGCTTTTGAAGGCTCATCAATAACTAAATATCCAACATGGCTTTCAAAGGGAAACAATGGAGATTATGGTATTTTTACAAAAATAAAATATAAAGGTACAGACAAGTACAGTGAAGCCTATAAGGTTTTGAAAATAGTTAACAAAGAAAGAAAGAGCAAAGGTTTATCAGAGTTGAAAATGGATAAAGACCTTCTTGACGCGGCAATGCAGCGAGCAGCAGAAGTGGCACTGTATTTTTCACATACAAGACCTGACGGATCGTCATGCTTTAGCGCAACAGACAAAATGGAAGCGGAAAATATTGCAGGTGGTCAGTCAAGTGCAGATGCAGTAATGACATCATGGATGAACAGTGCAGGGCATAGAGCAAATATTCTTACAAGCTATTTTAAAACAATAGGAATTGGTTGCTTTACTCAGGGTGGAACAGTGTTCTGGGTACAGTGTTTTGGAACAGACACACCGGTAACAATAAGTCACCCGGCAGATAAGAACGTAGTGGTTACAGTAACAGTAGACGGAGACTTCTTAAGCAAGACAAAACTTACATTAGACAGTAGTAGCTATAACCTTAAAGTAGGAAACAAAAAAACAGTTAAACTTTATGTACAAAACCCTGAATGGGCATCACAAAATGTATTGTTAGACAACAGTAACTTTACTTTTAAGTCTTACAATACAAAGAAAGCCACAATAAGTGCAACGGGAAAAATAAATGCCAAAACAGTTGGTAAATATAAAATAAAAGCAACACTTAAAAACGCAACAGGAATATCTGTTACAAAAAGTGGAAAGATAACTTTCCCACAGCCTAAAATCAAAGTAACAGTAAAGAAGAAAAAAGCTATTGTTACATGGAAGAAATTAAAGGCTGCAAAGGGTTACTATTTATATAGAAGGGAAGCAAAAGGCAAAAAGTATACAAAGTGGAAAAAAGTTAAGAATATAAAGAAGAATACAACTGTTAAGTACAAAGACAGCAAGCTTAAAAAAGGCAAGACATATCAGTACAAGGTTGTAGCTTATAATAGAAAGAACAAAGGAACATCAGCAATTAAGAAGATAGTTATTAAGTAGCATCAGAATGATTATACGGATTGCTATGTGCTTAGCACTTTCACAATCTGTCACTAAATTCGCATATCGTGAAGCTTACGCTCCACTTTTATGCTCATATTTGGGCGTGCCTCAAGTTCATTATCCAACCATTGTGCAGGCACAGGTAGGATAATGAACTTTTCACACTGTAATCATACAAAAATCAACGCATATTAAGGCTTATGCGTTGATTTTTGTTTTAATATGTATTAAAATAATTCGGATAGTGGGTGTTAACAACATAGATGTTGACAAGAGCTACACTAAAAAATAAATAATAGGAGAAAGAACATGAAATTATCAAAACTTGTTGGGGACAGATTTAAGGAAAGACCGGCTAACTGTCTTATTGACAGCCATGCATTAATGGTAAGAGGAGGATATATCAAGAACGTAGCTAATGGTATTTACTCACAGTTCCCGCCGATGAAACGTATTTCTCAAAAAATAGAAAATATAATCCGTGACGAAATGGATAAACTTGATGGACAGGAAGTTTTATTCCCTGTAGCATTACCTGGAAGTCTTTGGGAAGAATCAGGCAGATATGAAAGCGTTGGTTCAGAACTTTTAAGATTTACAGACAGAACAGGAAGCAAGATGGTTCTTGGTATGACTCACGAAGAAGCATCTGTACAGCTTGTTAGGGAATATGCTAACAGCTATGCTAAATATCCATTTATGATTTATCAGATTCAGACTAAATTCCGTGACGAAGCAAGACCAAGAGCAGGACTTATCAGAGTACGTGAATTTACAATGAAGGATGCTTATTCATTCCATACATCACAGGAAGATTTGGAACAGTATTATCAGAAAGTTTATGATGCATACAGCAGAATTTTTGCAAGATGCGGTATTCCTGAAGTTGCAATCGTAAAATCAGACTCAGGTATGATGGGTGGTAGCATTTCTCACGAATATATGCTTTTAACACCTGTAGGAGAGGATTCAATTGCAATCTGTCCTGAATGTGGATACAGTGCTAATGTAGAAGCTGCACCAAGCATTATTAAGAATGAAAACAAGATTCCAAAAGAAGAATTAAAAGAAGTTTCAACACCTGGTACAGGTACAATTGAAGAACTTTGCGATTTCTTAAAGATACCTGCAGAAAATACGGCTAAGGCTGTTGTATACCAGAAAAATGCTGATGACAGCTATATTGTTGCATTTATCCGAGGTGACCTTGATATTAATGAAACAAAATTAACTAATGCAGTAGGTGAAGACATTCATCCTGCTGTAATTGAAGATGACAGTATTTTAACAGCAGGCTTTATCGGACCTGTTGGAATTTCAGATAAGGTTACAGTATACTTTGACAATTCTCTTGAAGGAATTGATTATCTTGTAACAGGAGCTAATAAGGTTGATACTCACTACACAGGATTTAATGTAGAAAGAGATTGCCCGGATGCTAAATACGTTGACCTTGCAAAAATCACAGAAGGAGGTATTTGTCCAAACTGTGGCAAGCCTGTTATTAATATTTCAAGAGGTATTGAAGTTGGTAATATCTTCCAACTTGGTACAAAATATTCAAAGGCAATGAACTTTACATACACAGACGAAAATGGTAAGGAACAGTATCCTATTATGGGATGCTACGGTATAGGTGTAGGTCGTATGGCGGCTTCAATTTGCGAAGTAAGACATGATGATTATGGCCCAATTTGGCCAATTACAATTGCA